>Ga0209636_10003034_pt1 | contig 17139 bp, 17 predicted proteins | sample DeeMarSWOR152_54_FD_187464 | JGI IMG/M metagenome (GOLD analysis project Ga0209636, IMG submission 187464) | Marine sediment microbial communities from White Oak River estuary, North Carolina - WOR-1-52-54 (SPAdes) (version 2) | ecosystem: Environmental > Aquatic > Marine > Intertidal zone >...
GGCAAAGCCTGATCTGGTTATTGGCATTGGGGGTGGAAGTGTGCTCGACACCGGTAAAGTGATCGCCGCACTTCTGACCAATAGAGGCAAGGTGGAGGATTATCTGGAGGTCATCGGTGGCGGACAGCAGATTGTTTCGGCCCCTGCACCTTATATGGCGATCCCGACTACGGCCGGCACTGGCGCCGAGACAACGAGCAATGCGGTACTGACCTCGCCTCCATATCGTGTCAAGGTGAGCATGCGCAGCCCTTTGATGTTGCCTCACATCGCTGTGGTTGATCCAGAACTGACGTACTCAATGCCACCAGCTTTAACTGCCAGTACCGGCCTGGATGCGGTTACTCAACTCATCGAGGCATACGTTTCCAACAAGGCAAATCCCCTAACAGACGGTATATGTCAGGAGGGCCTCAGGCGGGCTGCCCGCTCGTTAGTGCGAGCCTATGAGGATGGCACGAACGTAGCTGCCCGTGAAGATATGTCGGTGGCTAGCCTGTTTAGCGGATTAGCCTTGGCAAACACAAGGCTCGGTGCGGTACACGGCTTTGCAGCACCCATCGGCGGGATGTTTGCCGCCCCCCATGGCGTCGTGTGCGCTCGACTGTTGCCGTATGTTATGGAAGCAAATGTGAAAGCAATGCAAATCCGTGCTCCCAATTCCCCTGCGCTAGCTCGGTATGATGAGCTGGCCGGAGCCCTCACGGGCTCACCCACAGCTCGAGCGGCTGAAGGGATCACATGGATACACAATCTTTGCGAGACCATGAATATTCCACCCTTGGCAGAATTTGGGTTGAAAAAGAAGGAACTTCCCTCTGTTGTAGTTAAATCCAAAAGATCAAGTAGCATGAAGGGAAACCCCATCGAACTGACAGATCGGGAACTGACGCAAATCCTAAAGAAGGCCTTGTAACCCTGTCCACAGATCACGGGGAAATGAATAGACCCCTTGAAATACAACCCACAATATACTATTAGGCTTGTCTGACCAACGGGGTTGATCTATGGACCTACTGAGTAATTGCTCATATTTTTTTGACAACGGAATTCGTTTTCAGTGCCAGCGCTGTGGTGCTTGCTGTACGGGTGAGCCGGGCACTATATACGTTGAGCAATCTGAAATTCCTCGTATAGCTCACTTCACCGGGATTCCCCTCCACGACATCATCGAGAAGTTTCTCTATCCGTTTCGCGACAGCTATAGTATCCGGGAGGACCAAGAGGGTCGGTGCTTCTTTTATAACAACGGCTGTACCATATATCCAGTACGGCCCAACCAGTGCAGATCCTTTCCGTTTTGGCTCGAAAACCTTCGCTCTGAAAAAGAGTGGAGACGGGTTTCCGATCGATGCCCGGGGATTGGACGGGGAAAGCTCTATACAAAGATGCAGATACTAGAAATCGTCCACGCTACACATACCTGATCTTAATCAATGTAAATACAGCCTTGCAGAAGAGGCAAAGAGATTCACAGCCAAACAAATGGCGCGACCACCGTTTATCCTTAGGAGACGAGGCACACCATGCGTCTTTCCCTGGTTGGTATGGCTGGATCCGGAAAATCCCACTGGTCTCGCAAGCTTTCAGAACATGGCTTCCGGCGGTTCTGCTGCGATGATATGATTGCAGAAAAGCTAGCTCCCGAACTCAGGAGGCCTGATGGCAGCACCATAAAGGTGAGCGAGTGGATGGGATTCCCCTACCAACCGCACTATAAGGAACGAGAATCTCAGTACCTCGTGTCTGAAACCGAGGTGATGATTGAGATCCTGGATTACCTTGGAAGTCGTGAGAAGGGCGCTCAAGAAAACGTAGTCATCGATACGACCGGAAGTGTCATATACACAGGAGAGCAGATCCTCAGAAGGCTCCAACAGTCTACAACGGTCGTGTACCTCGCAGCACCGGCTGAAATCCAGGAGCAATTGGTCGAAGCATACATGTCAAATCCGCATCCCATGCTGTGGAGGGGGTTCTTTAGCAAGGGGCGAAATGAAACCAATGAGGAGGCCTTGAGGCGTTGCTACCCTCAGCTATTTTTTGATCGAAAAAGCCGATATGAGCAATACGCAGATGTGACCATTGACTACTATACCCGGAGACAAGCAGGGTTCGGGGTGAGGGATTTTTTGCATGCACTCAAGTCCGATCAGTCCTGACATCGCAGCTTTGTAAGACAGGTTAGAAGGAGGTGAACAGCAATGGAGATCCATAAGGTCGCGTGCGTGGGAGCCGGGCTTATCGGCCAAGGCTGGGCAGCTCTGTTTTCCTCAAAGGGCCTTGAGGTAACGCTCCACGATCTCACACAAGAGATCCTTGAGAAGTCCCTTAGCCAGATAGGCTCAAGCCTCGAGTTCCTGGAGACGCACAATCTTATGAAGCCAGGTGATGCAAAAACGGCACGCAGACTCATAAAAACGACTACGGACATTGCTCGTGCTGTAGCCGACGCGGATTACGTTCAGGAGTCCGTTCCTGATAGTTATGAAATTAAGAAACGAGTTTTCCAACAATTAGATGGCGCGGCTCCCCCTCAAGCAATTTTGGCAAGTAGCGCATCTGGATTGCTGATGACCGAGATCCAGAAGGTAGCTATAAGGCCTGAGCGCTGTGTGTTGGCTCACCCCGTCCTGCCGACTCATCTCATACCTCTCGTTGAAATTGTGGGAGGAGAATACACCGCTCCTGAAACGGTTGCCAGGACCCGGGAACTCATGGAAACGATCGGAAAAACCCCCGTTGTACTGAATCGGGAGGTCCCAGGCTACATCGTGAACCGATTGCAGGCGGCTCTCTTGCGTGAGGCAATCGATCTTGTTGACAAGGGCGTGGCTGGTGCCTCTGATGTGGATAAAGCCTTCTGTATGGGGATAGGCCTTCGGGATCCTCTCATGGGGCCCTTCCTGCGGATGCATGTGGCAGGAGGTAGCATTGACCGCTTTATCGAGAATTATTCCCGCTCGTATCAGTTTCGATGGGAGACGATGGAGACGTGGACATCCATTCCCTCCTCAGCGGCGAATACGGTCATAAGACAAGTCAACGAAATGGAGGTTGTCCGCACGAAAGCCCTCGAGGAAATCAAAACCTGGCGAGACGAAATGCTTGTTAGAATTCTCAATGCCCTACGTGAAGGCAACGGAGGTTGCAACCCCTAAGGGAAGACTCTTCCATGTTGAGGGGCTTGGCACGCGGCGAGAATCAACTTCCCGAAAACTACGGCACACCTCCTGGAAATGGAAGAGGAGAATTTCAACCAAGAGATCTTCCGACTCCTGAGTCTGCCCTGTCAAATTGCCCATGTAGGCGCGGGCTTTTGCTGGATCGTGTAATTTCGTTGACTCTCGGATCTCATAAGGCTAGTATCCTTCCCCAAAATTTACCTTAAGGGGGGCAAATGGAAAATGAGGATATCCTGAAAGGGAAAAAGATTCTTATCGTTGATGATGAGCCTGATGTTTTAGAGATTCTTAAAGCCGAACTAGATATGTGCGAGGTGCATTCCGCCCCAACTTTTGAAGCTGCTAAACGATTCCTCGGCAAATATAACTATGATGCGGCCATTCTCGATATCATGGGAGTCAGGGGTTACGATTTACTGCGCATCACCACTGAAAAAGAAATCCCCACCGTTATGCTAACGGCTCACGCTCTCAGTTCCGACAATCTCGTCAAATCCATCAAGGAAGGCGCCCAAGCTTACGTGCCAAAAGACAAAATCTCCGATATCAGAGCATTCCTAACGGATATGCTGGAGGCGCGCCAAAAGGGAATTGAAAAACACGGCGATTGGTTTGCTAGACTCAAACCCTATTTTGATCATAGATTTGGTACCGATTGGAGAGAGAAAGATAAGGAATTTTGGAGGGATTTCGATAAGAACTATGTTGTTACGAAGGAGGAACTCGAGAGCATTATGTAGCACTCAGTTATCATTTAAGCGAATTTTGCATAATTTCCGGATACCTATGAACCAACCCCTAATTACCTCCATGAACTTCCGACAATCCATAGGGGCACCGTAGTAATTGAAAGCCGGCGCAAATCCCTTGATGCGCTTGCCGGGCGCCAAGTGGCAAAGACATCCCCTTCACGAGTCGCCAGCCCATTCATCCTTTCTCGTTTGTTGATTGGTGGTTTGCACACTTGCTGCAAACCCAGCTTCTGAGCCCCTGCTGGGCATCGGATCAGAACAAGGAAACGTCAATCATACGACGCGATATAGCTGACTCTGGATAAACTTGACACCAGATACCCAGAATCGGCTTGCTTAAAAATTCGGAATTGCGGGCAATTTCGCTAATTCAGTATTTCGGCATGATTCATGCGCCGCTATACCATGGAGCAATGTACCAATAGACAAAAATTGGTCTGAAACGAGATTTACCATGGACGCATAGGAGTTTTTCTCACAACTGGACAATATCCCCGATATTCCCACCCTCCAAAACACCGTGGTCAAAATAAACAAAATGCTTCAGGACTACGAGACCTCCATCAAGACGTTGACTAGTTTCATAGAAAAGGACCAGACTATACTAGCTAAGATTCTCAGGTTGGTTAAGTCTACCTTTTACGGATTCAGGTCTAAGACAAGAACCATTCCCCATGCCATAGTTGTGTTGGGCTTCAATGCCGTCAGGAATGCCGTGGTTTCGGTCTCAATCATAAATGAAGGCGCCTTAGGAACACACGCACCCTATTTCCGTAGTAGTCACCTGCAACAGTCCCTTGCCCAAACCGTTCACCGATACTGCGGGGTCTGCCAGAGCCATTGCATGGCATACCCTCCGTGGTTCTCTTGATGCATATCCCTACTCGCTGAATCCTGAGAGCGGAAAGAAATCAGCCGCATTAACATATATTAAATATTAATTTAGGCATAAATTTTGCATAATTATATTAATATATTTTTACATGTAATACTTTTCAACATTTATTATTAATTTCACGATTTCCAATCCAATGACAACAAACAGGAAAACACTGGGCCATAACCAGGCAGCCAATCTGCGACAGCTGTTTGAAGATGAACAGCAGAATGAGCTGCAAGGTATCAACGGCCTTAGCACAGTGCTGCCACTTTGCGCACGTTGCAAAAGGATTCGTAATGTTAACGGCACTTGGGAAAATCGGCTAGAGTACTTTAGAGCCCATCACAAAGCCGATTACACCCACACTATATGCCCCACATGCGCAAAACTGCTCTATCCGGAGCTTTTTGAGGCGAGACGCTGAGAAAACGACGCTCTACCGTTTCGCTTCACCTTCATGCTTGCCAGCTCCGCTGCGGTCCTCTTGGCTTCCCCCGGCTTTGGCACTTTTGCAGTGTCAATAATAGAGGAGGAATTTCGCGCTGGCTGTCTTCGTGTCCAATCTCTCACTGTTCAGCTGGCTCAAGGCCTTCCAAGCAACGTCATAGGCATTCCCCGCACTCCAGAGCATCCAGCCCCGAGAGCTTGGCTGATCCACGGCTCGGAGTTGTTCAAGGATATATTGCTCGCTAAAATTCTCAACACCATATGGAAAGGCCTGAATCCATGGCCGCAGTCTGGTCTTTGAGTCTTTGAGCAAGGAGTCAAATCTTCTGCATGTTTCAGAAACCATGAGGAAGGGTTCGGTTCCAGGATCAGCAATGGTTTGAAAGGGTTTATGAAAATGGGAAGGATAGATCATTGGGCAGATCACATCGCACTGTTCCGCCAGATCCCTTATCTTTTGGCCGGTCATTTCCATGTCTTCTAGCCGCCCCCAAGCGATGATTCCAAAAACATCCAGCGAAAGAAGCACCTCATAGGGTGCAAGCGCCGTGCGGGCCTGCGCGAGGAAGTTTGTGATGACGTTATGCCTAGTCAGCGCTGGTTGCCCCTGGTGGCATTCCCTATCGACCACAGTTGAAAAAGTGGGAAAGCGCACGTAATCGAACTGGATTTCGTCCACCCCCATCTCCGCGAGTTCCCTTGCAATATCCAGATTGTATTCCTGGACTATCGAGTGACCGGGATTGACCCATACCGTTTTAGTCGCCTCTTGTTGCTGGTCGTCAGGTCGAATGGGGTTGAGGGCTAACTCAGGTTTCTTTGCAGCCAAGAGCGGATCATAGAACAGTACAAGACGAACGCAAACATGGAGTCCCCTTTGGTGTAGGTGGTTGAAGAGCCTCGGGAGATTGCCGATAACGGGATTGGCAGTCGCTCCGATTTCATTCGCCAGTACCACTCGCGACGGATATGAGAGCCTGCCGGTCATATCCTTGCCATCGAGAACCACCGTGTTACCTCCCGAGGAAAGCAACCGGTTGAGCAAGCGCGTCATTTTTTCACAGGCCATGGAATACCGATTCATGTAGATGCCCCTGACCTCATAGTCAGGCTTCTTTGGGGCCCTCGTAGCCTTGACTGGACTTGATTCAGCTAAGGGTATCAGAAGTCGCTGGTCTGGGTAAATCACCGATCCTTGGATACCATTGAGCTGCCTTATTTTTCGGACAAGTTCTCCAAGAGTAATGGCATCTGTTAGGGAGAGGTAGTGCTGGGCAATCTTGTTGAGCGACTCCCCGGATGAAACGCAGTGACAAAAAACTGAGGTATTGCTTCCATCGCTTGCGAAGTCCGCCCGCGGTACGATGAGGACTCCCAGCAAAAGACCTGCCCAAGCATAGAGCACTGTCTTCAATGCGCCATTTAGGTTAGGGCACCACATGGGGGACTCAAGAAGATGGATTTACCACTAGCGCCAGGCATCCAGAAAAGACGCGGGCACCAAAGGTCAATAGTATAAATCGGACTCAAGCTGAAAAACCTTTACCCAAAATTGCCGAACCTCTAACCTAAAAGCATTGAGGGATTTTTGGTTTGATCCCTTGTCTCTTATTTGTTTTAATAAAAAAATGATTGTGTATAGCCATTTTCCTATGACTAGGAGTTCTGAGAAGACGCAGTTATCTTAGGCAGCGATGAGTTTTTGCCCTTTGCCAAGAATCTGGGAACGTTCTCTTATGAGAGGGCCGCGATAAACAACGGAGACACAAGAGGGGCTAACTATCCCCAGGGTTGTTCATTTCGAGATGAGCGCAAATGAAATGGAACCGGGCAGTTTTAATATCGTGATGTGGCTTCAGTCGATAAATAGTCCACTGAGATCAACGCCCATGGAGGTAAGATTGCTAAGCCCGATGATCCCTTGGTGTGGGCCATTTTGTTTGATGTCAAGATACCGAGAGCGATACCTTCGGCATTATGAAGGCAGGCGGGTCTGCAAAGTAATGCTTGGAACGCCTATAAACGGAACAAGAGCAAAGGAGGTGTGTGAAAATGTCTCAGAAGCATATTAAATTTCTTTCCCATCTTTGTTTTGTCCTGGGTTTTGCTTCGATTATCGCATCGTTCATCCTTTTCGCCTTCGCCAGGGGTGGTGCTGCGGCGGAAGCTCTCGCTCACGCCGAGCGCGTTGGTCTTTTTGTTGGGCTCTGGGCTCCGACCTTTTTCATTCTCTCAAGCCGCCTTGACCGCTACGCGGACAAGGCGCAATCTTGACTTGGAGCGCCACCCGGGTAAATCAGCTTCATTCCGGATGCCACCATTGGTTTACGGAACAAGAGCGGACTGATGCTGAGGTGCAGGTGTAGCTGGGTAATTAGTGTCGAACCACGCGGTGAAATTCTATGCTTTAGAAACTGAGCGCCGTCCCGCCAGCATGGGTTTTGCAGCCGCATCTTGTCAAAGGCTTGACAAAACTCGTCACCCCTACCGCACAGGCACATGCACACGTGCAGGAAAGGCCTTTCTATCCTCTCTTTGAAGATTGTATCTGTTTGATATGCTTACAGTTTTAGTTATAGGTCAAACCTAATCTCGAAGGAAAATACTGGCACGAGTATTGCTTGTTAAAGACCCGGGGGGGTATAGGGCAATCGAAAAAAGCCATGACACCCGAGGTGTGGCAATGGAAGAATCCCTGCAAGCATCGGAAAACATCGGCGCTCAACCGACACCCGACGACCCGCTTGAGAAGATCAAGACAAAACTCGCCGAGTTTCTCCTCTCCCTGATCCAAGCCTTTCTCCGCACCGGTTACTATACTCCTGATCATCCCCAATCGAAGCGTGCAAAGGAAGGACTCTACGAGGATTTCAAGAGCCTCTTTACTCAAAAAGATGAGCTCACCTTCCTGGTTCGGGACGATCAAGGAGGAAAAAAGATCCTGATCGAGGGCGTCCTGCCGGAAAGCTATCCTCTCGAAGCCGTCATGTTACGGGGGATGGCAGAGATGTACACGCCCAAATTCGCCAAATTCCTCGAGCGGAAGGATCTCATCAGCTTAACACTCAAAAATACCATGAACCAGACGGAATTCATGAATTTTGTGGACCTCATGAGCGAACCCCTTTTTGTCGAGACCCACGAGAAGAGCGACAAGGAGCGGTTCAGCAGGACACTACAAGAGCGGGGCATTCTCAATATCTCATATATCTTCAGTGAAGAACTCCTGGCCGCCAAGCGAAAAATCCCCTGGCGGGCTCAAATCGCCCTCTCACGCCTCAATAAGGACTTCAGGACGATACCGCTTTTCTATAATCTCGACGAAGAAGGCTTCAGGAAGGTGCGAAGACAGATCATCCAGGATGTGGCACGGCCTATTCGAACGAGCGAAATTATCTACCCGATTTTGTTGAATACCGATCTGGCTCAAACCGAGGAGTTCAAGGAATCTGAGATAGACAACGAAATTATTGCTTGTCTCTCAAATGAACTCCTCTTGAACCTATCAAAAATAGTGCTCAGAGACACGCTGCAGAGGAGAAAGACCCAATCCCCTCATAAGAAATCGGGAGAGATTGCGCAAAAAACCGCCTCTACCCTAAACCTCAGGGAAATCAAGGGAAGTGAGGCCATTCTCGAGGAGTATTTCAAATACAGGCTGATACCCTTTGACATGCTCTCGAAGGGGGCGCAGCGCAAGACCAGGCTCAAGCAGCTCACAAATAAATTCCTCAAAAACAAAGACTCCTTCTTTGACCAGTTTGACAAGATTCAAGACCAATCAAAATACCTTCAAGCAGCTCGGACCTGCAAAACGATTATCCCTGAACTCATTCGGCGAGACCGACACGACGAAATCCTGGCCATCGTCACTCACCTCGACCGCCACTTCCGAGGGGAAAGAAGCTTCTCCGTCGAAGCGGGGCAAATCCTTAAGGAGATTATAAATAGTGACATCCCACGGGTCTTACAGGGGAAATTTCTAACAGGGTCAGCGGAAACGCGCCAGGCCATTGGTCAGGTTTTTCTCATACTCCACACAGAATCAGTGCCGCTCCTGCTGTCCATTTTTAATGAGAGCGACGACCACATGGTCCGGAAAGACGCCTGGGATGTACTCGTTCAGATCGATTCCTCAGCTATCGACTACATCCTTGATGAACTCAACAATGAGGAAGTTGTAACAAAAGCCGCCATCGACCTCATCCGGATTCTAGGCGAAATCAACTGCAGTGAATGGATTGAACCTGTGTCCAAGACCCTCGTGCGCTACCTGAAGCATGAAAGCCCTCACCTCAGAGAGGAGACGTTGTGGGTTTACTACAAGCTCATCGGTGGGAAGGGTGAAAAGGTGTACCTCGCGCTCCTCAATGATCGGGATGTACATGTTCAAAAAGTGGCGATACAGTGTCTGGGCAAGATTAAAAGTGAGCGCGGCTTGGTGAAGTTTATCGAGATGTTGCAAAAGGCCGAAGATTCTAGCTCCGAGGTCGGTGAGCAGATAGAAAACAGGCTCTTTGGTGCCCTCGCCTCCTATGGAAATACCGAACTGCCAGGTGTGGGCTTGTTGGAAGACTACCTGCTTGAGACGCTCGACCGTCGGTTGGGTCTCGGTCCCTTGAAATTCCTCAAGAAAAAGGAGCACGCCCTGAGCGAGACGGCCGTAGCTGCAATTTGTGAGACCTTGGGGACCATTGGAACTGACAAATCCCGAGCTATTCTGCATAAACTGGAGAAGCAACAGGACAGAATGTGGAAGGAGAAGGCTGAACAGGCGTTGGAAAAGATAACCGAGCGAGAGGAGGCCCACAGTTCGTTAGAGAACCCGTAGATCTCATCTGCCGCGCGCTCGAAACCGTTCACCCCGGCCCAACCCCCCTTGTGCGCCGGGCAATTACCGTTACCGCATCCCCTTTGTATCCTCCGAACCCCCACAGTTATCACGTTGATATTAACGGAAATTCGCACTGATTTATGTTTATTGGAGTGCGGCTTTCTGTTAATGTGTAGTGGTTTTTCTGGTTCACTGCTGCCCGCCATCACAAGCTCTGGCGAGGCAGCCCGGTCCGTGCCTCGGTGATGAGCAAGAAAAATGAAGGCGATCCTGAGCTCTCCACTGGCACTGTTCGGAGCTAAATGAATACGCTTTTGATTTTTTAGGATAGGTCGCATATGGCTGTCCACGCAAGATTTGTTCATGCCAACATTGTCGCTAAAGACTGGAGGAGGCTTGCCAGTTTTTATCAACAGGTCTTCGGCTGTACACCTATTCCTCCTGAGAGAAACCTGTCAGGACCATGGCTCGAGCAGACCACTGGGGTGAGACATGCCGAAATCAAAGGTATTCATCTACAACTTCCAGGCTATAGCGAGGGAGGATCGACCCTAGAAATATTCCAGTACGCCGATGAGCAACAAAGGCCACACACGGCAATCAATCGCCCTGGCTTTACCCATATCGCCTTTGCGGTGGATGATGTCTACGGTGCCAAGGATGAAGTTATTGCCTGCGGTGGAAACGCGCTGGGGGAAGTTGTTTCTGCGGAAGTTCCAGGCGTAGGGATAATCATTTTAGTATATGTGACCGATCCGGAAGGGAACATAATCGAACTCCAGAAGTGGATAAGATGAGGGGGAGTCACCTTTGCCCTTCTCTTGTTCCTGAAAACGAGCAGTCCGACATAGAGCTCTGACTATTCCAGGGGGAGGCAGTGAAAATCGCATTTGTTCAGCTTGCACCTATATTGGGAAATGTTCAGGAGACAGTCCGAAAACTCGACGTTTTACTTCATCACTGTGAAGCCGCAGACCTAGTGGTGCTCCCTGAGTTATGCAATTCTGGCTACAACTTTACCTCCCACCGGCAAGCGTGGGAGACATCCGAGGAGATCGAAAGGAGTACCTTTATCCAATTCTTAGAGGCAAAGTGCAGGCAGTTCAACCTATACCTCGTTTCTGGCTTCAATGAAAGGGACGGGGGAGCTCTGTTTAACTCGGCTGTGCTGGTCGGCCCGGGCGGTTACCTTGGAAGATACCGTAAGCTCCACCTGTTCATGGACGAAAAAGACCATTTCAAACCGGGTGACACTGCTTTGCCGGTTTACGATATAGGATTGTGTAAGATAGGCATGCTCGTTTGTTTTGACTGGATATTTCCCGAGGTGTGGAGAGTACTAACCCTGAAAGGTGCCGATATCATCTGCCACCCATCAAACCTTGTGCTACCGGGGCTTGCCCAAAGAGCCATTCCCATCCACGCACTTATCAACCGAATTTATGTAGTTACGGCCAATAGAATCGGGGCAGAGGGAAACCTGTCGTTTACCGGCCTTTCAACCATTGCATCTCCAGACGGTGAGGTTTTGGTTCAGGCCTCCCAGACTGAGGAGGAAGTTGGCATCATAGATGTCGATATAGGTTTGGCCCGGGATAAAATGATCACCGAGAGAAACGATGTGCTGGCCGACCGGAGGCCGGAATTCTATTCGTTGCTAACAGAGACGAGAGCGAAGCGCTGACGGAATGAATTTCCTACCTCTAAAGCGCCTGCTCACCCACCCAAGAGCTCGCAGTATGCACCACAAGATTCTTTGTAAGAGCGCTGCGCGTTATGATATTATAGATGTCTCTGCTGCCCTAGGTCATTTTTACACCCTATTGCTCCTGAACAGCTTTGAACATTTCCCTAATGTGGGCTGATGACACCGGTGGCAGGATATGGCTGACGAGGGGTTATGGTTGAAAAGGTCATCATTATGGGGGCTGCCGGGCGGGATTTTCATAACTTTAATGTTTACTTCAGGAAAAACCCTCGATACGAGGTAACCGCCTTCACAGCAGCCCAGATTCCCAAGATCGAGGAACGACTGTATCCGCCTGAACTTGCGGGAAAGCGCTATCCCAATGGCATTCCCATACATCCTGAGGTCCAGCTGGCTGAACTGATCAGAGAGCATAGGGTAGATCTTGTAGTCTTCTCGTATAGCGACGTACCACACGTCGAGGTCATGCACAAGGCATCCATTGCCATGGCGGAAGGTGCTGATTTTACGCTCATTGGAGCTCCTTATACCATGCTTAAGTCTCAGAAGCCGGTGGTAGCAGTTTGTGCGGTAAGAACCGGCTGCGGGAAATCGCAAACGACCCGCAAGGTATGTACGATTCTTCGCAAATTGAATAAGAAGGTTGTTGTCGTCCGCCACCCCATGCCGTATGGAGATCTCCGAACTCAAGTAGTGCAGCGCTTTTCCTCCTATGAGGATTTTGAGCTGAATCGGTGTACCATTGAGGAACGAGAGGAATACGAACCTTTAGTGGATCAGGATATTGTAGTTTACGCAGGCGTAGATTACGGCAAAATCCTCAGAGAGGCTGAACGGGAGGCTGATCTCATTGTGTGGGACGGCGGAAATAACGACACACCCTTTTACAGACCTGATATCCACATAGTGCTCTTCGACCCACACAGAGCAGGACATGAGTTGCTGTACTATCCCGGGGAGACAAACATGCTTATGGCGGATATCGCAATCATCAATAAGGTAAACACCGCATCGCTGGCACAGGTGGAACTCGTCAAAAAGAACATCCAACGGTATGCCCCAAATGCTGGAATCGTTCTCGCAGAATCGCCCGTCATAGTGCGCAGCCCCGAGCAGATAAAGGGGAAGCGGGTTTTGGTGGTAGAGGATGGACCAACCCTTACTCACGGGGAGATGCCCTACGGTGCGGGATTCATTGCTGCAAAGGCTTACGGGGCAGCTGAGGTCGTTGATCCCCGTGACGCTGCGGTGGGTACGATTCATGAAACCTATCTTTTGTATCCACATACTGGTCCCGTCCTTCCGGCCATGGGTTACAGCAGCCAACAGATACAGGATCTGGAACGCACCATCAACAGCGTGAGCTGCGACCTTGTGCTGTTCGCAACACCCATTCAGCTTACCCGGATCCTGACGATCAACAAACCCACCCTTCGTGTCCGCTATGAGTACCAAGATCATGACCATCCTTTCTTAGAAGAAGCTCTATTAGATCTACTGGGATCACAATAGTCAACATGACTCATGTTCATCTGCTTTGCATAAGGCGAAATTATGAACGACAATTTTAAAGCGGAGACTCTCCTCATCGCCCTGGGCGGCAACGCCCTTATTCGCAAAGGGCAGGAGGGCACGGTGGATGAGCAATTTGAAAACCTGAGAGTCCCCATAAGCCAAATTGCCAGACTTTCCAGGCAGTACCGGATCATAATCACCCACGGCAACGGACCTCAAGTGGGCAACTTATTGCTTCAGCAGGAGTGCTGTCATGAGGTTCCCCAGCTGCCTTTGGAGATCCTCGTGGCCCAAACCCAGGGTCAGATAGGCTATATGATCGAGTCCACCCTTGACAGCGAACTTATGGCGCTGGGAATCAGCACCCAGAAGCCGTTTGTGAGCCTTATCAGTTACGTGGTTGTGGATGAGTGCGATCCTGCCTTTAAGAGCCCATCGAAGCCAATAGGCCCTTTCTTCGAGGAAAACAGAGCAGGCACCCTTCCCTACCCCACACAAAGGACGGCAAAGGGGTATCGTCGGGTTGTGGCGTCGCCCAGGCCGATCACCATTGTTGAAAAGCGTGAAATCAAAAAGCTCATTGAGATGGACTTTATTGTTATCTGCTGCGGCGGCGGGGGTATACCTGTGATAAGAGAAGGGAGAAGCTTTTGCGGGGTCGACGCCGTCATCGATAAGGACTTGGCCAGTGCCACCTTGGCTCAGGAGGCAGGGGTTGATATCTTCCTGATTGCAACCGATGTTGAAGGAGCGGCGCTTAACTACGGTAAACCGGAACAAGAATTCCTCCGCACAATCACCACCCAAGAGGCCACGCGCTATCTGGAGGAAGGGCACTTTCCCCCTGGTTCCATGCAACCCAAAATCCAAGCGACCATAGAGTTCTTAGGAGGTGGCGGAAAACGAGCGATAATCACTTCCATTGAGGCAATTGAAGCGGCCGTCCAAGGAAAAGCAGGAACGGAGATCATACGTTGACCCTTCAACCGAGAGCTTGGCACGCAATAGCGGTCGTCTGCCCTTTGGAGCGTGGGGAGGCAAACGACGCCCGCTTATTGGCGCATGATCATATCCGACGATTTCACCGGTATATGAGAAAGGGAAGCCGAAAACCCAGAAGAGACTGATAAAAGGGAGGCATATGATGGACCAGCAGTATTACATTGATTTGGAAGAGCAGTACGGCGCTCATAACTATCAGCCTCTTGACGTGGTCCTAAGTCGCGGTCAAGGTATCTGGGTATGGGATGTGGAGGGTAACAAATATATGGACTGTCTGGCCTCCTACTCGGCGGTCAACCAGGGCCACTGTCACCCCACAATCATGCGTACCATGGTTGAGCAGGCCCAGAAGCTCACCCTGACCTCTCGTGCGTTTCGCAACGATCAGCTCGGCCTTTTCTACCAGGAGCTCTGTGAGCTGACCAACTCACACAAGGTCCTTCCCATGAACAGCGGCGCAGAGGCAGTGGAAACCGCCATCAAGGCGGTCAGGAAGTGGGGCTACCAAGTGAAGGGCGTTCCCGAGGATCAAGCGGAGATCATCGTGTGCGCCAATAACTTCCATGGCCGTACCATCACCATCGTGGGATTCAGCTCTGAGGAAACATACCGGGAGGGCTTCGGCCCCTTTACCCCGGGCTTCACCATCATCCCCTTTGGCGATGCCGAAGCACTCGCGGAGGCGATTACCCCCACCACGGTTGGGTTTCTCGTTGAACCGATCCAGGGTGAAGCCGGGGTGATTGTTCCCCCTGAGGGATACCTGAGAGAGGCCAAATCAATCTGCGAACAGCATGACGTCGTGCTCATTACCGATGAGATTCAGACCGGGCTCGGCCGCACCGGTAAGCTCCTCGCCGAGGAGCACGATGGCATTGAGGCTGATTTAAGCCTCATCGGAAAGGCGCTCTCTGGCGGCTTTTATCCCATCTCGGCGGTGCTCTCCAACACGGAGGTGTTGGGAGTCCTGCGCCCGGGAGAACACGGAAGCACCTTCGGCGGCAACCCACTTGCCTGTGCCGTGGCCAGAGCGGCCCTCAAGGTCATCACCGAGGAGCATATGATCGAGAACGCCGCACGGATGGGCGAGTACTTCCAATCCCGTCTAAGGGACATCGAAAGCCCGTATGTCAGGGAGGTACGGGGAAGGGGCCTCATGATTGGCGTTGAGCTTCTCCCCGATGCAGGCGGTGCCCGGGGCTTCTGTGAAAAGCTCAAGGAAAGGGGATTGCTCTGTAAGGAAACCCATGTGCACACCATTCGCTTTACGCCGCCCCTTATCATAAAGCAGGAGGAAATCGACTGGGCACTGGAGAGGATCGAGGCAGTGCTGACCGACGTATGACCCATCTAAAAGACTCCATTTGGGGAGCTGAGTCCAGCGGCGTAACCGCGGTGGGCGCTGAGCCGGTCACACGTCTTGAGGAACCCATGGTGGTCTCAAATGGCTTTACCCTCACATGCTAACTGACTTGCCGGCGGACAAGAACAAGGCTTTGTTCTGTCTCCGGGCGAGTTCCGGTGAGGTGCCACCGCTATGGTGAATGAAATTATCATGAGAAATATGGTGCGACTGTGAAGAAGGCATCGACAAAGGCTCCCCGCGCCCTGGATGTTTCGAGGAGCCATCTGACCAAGGCATTTATCAATCTCGATAACCTTTCTCACAATATGGCCCTCCTACAGGGACTTGTGGGGGAGCGCCATCTCTGGCCTGCTATCAAGGCAAATGCCTATGGCCATGGCGCGGATATCATCGCCCAGCACTTAATAGACATGGGGTACTCAACGCTCTGTGTTGCCCATGTCTCTGAGGCAGTGGAGTTGGTCGAAAGTGGTCTGGACGCTCAATTCATCATTTCAACGCCTAGTCTGCCCGAAACCATTGAATATGTTGTTCGGTATAGATTTGAACCGGTTGTGTGCACCATGGAACACGTTAGGGGCCTTGCGCAAGCAGCACGGAAGGTGAATTCACAAGTAGCCCTTCACCTTAAGATTGACACCGGTATGGGGCGCGTCGGCATTCGACCCGATCAGGTAATTGGTTTTCTTGAGCAATGTGGCCGAATTCCAGAGGTCTCAATAAAGGGCATAATAAGCCATTTTCCCCAGGCCGATGAACGGGACAAATCCTTTTCTCTGAAACAGATCGAGATATTCAGGCAAGTTGTAGGAGCTTCCAAAGCTTATGGAATTAGACTGCATCACCTTGCGAATAGCGCCGCGATTTTTGACCTGCCGGGTTCCTATTTCGATGCAGCACGTCCGGGAATCTCAATTTATGGCCTTAAGCCATCTCAAACAATACTCAACCCGCAGGTAAATGACCTCAAACCGGTGCTGGAATGGAAGACTCGAGTTATCTTCCTCAAGGAAGTTCCCGCTGGCACAGGGTTGAGCTACGGTCACATATTTCACACCACCAAGCCGTCACTGATCGCCTCGATTCCACTGGGGTATGGCGACGGGCTAACCCGGCTCTTATCGAACAAGTTCGAACTTTTGGTTCATGGCGTCAGATGTCCCCAGGTAGGACAAATCTGCATGGATCAATGCCTGATCGACGTAACCGCCTTGCGAGGCACTGTCCAGTTGGGAGATGAGGTCGTAATTATAGGTAGGCAGGGTAGTGAGGAGGTAACGGCTGATGAGCTGGCCGAGAAGCTCGGTACCATCAACTATGAGATTGTGACCAGTATAGCAAGGCGTGTTCCGCGAATTGCTGTGGGCGCACCGTAATCCATGACTCCTCCCCAGATTACCCCACCGGCAGAGCCTTGGCTCATGCAGAAGACAGGGAGAGGGCAGGGGCG
>Ga0209636_10003035_pt1 | contig 17119 bp, 17 predicted proteins | sample DeeMarSWOR152_54_FD_187464 | JGI IMG/M metagenome (GOLD analysis project Ga0209636, IMG submission 187464) | Marine sediment microbial communities from White Oak River estuary, North Carolina - WOR-1-52-54 (SPAdes) (version 2) | ecosystem: Environmental > Aquatic > Marine > Intertidal zone >...
AGCGTTTCTGGTCCTTGAGTTTCGATGAGCACTAGCATATGCATAATGCTCAGAATTGCTGTGGCTTCCACTTTTGCTCGATACAAGTAGCCTCCTTCGCCACTTCTAATCCTCTGCTGAAGCTCTCTGTTGAGTTCAACAAGATCCCTTCTCGTTACTGAAGCAGGTTGTTTTCGTGACAAGACACCTTTAGACTGTAAGCCCTTGACTCTTTCAACAATCATTTCTTTAAGATTGTCCCTAACCTGCAGATAAGCTTCCGGCGGTTTAACACTTTTCCATTCAACATTAATGGGTTGGACATAGAGCTTAACATCCTGGTCTTCATCTGTCCGATGCTCTATAGCTTCTATTCCAAGATTTCCGCAGACTTCAACTATTTTCTCCTCGTAGCCTCCAGGGGAAGCAGTTAAACCCAAAACCAATGGTTGAGAGCACTGTCTGAAATAGTAGTTCGCTATGCCAACGTAAGCGTAATTGCCCCTAGCCCTGTGAGCTTCATCAAAAACGATTAAGGAAACATTTTCAAGGCTCAAAAGCTTGTTCTTCAAATCGTTCCAAACACATTGGGGAGTTGCAAAGACTATTCTCCCTTTCCTGTAAAGAGACGTTCTTTTTGCGGGGGGATACCTGCCTGTGACAAGGATCAGCTCCTTGTCTTCAAACAGTGTCTTTTCTTTGAATGTCTGATGGTGCTGTTGAACAAGAGGTCTTGTAGGCGCTAAAAAGTAGACCTTTCCATGTTCAGTTCTTTCAATGGCGAGAAGCAGAGCTATAACGGTTTTTCCTAATGCTGTTGGCAAAACAACAAGTGTGTTCTTCTGCCTTACAGTTTCCATAATCACATTTTGGTACTGCCTATCCTCAACGCTATGTGCCTTCAGCCACTCATGATTGGCATAGCCTTCTCCTTCTGGCAATCAAAACGCCTCTACAAAGCTATTTAACAATCTTCTTAGATTTCACTATTACGTGTGGTTGCTTTGAAAGCTATAGCGTGCGCGTCCAAACAAGTTGTGCGGAATGCTTCGTGCAGAATTGAATACCAAAGCTGAACTGGTTGTTTCAATTTGGATTTATGAATCTCCCTGTTCCTTTTTCTGATTCTTGATCACCTCACCATAGGCGTAGAACTGAGTATAGTTTATATCCCACAAAGGTATGATACTTTGTGTGACGTTTCGATGAGTTATGTGGAGACGGAAAGCGTAAAGGCCGCAGAAGCAATACTGAAGGAAGCAGGTTTTACCGTCTCTCAAAGATGCTGTTCTAGGCCGAGCTGCTTCGACTTCACGGCCAAGAAAAAGAAAACCACAATTTTTGTAAAAGTTCAATCAGACATTGGAAATGTTTCCCAAAGCGACTCCTTAGATCTCAAAGTCATATCTGAATGTGTCTCTGGCACTTCCCTGTTTGTAAGCAAGAAGACACGTGACAAACCATTAGAAGACGACACTATATATTCCAGATACGATATTTTGGCTGTCACTCTGAAGACGTTCGAGAACATTGTATTCCGCAAAACATATCCACTGATCCAAGCTGGTCCAGGAGGCTATTACGTTGAAATAGACGGTGAGGCAATTAAGCGAAGAAGGCAAGAACTAGGTCTGTCCATCGGAGAAATGGCTGAGATGATGGGCATATCGAGGAGAACCCTTTACGGGTATGAACGGGAAATGGCCAAGGCCTCAGTATCAGCAGCATACAACCTAATATGCATTCTAGGAATTCCAGTGGCAAAACCAATAAACATATTTGAAAAATCAAAAACCCAGCACAAACACCTCCTAAAGGCAGCCAGACGAGTGATCAGCAAGAATAGGCTTCTGCAGAAGATTTTCAGAAAACTTGCCAGATACAACATTACGGCAGCTCCCGTTAAGAAGGCACCTTTCGACTTCGTCATAAACGTTCCAGAAGAAAAAATCAAAATCATAGGCGGAGTTGAAAACAATAAAGAAAGAGAACTAAATAAGAGAATAGAAGAAATCTTAAGTGTCAGCAGAGTCTTGCAAGCACACCCAATTCTCATAACGGAGAAGCAGAAGTCATCGAACACGGAGATTTTATGCATGCACAGTACAGAATTCTCAAAGATCAAGTGTTTGGAAGACTTGGTTGAAAACCTTAAATAAGCTTGGTCTGCCGTGAATTTTTTTCGCTTTTAGCCTTTTTGGCAGTTTTCCACGATTTTCTAACAAAATACGGATACTTACCGAATTCTTTGAGGCATTGCTGAAGAAAGTTTATTGTTTTGGGATCTGTTGGGTAACCGCATCCGAAATCCCCAGATTTTTCTTTCAACTCTGCAATTTCCCTGTCCCTTTCCACCTTGGCAATTATTGAAGCAGCTGAGACTATTGGATATTTCCTGTCCGCCTTATGCTCCGAAACTATTTCAACCCTGAAAGGTAAGCATTCTGAAATGTGTCGTTTGTAACGTTCTTCCCAAACATCTGAAGCATCAACATAGGCTATGTCTGGCTTAAGAAGCTCGATAACCTTCGCCATGGTCTCTGCCTCCAACCTGTTCAATCTATGAAGCTTTCTGCCAGTTTGAACAACCTTGTCTATGTCCTTCGGCGACAGTTTTATCACACTGTGTTTTAGGGCAACTCGCTTGATTTCAACAGCCAAGTTCTCACGCCTTTGTGGAGACAAAAGCTTCGAATCCTTAACGCCTAATTGAACAAGTTTGGCTATGCCTTCCTCTTTCATTAGAACTCCTGCAATAGCGAGTGGACCTATCACGGAGCCGCGTCCTGCATCGTCAACACCAGCAACGAGCATAGAAATCCTTCTTTTAGACTAGATTTAATATCGATGTTATAATAGTTTATTCTTCAGTGCCTTCACCAGAAACTCTTTGGCTCTTTCAAAAATTTTCTCGTGCAGGTTCCACCTGTTTTCATACGTTACCCTGTATATTTCAGCGTCTTCTCTCGCCTTTACTTCCAGTATCAGTTTGTCCCTTGCCTTCCAATGAACGGTGCTGATGACAAGCTTTCCACTTTCGACAGCTTTTCTAATAGCCATCTTAAAGCTCTTTGAATACAGTTCCATGGGCCCAATTTCATCTATGGCAATAACGTCAAAGTCTTCAACAGCCTTGATTATTGCATCTACACCTATACCGTTAAGGTCTTGTAAGTTCACACGGTATCTGCCCACTCGTGGACCTTGCTTTTGATTTATGTGAGCAAGCCAGCCTATTCTACCATTGCTTAGATCTAAAATTTCAAAACCGAAACGGGTTCCGCATGTGCGAGCTTCACGGCTTACCATTCCACCTACACTGTAGCCTTTAGCCTTTAAGGCTTCAATCACCTTTGACAAAACGGTTGTCTTTCCTGTGCCTGGAGCACCGGTTACAAGCAGTAATCGTTTTTTCAGTAAGCTTTCCCCCTTAAACATAAATCCAGTATTCTTAAAATATTTGTCATAACTATGGCATGCTTGCGTTAAGCAGACAGTTAAGGCGTAAAAGACATGAAAGATGAAGTCGTCAAGACAGGTTTTCCCACGGAAATTACAGAAGAAGGTGAAGTCAAGGTTCTCGTTCCAAAGCTCAAAGCATTTGTAACGTCGCCTTCTCAGTATGCTCCTTCGAAGGCTCCTGTTTTTTACAATCCAGTTATGGAGTTGAATCGTGACATTGCGGTTTTAGCCTTGCAAGTTTATCAGAGAATGCTTAACCGCGAGGTCTCTATCTGTGAACCGTTAGCTGGTTGCGGTATTAGGGGAGTACGCTTCGCAGTAGAAGTTGAAGGAGTTAAAAACGTCGTTATCAATGATATTAGCGTTAAAGCTTTTCAACTCGCCAGTTACAATGTTCAAATGAACGGCCTAAGCAAACGAGTCAGCATGGAAAATGAAGATGCAAACTTTCTCCTCAGCAGGTATGGTGCGCCCCGTAAAAGATTCGATGCCATAGACATAGACCCTTTCGGCTCTCCAGTGCCTTATCTTGACTCCGCTATTCGTGCTTTACGTAACGGCGGCCTCTTGGCTTTAACAGCAACAGACCTGGCTCCTTTATGTGGGGTTCATCCAAAGGCTTGCGTCAGAAAGTACGGAGGAAAACCCTTACGCACAGAGTATTGCCACGAACTGGCTGTGAGACTTCTGGCCGGTTGCGTAGCTGTGGCAGCTGCAAAATACGACATAGGCATAAGCATACTCTTCAGTCACAGTATGAACCACTATGTTAGACTTTACGCAACAATAAGTCACGGTGCAAAAAGAGGTGATGAAAACATCAAAAAAATGGGGTACATATTTCATTGTTTCAAATGCTTCCATAGACAACCGTTAAAGGGACTTTTTCTCACTAACAACCACGGAAAATGTCCTGAATGTGGCTCAAAAATTAATGTTGCTGGGCCATTGTGGCTTGGAAAGATATTTGATAGGCGGTTTTGTGAATTGTTGAAAGAAGAAGTCAATCAGAGGACATTTAAGCATAGGAAAGAGATTCTGAAAATTTTGGGTTTGATAAAGAATGAAGTTGATGCTCCTGTTACATATTATGTGGTTGACAAACTGTGTGACGCGTTATCGTTACCGGTTCCACCTGTTAGAAAAGTTGTCGATGCTCTGAGAGAAAAGGGCTATGAAGCCTCTTTGACACACTTTAATTCCAGAGGGATAAGGTCAAATGCTTCAGCAATTGAGATGAAAGAGCTTTTACGGGAAATCATAAGGTCACGTGGCAAGTTTTAAATAACTTTAGGTCTTAAAACTTCTAATTTAGGTGAAAAAGTTGAACAAGAAAGCTTGTGCTTTGATTATGATGATTCTTTCAATACTTTCACTAGTTTCCCTAGTAAGCGCACAAGAACCCAGAAGAATTACAATTTGGACAGATAGGTTAGAGTACGCCCCTGGTGAAACTGGCATTCTCTACATAGTCTTTTACAATGATGGACCCGATGCAGTTGAAATAGAAAAGATAATGATTGTTTTTGAGCATTGGCGAGCCTATAAAGATGATGAGTGGGAAGGAAACAAGACCTTGAAGGTCAACGAGGCTATTGTGAGCAGAGGAGTTTATTCAACCGACACAACATTTACTGTGCCTATTGATGGGAGGGCTGTGTCCACAGTCGTCAATGTTATAGTTCGAACCGAGGATGGAGACGTCTCCATCCCCGTTCTCGAGAGACCTTCTGTAACAGTTGCTGAAACACCTCGGCACGTTGAGCAATTCATGACGCTTTTCACAATTCAAGTGGTGCTAACAATCGTCTGCACAATCATAATAGCCGCAACGATATTTCTTTCATCGCGTAGACCGAAGATAATATGGCAGAAAGAGGAGAAAGAAAAACAGTGACAATTCCTCCTGTCATTTAAGTGAAGTAGCAAACGTGACTGCAGAAACAGTTGCTGCCGGCGTGTTTGCACTATTGATATATAAGGACGAGCTTCTACACTTTTTTTTAGTCTTTACCGTTATTGAAGGTGAGAGAATTCGTCTACGTAGTTTTGAACTTTCAGATCCTGATGAGGAAAGCTCGTTTCATAGATGGACGTTATTGTGACGACGTTATAATGGACATATTGAAGAGGAGTGGTTAGCCAAATCAAGATGAGATAGCTGCCAATCTTGAGTTCAGGAATAAAATTTGCATCACCTTATAATTTAAGTAATAGGATTCACAAGTGTTAACGAATATGAAAAGAAATGTTGGAGGTGTTTGGCTCTCGGAAAAGTTTTAGTTGCTTGTGGATGGCCGTATGTGAATCATCTTCCACATTTAGGCACGTTAGTGCAGGTTTTGTCAGCTGACGTCGCAGCCAGGTATTATCGATTTAAAGGCGAAGAAGTGGTCATGGTAAGCGGTTCAGACGAGCATGGAACGCCAATAGAAGTTGAAGCTTTGAGACTGGGCGTCTCACCTAAACAACTAACTGACAAGAACCACGCGAAGGTCGTTGAGCTGTTCAAGAAATGGGGGTTTTCGTTCAACAATTACACTAGGACAGAAAATCCAGTTCACAAAGAGTTTGTGCAAGATCATCTAATGAAAATTTACAACAACGGATACATTTTCACCCAAGAAACAGAGATGCCTTACTGCGAGAATTGCAGTCGTTTCTTACCAGACAGATTTGTTGAAGGAAAGTGTCCATACTGTGGTTACGAGGGTGCTCGTGGAGACCAATGTGATGTGTGTGGAAGGTTGTTGGAACCAATACTTCTCATCGAGCCCTACTGCGTGATTTGCAAAGGCAAACCAGTTATAAAAACAACTAAGCACTGGTATCTTGATTTGTCGAAATTCTCTGAAAAACTGAGCCGTTACATCAGCGACAATAAAAAACTGTCAAGTAATGCTAGGAACTTCAGCTTGAACTGGATAAAAGAGGGATTAAAACCGAGAGCCGTAACAAGAGATGTTGAATGGGGGATTCCAGCGCCTTTTCCAGGGGCTGAAGGAAAGACGATTTACGTTTGGTTTGAGGCTGTCTTGGGTTATGTTTCAGCAACAATTGAGTATTTCAGAAATCGGGGAGAACCTGAAAAATGGAAGGAATACTGGTTCAGCACAGACGCGGAGATCCTGCACTTCATTGGCAAAGACAACATTCCATTCCATACGATAATTCTTCCAGCTTTGCTTTTAGCCTCTCATGAAAGCTACAATTCGCCATGGAGCGTTTCAGCTACAGAATTTCTCCAGTATAAAGGGGAAGCTTTTTCGAAAAGCCATAGAGTCGGCGTGTGGATAGATGAAGCATTAGAGTTGTTTCCTGCAGACTATTGGCGTTACTTCTTAATTGCTACAAGACCTGAAACGAAAGATACAAACTTTTCATGGGAACTATTCATCGAGAAAGTCAACGCAGACCTGAACGACACGTTCGGCAACTTCATACATAGAACACTAACGTTCATAAACACACGATTAAACAGCAAAATTCCGAAGCCAAACCGCCTAGATCAAAATGACCAACACATCCTCAGAACCCTTGAAAAGAAAGTGAAAACTATCGCGAAAGAAATCGAAGAGTGTAGATTACAATCCGCCGCAAATAATACAATAGGGGTAAGCCGTACCGGAAACCGATACTTAAACGAAAAAGAACCTTGGAACGTTATCAAGAAAGACAGCCAGAAAGCGGCAAACACAATTTATGTAGCATCACAGATCGTTAAAGCCTTAGCAATCGTTTCAGCATCATTCACTCCATTCGCAGCTGAAGAACTCTGGAACATTCTCAACTTGCCAGGAAGCGTTCACGAACAAAAGTGGGACGAAGCCCTAAGACCCCTGCCAGCAAACCACATAATAAGCAGAGCCAACCCCCTATTCCAGAAAATAGAAGCGGACAGCGAAGAACTTGCCGGGATGCTTGAAAAGGTCAGAGAAAGATTCTCTAAGATCGCCTAAGTCTGTTGTGCCTGTGAAACTTTGCAGCTTAAGATAGACCTTCACGTTCACACCGTCTATTCTTACGATTCTCTGATCACGCCAAAGGAACTGGTTTTCTATGCTAAAAAACGCGGGCTAGACGGAGTTGCCATAACGGATCATGACCGGGTTGACGGCGCATTAAAAATAGCCGAAGAAACAGATTTTCTGATAATTCCTGGGATAGAGGTTTCAAGTTTGGACGGGCATGTCGTAGGACTGAACATTGACGAGTTGGTCATGCCTAAACTTAGTGTCGAGGAGACTGTGGATAGAATACATGAGGCTGGCGGTATAGCCGTAGCTTGTCATCCAATAACTTTTTTTAAACAAAGCTTGAAAGGGCACATTACTTCACGATTTGACGCGATAGAGGTGATAAACTCCGCGGCGTTTCCATTCAACTATTCTGTAAGGCGTAGCCAAGAAATTGCTTCGCACCTTGGAATTGCACGTGTTGCTGGAAGCGACGCCCATTACGGACCGGAAATAGGTTACGCATACACACTTGTAGATGCCGAATCAGAAGTTGATGAAATTGTCAAGGCAATAAGAAAAGGGTTATGCTCGCCTCATGGTAAAGCCATACCTTTAATAATGAGACTTAAAAAGCAGCTTCTAGTTCTTAAAAGAAAATTTGGCTAGCAGGAAAGATTGCTCTAATCTAAAGGCATTTCAAGACTTCGTCAGTGGATTTTGCCTTCAAGAACACATCTCTTGCAAGTCTCACAACTGCGTCATGATTTTCTTTTGTGGTTCCCGTGCATGCGTCTTCGACGAGAAGAACATCATATCCTAAATCTGCACCGTGAATGGCTGTTGCTAATACGCATTGGTCAGTTAGGAATCCTATGACGATAATGCTTTCAATATCCATGTTTCTCAGGACAAAGTCAAGATTTGTTCCAGTGAACGCTCCTCCATTGGTTTTTGGAAAGACCAATTCTCCTTTTGCAGGAGCTACCTCTTCGAAAAATTTTCCTCTTTCTGTGTCCATCGGCACAATAAATCCAGCTTTTCTATTTATCTTTGCTGTGTGCCTAGGGTTGCTGGTCTGGGCTCCTAATTTGATGTGCATTATGTCGAAACCTTTCTTCCTACAAGCTTGCAAAATCCTCTGTCCATTTCTTACGACCTCCTTGACTCGTCGATCATATTCCGTCAAAGTTTTTCTAACTTCTCTTTCAGACAAACCCGCGTCTAACGCTTCTTGGAGGAGAGCTTCTGAGGTGACGATCTTTTGCATGTCGATGAGAATCAAAGCCGTCTTCCCCGGCTTTATTTCAAAGTCTGGAAGTGGCTTAGCTAAAGCTTTAAACAAGTCTTCCATACTTAATTTTCTCATTTCCTCTTCCCTACGATTTATCTCTTGAAGACTTGGATACGTGCAAAACAAGAGGACCCATTACATAAAAGTTTTCTCTGCACATGCGATAATTGCTAAGATGCGAGCACTAATAGTCAGATTACACGGTTTTCGGGTTCTTTACCAACTTCGATAATTCTTCCAGAAAAGTTCATGATAAAAGATTTGGGGAAGGCTTGCCAAAGCTTTGTCATGGCTTTGAATCCTGTGCAGTGGCATGGTGAAACCATTTTTAATCCAAACTGTTTCAGCTCACTTATTGTTTTCTGAATGTATTCTTCAGAACGTCCAACGAGATGTGTGCCGCCTAATAGGGCGTGTATCTGTTTGAAGTTGCCGAGCTCTTTAGCTTGTATGATCGTGTTCACGGGTCCCGCGTGTGCGCAACCTGTAATCACTACAGATCCGAACTTTTCCACATCCATCCATAAAGCTTGATCATCTAGGATTTTATCGTCGATCTCGTTTCCATCGACAACTATGATGTTCCTTTCACCTTCGTCGAAGGGTAATGGACGTTCAAAAGCAGTCACTCTTTGAATTTGGCCTGTCGTCCAAAGTCCAGGCACTATCTCTGCAGGTTCTTTTTTCAGAAACACCTCTCCTCCTGCTTGCTCAATCTCTTCTATTCCCTCTCCTTCTGGAACTCCATGCTTCCTCCGCTTTCCCGTTTTATCTTCGTGAAAACGAGGCAGAAAAGTGTGAGGGTGAGCGTAAACCTTAGTGCTTCCAGCAGCTTTCACTACTTCAACAGTAGCGGCTGTGTGATCATGATGTCCATGGCTGATGACCACGCAGTCCACATCCCTCAGATTCACCTTCAATTCCTTTATGTTAAAAAACAACGATTCTTTATGAATACCTGTGTCAAAGACTATCTTTCTTTTACTGCCCTTAGCGTCTACCAGCTCCAATAGAAAGGACAAGCCCCATTGCCCAAGATATGGCGGTACAACTGAATTCTCAGCAAGGGTTGTAATTTTCAATTCTCGAATTAAATCCGTCATTTTCAAAAGTCAATAGCCTATTTTCATAATTTAAACTTATGCATTCACCATTAACGCTGTTATGATTCTTCACCGTCTGATAGTAATGCTTCAAGTGTTGTCTTCTAAAAGATTTTTCGGGCTCGAAACAGAAACCAAGTAAAGATCTCACTCGAGTAACCGAATACTCGGTGCTGGGCACTGTAACTCGAACAAGCTTTTTGACCGCGGCAGCTTGACTCTCTTAATACATAATCACTAACATGTTTAAAAGCCTATGAAACAGGGGAGTTCTTCAGGGTCGCCTTATAGGCATGTTGTTTTTCAATCTTTGACAAAATCAACTCAGAATTGTTGAAGAAGTATGTTGGTTTGGGGTTGAGCTTTGGTGGAAAGCCGTCGGCAATGTAATCATCCATACTGACTGGGCGAAGGTTTCATGTCAAAAGTTTGGAATGTGGAAAGCATCTTCAGCATAAACGTTATTTGAGGATTCAGCAATACGATTCGTAGGCTGGATTTCAAGAAAGAATGGATGAGAAGATTGAACCAAAAGCATGAGACTTACCATAGATACTTTGTTTTTTCTGAGAGTGAGTTAATTTTTCTGACTATCTGTGTAATACTGGACGTAAGTGAATATGTTGTTGCAATTTTGCTTTTGCCTGTAGTAGGTGACATTCTTGATATAGTTGGAATTGCCGCTTGCTTTTTTATGTTCCGTTGGGTTGGAATTCTATCTTTGTTTGAACTTGTCCCAGGGGCAGATATCCTGCCAATTTTTATTATCACGTGGCTAATATGGTATTTTGTTAAAAGACAAAGAAAATAACCTTATCCCCATTTCACAAAAGCGAACTTTCTGAAGGTGCAGAAGGAAAAACAATATGAAGCTGATGTTCTAATATGGTTGTTGAAGATGTGAATTATAATGAGTGAAGAGATTAGGTATCCAATGCTTAGCTCTCTTAAGATCGGTTTGATTGCGCTCCTGATTATCTTGATTGTCTTCGCTATAATATTTGCTTTGACAATGGTAGTAGGTGTTGGTGTTGGGCATGCTGTTGTTCTTGTTGATCCTATTGCCAAGTCAATAAGTGCTCCGATACTGGGTCCGACCTATGCAATAAAGGCACCTTGGATAAGCGCTGTCGATATATATTATGCTACAGAGTCTTATGAAGCAACGGTTCCATGTTTCTCTTCTGACCAGCTTGAGATGCAGATTCAAATCTTGATAAGATGGTCACTTAGCCCAAATAAAATCACAGAGCTTTACAACAATTACCCAAATCTGAACTATAAAGAGACAACCATTGAATCTGTTTTGGAAGAAACCATACGGTTGATAACCAAGAACTATACTGCCCTGCAGACAATAGAGTTCAGGGATGTTATTAGAAATGAGATAGAAACAACTGTGCTTGAAGAACTGCAGACTGAACCATCGTTGGTAGGGGCTTTGACGCGTTTGGAGTTTGACTTGAAGAATATTGGATATCCTGAGAAGTATACGTCTGCAATAGAAGACAAGCTTGTAGCTGAACAGCAGAAGATTCAAGCGGACTTTGAAAGAGAAAGAATTTTGGTATTAGCGAACGCGACGGCTCAAGAACTTGTAATAGAGGCGTTAGGCGAAGCAGAAGCCAAGGTTATAGAAGCTAACGCAACAAGACAGGCCATTGAACTGGTTTTGGAGTCGGCTGGTCAGAGTGGTAATGAGACAAGAATCGCAGAGCTTTATCTCTGGGTTCAAGCATTGCAGAGAATCGCCCCAGAAGTAGAAATACTCATTGTTGGAACAGACGGGGTTCCAGTATTAATTCCAACCGATTCAACGACACCCTGATGTAACTGATAAACTTTCGCTAAGAAACAGTGGAAGTGCAGTCTTGATAGGGTGCGGTATTTCTTCTCGAGTAGGCTTTCTTTGAGCCGATGATGAGCCGATGCTAAAACCATGAATACGTTTACAATGTGGCAGTGACCAGTCAGGATGGTTTCTTTTGTAGGTTATCTGCCAAGTATTTGAAATGGAATGGTTTGATAATTATACTAGGGTTTAGATCTGCGATGAAGCTTTGAATCTCAATCAGGTAGTCTGAAAGCTCACTGTCATGTTTCCTGACGAATTCTGCGAAGTCTGAATAACTCTTGTGAATCGAAATACAGATGCCACTCCATCCCATTCCTTGTCCTTCTGAAGCAAAAATAACATTCGGCTTTTTCATCATCTATTCTTTTGTTTTCTGTATAGCTTCTTTCCTTTTCTCAGATTTTGCAAACCTGATTTTCGTCCTGACAAAAGTGAATGCCATCAGTTCAAAGCCGATTTGTTCCCATCTTGGTATTGTAGTGTATCCATCAATGAACTCCTTCTCAAGCCTTGTTCTTCTTCTTGTGACAGTGGGTTAGGAACTTTTAAGAACCTTAGCTAACTCTCTATCACTTCTACGACTATTCTTAACTAATTCCCACAGAATCTTGTAATCTATAGATTTCAGTTCTCTCATATAACCTAATTAAGTATCTTTTCCTCTCCAGTTTTATTATTTGTGGAAGAATCTCTGATTGAATTACAAAATATAATATCCAGCTTTGACTTCCCACCTAGGACTTCAAGCTGGTATATGTATACTTTTCTTTGGGAAACACAAGCAAACTACTACAGCAAAGATTGTAGTGATTACAAATTCGGCTCCATTTGAAACAAATTCAGCTCTATATTCAACTGTTTTTCGGGTTCTGCGTAGGGTTCCAAGTTGAAGAGTTTTGGTGCAATTGTTCCGAATCCGCTTAATACTTGAGGCGAGTTCACACCCGTCATCACAAGCATAACCTTTAACATACCTGCCAATTCCGGGTTAACCCTTGCACCCCAGATAACCAAGGCGTCGTCATCCATCATCTCTGTAACTATTTCTCCCACACGATTTGCCTCTTCAATGGTCATTTGACCATCTCCTGAAACGTGAATCAATGCTCCTCTTGCACCAGCATAGTCCACATCTAAGAGCGGGCTTCTCAAAGCGTTTCTTACAGCTTCCTCTGCTCTGTTTGGCGCGTCAGACTCTCCTACTCCGACAACAGCCACTCCGCCCCGTCTGACAATAGTCTTGAAATCTGCGAAGTCAAGGTTAATTAGACTTGGAGCTGAAATCGTTTCAACAATCCCTTTAATCATGTTCGCCAAAACTTGGTCTGCAACCCTGAAAGCCTCATTTATGGGTAGTTGGGGAACAAGCTGCATCAGTTTGTTGTTGTCTATTACAACTACGGTGTCGCATTGCCTCCGCATCTCAACTAAAGCGTTAGAAGCATATTCCATTCGACCCTTTTCGATACGGAAAGGCGTGGTCACGACACCAACTGTTATTGCTCCCTTTCGCCTTGCAATCTCGGCGATGACTGGAGCAGCTCCCGTTCCCGTTCCACCACCTAAACCGGCTGTTATGAAGGCTATATCTACATCTGTGAGCAAATTCTCAATGCGCTTTCTCGATTCTTCAATTGATGCCCTGCCAAGCTTGGGGTCTCCGCCAACACCAAGACCCTTCGTCAATTCTTCACCTATCAAAATTTTTTGATGAGCTCTTGAAGCATTTAGGTGAAGCGCATCCGTGTTTAGCGCTATGCATTCGGAGCCGGCTGCACTCATTTCCATCAGTCTAGTCACTGTGTTGTTGCCTGCCCCGCCTACACCAAGCACTACTATGCGGCAGTATCCCAAGGGTCGAACGCCCTCACTTACCGCATCATGCCAAGCATATTTGAGTGCATGCTCTACAGGACGCATCTTAGCCAACTATTTTCCTCCGCCAAACCTCATCGTTTATCAAGTCACGGATAGCCACACGAATCGCTTCAGCTCTATTCGGATAAAACTTCTCATTCACAAGTTGATTCAACGCTTTAATATAGGGCTCAGGCAGATAGAGAGTAATCATTTTCATTAAATTTCCCTCCTCCAACACTACTACAGAATCTTTCCAGATGTTATAGCTCTGTATAACATGATCAAAATATGTTTCAAATATGCTGGTTCTCTTTTATTTAAAGATTACTATTATCCCGTTCCAGATTTGTGTGAATTCCGACTTCCGTCAACCTTTATGTTTTTATTCCTTGTTAAAGCATTTAATATATTGTCTTGGATAAGATGCGAGTTTTTGTTAAGAGTTTCGGGTGTTCGGCGAATTTAGCTGATGGTGAGGTTTTGGCAGGGTGCCTAGCGGAGGCTGGACATAAGCTTGTGGACACTGTTGAGGCTGCGGATATAGTTGTCTACAACACTTGCGCCGTTAAGGGGCCGACTGAAAACCGTATGATGGAAGTTTTGAAGCGTGTTCCAGCAGATAAAAAGCTAATCGTCGCTGGATGTTTGCCTCTAATCAATTTTGAAAGGTTATGTAAAGAGGCTCATTTTGACGCAGTTTTGGGTCCAGCGGCAGGGGAAAAAATTGTTGATGTTGTAATGCATGTTTTGAACGGTGACAAAGTTGTCGCGTTGCAAGACGCTGCGAATGCCAAGCCCAAACTGAATCTTCCCCGGCTGCGGCTTAATCCCGTTGTAGGCATTATTCCTGTAAACTATGGCTGCTTAGGCTCTTGCACTTATTGCTGTGTAGTTTTCGCCAGAGGTCGTGTAAGAAGCTATGCCATTCCAGAGATCTTGCGTAGAGTGGAAAGGGACAAGGCTATGGGGATCCGGGAGTTTTGGATAACCTCTCAGGACACTGCATGTTATGGAAAGGATATAGGGATAAACCTGGCTAAACTGCTCAAGGCTTTATGTGAAGTCGAAGGCGAACTTAGGATTCGTGTCGGTATGATGACTCCGAACCTAGCGAAGAACATTCTAGAAGACTTGATTCAAGCCTTTCAAAGCGAAAAGATCTTCAATTTCATTCACCTGCCGGTGCAAAGCGGCGATAGCCAAATTTTGAAGCGGATGCGACGATTCTATTCCATAGACGATTTCAAAGAGGTAGTAAACGCCTTTAGGAACAATCTTTCAGAAGTCACAGTAGCCACTGATGTTATTTGTGGTTTTCCCGGAGAGACAAAAGAAGCCTTTGAAAGAACCCTACAACTAATCGAGGATGTCAAGCCAGACATAGTCAATGTTTCAAAGTTTTTTGCAAGACCAAGAACCGCTGCTGCAGAGATGCGTGAAGAATTTGTGTCTTCTACAGAGATTAAGCGTAGAAGCAGCTTGACAGCCAAGTTAGCCAAGAAAATTGTTTATGAGCGGAACCGCCGTTGGATTGGCTGGACCGGCAAGATCTTGGTAGATGAGGTTGGCAAAGTTCCAGGTTCTTGGATTGGACGCAACTTCGCTTACAAACCAGTTGTCTTGAAAAACGTTGGTTACGGCAACTTTCACGGCAAGGCTCTACATGTAAGAATTGCAAGGGTTTTTGTGACTTATCTTGAAGGCGAGATTGTCCAATAAATAATTTCCATCTTGAGAGAGATGCACCTGCACACTTTTTTTGTGTTTAAATTCTGCTGAAGTGGAAATAGAGAATAACATACCTGTAAAAAATATGTCTTATGGACCAGTAAGCCCCACAGTGGAGATATCTTTAGCGTAGCCGCCTTTCTTAATTGTGGTTTGTTTTAGTTTTCCGTGAAGCCCATAAAATGCTTTGGAGTTAGCGGTGTCCAAACATAAACTTTTCAAAGAATAGATGCAATAATGAAGACTGTGGTGTTATGCCCTTATTTATGTTGAAGAAGAAGTCTTTTGACTCATACAGATTTGGCAGGAGGGATGTGGAATTGAGAACAGTTAGGCCTCAATGGAAGAACAGCCAGCCGGGAGACATAGCTAGCCTTCAATGTGGGAGACAGATTCTAAGAAAGAGAATTGCGAAGGTTCATAGAGGAACACTTGCCAGAATCTTTTTGGAAGTTGATTATAAACGGATATTTCCTGAAGCCTCGACCATGTTTGAAGCAGTAAGATTAACTAAGCAAATCTATCCTGATGCAGACGAGTTTATGGCTTTCGAGCTTGAAGACACCGTTTAGATCACGGAAAAAATACAAATCAGGCTCATCTGCAATCAACTGATCAAGCTTCAAGCCGGCTTCTGCACCAACAAAATTGCAAAAAAATGCGATAGGAGCAAGAGCCCTCGTGGAAGCTGGATTTGCATCTACGCAACACTTGAAGGTCTTATGCTGCTGGAAAAAGCAAAATGGAGTGTGCTTGAATGTACAAACCATGCGCAATAAATTATTTATGTGAACGAGTTGTATTTTGTTTAGGAGATGAAATGTTTGAGTGAAGAGAATATTGTTGAGGTTGGACACGTAACCCATTTCTTCGCAAAAATCAGCGTTGCCGTTGTGGAGCTTAACGGGTCTTTGGCTGTCGGTGACCACATACTCATTAAAGGACCTACAACAGATCTTGAGCAAGTTGTTGAGTCCATGCAGATCGAACATGAAAATATAGAGAGGGCTGAAGCTGGACAAAGCATAGGCTTAAAGGTTGTGCAACGTGTAAGAGAGAAAGACATAGTATACAAGAAACTATAACGGTTAAGACAACGTTGTGAAAGATTCGTTGGATAACACGCGCTCCAGTTATGCATGGAGTTGAAGTACCCAACAGACGGATGAAGGGAAATCTTTATTTTTTGTATCTGCTGAAAATGTTAGGAGGCGTCTTGTATGATTCTTGAAAGGGTTAAATCAGAGGGCTTAGCTCAAATTTCATATTTTGTCGGTTCTGAGAATGAGGCGATAGTCATAGATCCGCGGCGTGACTGCCAAGTTTACATCGACATTGCCCAGCGGGAAGGAATGAAAATCAGGAGCGTCTTTGAAACTCACCGAAATGAGGATTATGTCATCGGTTCTCTGGAGCTGGCATATTTTACTGGGGCAAAAATCTACCATGGCCCTGGCTTGCCCTTCAAGTATGGAGAGACACTGAAAGACAGCCAAGAGTTCGGTTTTGGAAAAGTAAAACTGACTGCTATTCACACGCCGGGGCACACACATGAAAGCATGTCTTACGCATTAGCTGACCTTGACGCAAGTGAAGAGCCAATACTGGTTTTCACCGGCGACGTCCTCTTTGTAGGTGATGTGGGACGTATTGATTTCTATGGACCCAAAGAAGCCCCGCGGATGGCAGAGAATCTCTACAACAGCATTTTCGATAAGCTTCTCCCATTGGGAGATGGAGTGATGCTCTGTCCTGCTCACGGTGCGGGATCGGTTTGCGGTGGAGCTATCAGTCAAAGAGAAGAAAGCACCCTAGGTTTGGAACGTATTCTGAATCCTATCCTGCAGAAAAATAAGGAAGAATTCATGGAGTTCAAAGTATC
>Ga0209636_10003039_pt1 | contig 17098 bp, 16 predicted proteins | sample DeeMarSWOR152_54_FD_187464 | JGI IMG/M metagenome (GOLD analysis project Ga0209636, IMG submission 187464) | Marine sediment microbial communities from White Oak River estuary, North Carolina - WOR-1-52-54 (SPAdes) (version 2) | ecosystem: Environmental > Aquatic > Marine > Intertidal zone >...
AAGAAAAAAGATAATGGAAATGAAAAGAGAAAGTGAAAATTAAGGAACTTTTTTTATGAAGGAATGTCCAGCATGCGGCAAATGCCTGGACGATAGCAAAAATCATTGTCCTTGCGGTGGAACTTCCTTAGAAGTTCATCTGAGTGGTTCCTGCATTATAGATGGAAAATACCTCCTAACGTCCTGCTTGGGCAGGGGAGGAATGGGTGCTGTTTACAAGGCGCAGCACATTGAACTCCAAAAAACCTTTGCCTTAAAGCTCATTAAACATTCAATTGTCGCAGATCCAACCTATCTGGCCCGTTTTCAAACGGAGGCAAAAGCGTTGGGAAAACTTGAGCATCCGAATATCATTCAGGTTACCGACTACGGGATAGACTCCAGAAGCGACGGCATACCATATTTGGTGATGGAATACTTAGAAGGAGACACATTGCTCAATCGTTTTCGTAAAGAAGGTTTTCTAGAGATTGAGCAGGTTTTTCCCCTACTGGAATCGATTGCAAGCGCCATAGACTATGCCCATAGTTGCGATATCCTTCACCGTGACCTTAATTTGAAAAACATCTTTCTTGTAGAGGACTTCTCGGGTAAACCGCAGGCCAAGATTTTGGATTTTGGGCTGGCTCGAATCGTAAGCAGGCATCCTTTGGAAAAAGAAGCAAAAATTCCTCGCAAGCCAAGACCGCATATTCCAGATGTGCAGCAGCTAAAAGAGACTCTGACATATGTCATGGAAGAAGACGGGGGAAATGATTCATCTCTGGAGGAGACCGTCCCTGTATCTGTAATAGAAGAAGGCAAGGTAGATAAAGTCAGCAGATTGACTCAATGGGGCACAATCATGGGAACTCCCGGCTATATTCCGCCTGAGCTCTTTAGAGGGCTTGCCGCAACAACTGCATCTGATATTTATTCTTTCGGCGTTCTTGTTTACGAGATTCTGGTCAGGCAAAAGCCTTTTAAAAGTACTACCAGCCATCAGTACCTTGAAGAAACACCCCCAATTCCTTCAAAAGTGCAGCCCAAGGTTCCTGAAGAACTGGATGAAGCAATACTCCTGCCCCTGGAAAAGGAGCCGGACAAGCGACCCAAGAAGGCAATGGATGTTATTCGTCAAATTCAAAAAGCTTTTGCCGGGTATCAATACCGGATATGGAGAATCAGAGAGGTTCCGAAACGGCTCCGATTGGCAGGAGTGTTGACTCTCGCTTTTGTCTTATTGTTTTTATTGTTGCCTGGTCTGACAGTGTTCAAGAATATTGAGAACTATCTTGTGGACCTCCGTTTCCAGCTCTTACCCTTACATCATCCTGATGAGCGGATATTGATTGTATCTATTGATGAAGCAACTCTGGAGGCAGACCCCAAGCTTCTTGCGGAAAAAGCAGATGAAATGGGTGTTCTCCTCCAGAAAGTGATGGATTCCGGTGCCCGTGGTGTTGCCGTTGATTTTATCCTGCCAGAGAGATGGAACCTGTCAGAAGGTTTCGCAAAACTTGTACTTAAAAATCAAGGGAAATTGATTCTTGCCAGTTATATAAAGAAGGACGGCACCATCATGGGATATGAGTGTATCGGGGGGCTTATCATGGCTGGCCTCGGGTCGATGGAGCGTGCCGAAGAACTTTTTGGATTTCTGAACATGCAGCCAGACACTGACGGTTATATTCGTCACGTGCAATTAGAAATCCCTAACCAAGATGGTAAAAGTATGTATTCTATGTCTGCAAGAGCCTTTCAGATTCTCTCTGGCAGTAATATATCCCCTGAACAAGCACGGCGGCGCTTATTGATTGACTACTCGATTGACCGAAGACAATTTCAAAGATTGTCATGGAAAGATCTTCCGTTATTTATAGATAATAGTCCTGAAATGTTCAGAGACAAGATAGTGCTGGTTGGAGGGGAATACGAGGGATCGCAAGATTTTCATCGAGTCCCTTTCCGGCCTGGGTTGGGAAAAGATGATGTTTCAGGACTGACTATTCATGCCTTAACAATCAACACTCTCTTACAGGATAATCCCATTCATGATGTCAGTAGATCATTGGTTTTGCTCCCCATGGCAGCTGTCATGATGTTTTTTTCGGCAGCCTTTCTTATCAGGCCAAGAGTATTTATTCATCTCATTATACTGTTTATGATTTTAGCTGCATTTATTTTAATTGTTTATTTATTGTTCATATGGAATAGACTGTTGCTTCCAGCGGGATTGCCACTTATAACTTTAATAATTACATTAGTGCCGATAATCTGGGTGCGGCGCAAGGTTACTTTTATATCGAAACCATCGATGGAGGTGCAGCAAAAATGAAAAGCTGGGGAAGAAACATGGGCTTGGTAGCTTTTATTTTTCTTTTCATTCTGGGATGTCTTTCTTTGGGATATTCGTCTGATACCGAAGGAAATGTAGCCGTTGTTTGCTTTTTGGAAGGGAAAGCATGGCTCACTGAACCTGGTGAGCATAGGCCAAGTGAAATTAATCTTTTTGATTGGATAAAAATTGGAGCTGTCATTCAAACAGAACTTGAAGCCAAGGTGGTTATCGCCTTTTCCAGCGGTGACCGATACGAACTCAAGGGAAAGACGAAAACAACTGTGGGTCAAAAAGGATTTACTTCCTCCACTGGTTCAGTGGAGAAATTAGCGCCAGTACCAGTAATGCCACAAATAGCAGCTATTTCCCAGGAAGCCAGACCTGGAAGCAGGTTGGGTGGTATCAGGCTGAGAAGTATCTGGCAGAAAGGTCAAAAAGGGTTAATTTCTAGATTTTATCCAAGTGAAGGAGCGACGTTGCTTGCAGAAGAAGCGGTTCTTACTTTTGAGCCTATCGATGGAGTAAAAAAATACAAGGTTGAAATCAGAGACGAATCGGGAACTAAAATCTTTTCTGTAGAAACAGATTCTCCAAAGATTGCTACTTACCCCAGCGTGCTCAAGCCAGGAACAAAATATTCGTGGAAAGTGTGGATACTGGATAAAGGAGAGCCTTCCATACTTTCTGAAGCAGTTTTTTCAACTGTCAGTGAGGAGAATACCCGAGCCAGAAACGCCTTTAAAGCACAAGCATATCAATCAAAAGATGGTATAAAACTCCTGCTTCTTGCTCAAATGGATATGGCCTTGGGGCTTTGGAAAGAAGCCTGTGAGACGTTAAGAGATGCCCTGGCTCTCTTCCCAGACAATGAGGAAATAAAAAGTGCCATATTCCAGATTGGTTGCAGATAAGTCACTTTCCCATATTAGATAAAAAAAGGAGGACACAATGCAAGACGTAATCAAGGACACGAAACAGGCAATAGAGAACTTCAAGAAAGCCATTAAATACCTTGATGGTTGTGCTGAATTTGACTTCGATGACTTCAAAGAAGCCCACCGCATCGCCGGGACAAATACCCAGGAATCTGAACTGCGAGAGATGTGGGCAGAGTCAAAGCTCGTCCTGCCTGGCCCAGGCCATTCAGGTGGTGTAGAATCGCTGCGAGAGGTCACCCGAGATTCCTTCGTAACTGCTATCGCCGAAGCTCAAAAATTGGTGGATATGATGGAGAAAATGTAGCATAGGTTACTCATGCACTGGACGCTTACTCTTGATTGACCATGCTATTTTATTGTGATATAAGTGCTGGCGCGTGTCAGTAAGCAGAAACTGAATAAAAGGAGGATGAGGTTTTCAGCAGAGCAAGAGTGAAATTCTTATAAATCCATACAAAAAAGAACAAGGATTGGGATAAATGAAATCAAAATTTTTTCTTTTAATAAGTTTGCTTTTTTTTGGAATAATATCCAATGTTTATGGAGTAACTTACTGGGTTATACAAAAAGATACACAGCGTCTTTTACATATCCAGAAGGACGCCGATGGTATAAAAATAGTCGAAGCGTATCCTGTTATTGATCCCCAGGCAGATTATGTTGTTAATCCAAAGAATAACACCTGTTGGGTTACTTCAGCTTTTCAGGGACAGGTAATGTGCTATGGCAAAGATAAACCAGTTGTGGTAAGTAGCTTTGGCGCTCCGATGTCACTTGCTTTAGATACAGAAAGACAAATTCTGTGGGTAGCAGATGGTGCTTTGAACAAGATTTTTAAGATGAGACTTGACGGCACATTGGAGAAGCATATACAGATTAAAACACCATCGAGAAGCATAGCTTCAAGAGCAGATGGAGGTCTATGGGTAGCGACAAAATACGGATTGATAGTGTTTGACTCTGATGGAGAGGTAATAGAGGAATTCGAGCAAAAGGCCAAATATCTGTCATCTGTTCCTGGGAAAAACTCTGTCTGGCTAGCAGATCCTGTTAACAATTATATTATGCATCTGGACGGAGATGGGAATATGCTGGCAGAGGGAAAATTGAAAACTCTTTCTGGGCTTATTGCTACAAAAGATGGAGGCTGTGTGTTGCTGGGGAGGGAGACTGTATTCCAACTAGACGCTGCTGGAGATCTTGTCGGCACAATGCAAGGATTAGACCATCCATCTCGCATTGTTTATCAACCAGTGGATGAAAGCATATGGATTCTACATTCTCGAGGCAAGCAGCTTGTGCAACTACCTAAAAAGATAGAACAGAAACCAATAACTGTTATTACTGCATTAGGTAGGGACAATCTCAGGATTGAGCCTGCGGAAAAGATTCAGTGGATATCTGCAGCCATAAAACCTGAAAGTAAGCAACCTGAAACGCCAGAAGAAGAAAAGCCACCTGAAAAGATTGAGGTCCCAGAGAAAATTGAGATTCCAGAGAAGATTGAGCCTGAGAAAAAGGATGCGACTGCGCCTGAAGCTGAGTCTGAAAAAAAAGAACCAGCTGTGATACCCGAAAAAGAAGAATCAGCTGTGAAGCCTGAAAAGCAAGAGCTTCCAGAGATGCCCGAGCCGACTGTTGTGCCTGCGCCTACTACTTCTACACTCCTGTCCGAGCCTCCAAAGTTTAAAGATGGTGGTATCATGCTTGCTAAAATTCAGGAAGGCCTAAGTTCTACACGTTTAAAAAACGTTCCGCAGGCACTCGGAAGAAGGTATGTCTGGAATTTTGAAGGCGAGACCTTTACTTTACTTTTGGGGCTTTCAGTAGAAGTATACAACAGTTATACAAACAGAGAACGTGCAAAATGGGTGGAAATGCTTGCTGAAGGAGTTCATGCCGCAAAGCCTATAGCTGAAGAGTTCAGAAAGCTTGCAGAAAAAAACAACTGGACTGCCGAACAAATCGCCAATTTTGTTCTCTCCTTCGTGCAATGTCTTCCTTACACAGTAGATGATGTAAGCACAGGCGTAGATGAATTTCCACGTTTTGCCATAGAAACATTGGTCGCTGGTGGCGGAGACTGCGAAGATACTACAATCTTGGCCGGAAGCATTTTTTTAGTTTTAGATTATGATCTTGTATGTTTAAATCCCAAAGGACATCTTGCTCTCGGGATAGAAGGGAAATTCCCTGGTGCTTACTTTGAACACAACGGAAAACGGTACTTTTATTCTGAAACAACCGGTACAGGTTGGGAAATCGGGAATTTGCCAGAAATCTACAGAGGGGCTCCCGTCACTATATATGAAATTCCAAAAAAATTAACTAAATAAAAAGGAGGATTATATATGAAACACAAAGGCACACTTTTGACTTTGTTATTAGGTTCATTGATTCTTTTAACTTGTTGCGCTTCCACCCCCAAAGCACCTAAAACCACTGAGGTTAGTGTTCCCGATTTCTATAGCAACCCGCCCTCAGACCCAAATTATCTCTTTGCACCGGCAACAGCACTTTCACAAGATCTTCAGCATGCTGTGAACACTGCAAAAGAGGAAGCACGTGTTGGCATTGCCAGGGACATGAGAATTAAGATCGAAGCGTTGTTCAAAAGGTTCCGTGAAGAAACAGGTGTCGGCGAAGATGCTGAATTCTTGTCTATGGAAACAGATGTATCTAAATCTGTAGTTTCGGAAACTTTAGTCGGATGCAAGGCAAGGACCCAGAAAATCCTAAGGGAAGGCACTCTTTACCGGGTCTATGTGCTAATGGAATTACCGATCGGCGCGGCTAATGCAGAGATGCTTGCCAAGATTAAAGAAAACGAACGGATGTACACTCGTTACCGCGCTTCAGAGGCATTTAAGGAGTTAGAAGAAGAAGTAGAGAAGTACGAGAAGATTAAAAAATAACAAAGCACGCTTTAAAAAATCAGTTAGGAAGAATGTAGATTAGAGAGGGCAGAGTACTTTTTTGCCTCTCTAAAAGCGTAAATTAATTCAGACACAATAATTAATGTGTCACCTCGAGGAGCGAAGAAGATTCCTTCGCTTTGCTCGGAACAGGCTGTGCGATCTTACAATAAGAATTGTCATTGCGGGCAGCGAAGAAGATTCCTTCGCTTTGCTCGGAACAGGCTGTGCGATCTTTTTTTTGTAGGGGCTTGATTTATCAAGCCCACATTTCATGATGAGATTACCAGGCTCTTTGAGGGCTCGCAAAGACAACTTAATAATTTCTATTGTTTTCATATAATTAGATTTTTTCAATGCGCGATGAATCTTCAAAAAGGAAACGATTCGGATCGCTGTTTTTTATTTTATTCTATATTTCGTTGCTAACTCTATCTTGTCATAATGCGACTGTAAAGCCCCTAAGCACGCATTATAGAGAAGAACTGATACGCAAGTATTCCAGCTACCCCAAATGGTTCTGGCAGACTCCACATGGCAACAATGCTCTCTTTGCAGTTGGTTACGCCCAGACATATTTTTATCGCGAATCATCTGTTGAAGAAGCAACCTTGAATGGAATTAATAGCTTAGCTAAAAGCGTCTCTGTTAGAGTCAAAGGCGAACGGGGCTTTAAGGATACAAAATTAGGTCCAGAATTTGCAGGCGAAGATTTCAAAGAAGAACTTGAAGAAGGCGTGTTAGATTCAGTAAAGAAAAACTACAAAGTTATCGCTACTGAAACAGTGGGAAACATAACACTTGTGCTGTTGTGTATTGGTGAGGTTCCGATGCTCTCTTCTGAAAAAGGATTTAATCGAAATAGGCCTGGCTGGGTATCAGAGCTGCCTCAAAGACATGGCTTTGCCTATGCTGTGGGGCAATCTGCTCCACAATTTCATGAAGAGGAAACCTGGCAGTTAGCTGAATATAATGCCCGAGTTGGCTTGGCATTGTCGTTCATTTCTCAGTTACGAAGCCTTGGTAAAAAGCTCGATAAGAGCTTGAGCACAGCCAGTGCGGTCAAAACCGATGTTGTTTTAAGACGAATTCAAGTTGTCGAGCGCTGGTTCGACCCAGAAAATAGAATTCCCTTTGTGCTCGTGCGAATGACGCTTAAAGACAACACTGAGACAGGCACGGATTATAACCAGAAGATTGCACAACAACAGCTTCATTCCGATTACAGACAAACCAGAGAAAAAATAATCCGGATTGCTTTTGAGAAGCTCGATATAATTAATCAATGCGATTTTAAGAAAACCAAAATTTACGGACATTGATAAGTCGGTTATCTGTATTACTGGCTATTTTTAATGGTTTTGCATTTAAAGTATGGAGAGATTAAATCATGCAAAGTAGAACTCAGCTATCATTTTTACTGATTATATCTTTATTTTTGACTGTAACAGCAGTGCAGGCGAAGTCTGCGCCTGATTGGGTCAAGAATTTTGGTAAATCAGGAAAGCATCCTGAAAGCAGGTATTTAGTCGGCTTTGGTTCTGCTATAGGTAAAGGATCAGAAGCCTTTCGGATTGCCCAGGATAATGCACGCGCTGATATTTCTCGCAAGATTGTCGTGAAGGTCGAAAGTCTATTCTCTACAGTCACGGAAGAAAAGAACAAACAGTTTTCTCAATATACGAGTTCGATTACCCAGAGTTCCTCGGCAATTCAGCTTATTGGACTTCAAACAGAGGTGTATGTAGATGATAACCGCAAAAATCCGACCACATACGTTCTGGCTTATGTTAGCCGAGCAACACTCATAAACAGATACAAAGAGAAGAGCTCAGAACTCCGTGATGAGATAAAGAGGATTATTGCCGCTGCACAAAAGGATGAGCGCAGCTCAAACACAGAAGAAGCTGTAACAAAATATCTGAGTCTTTACCCGCTTCATGAAGAATTAAAAAAGGCAGAAACGATTCTGCTGGTGGCAAGTAGGTCGAGCTCTATTGGCGCTGCGTTTGATGAGCTGGCAGGAATTGATGTTACTTCTGGAGAAGAGAAACCTTCATTTATGAGCCAGACAGAGGTGTCTAACAAGATTGGCCAACTCCTTCGGCAGTCGATGAAGTCTGTTGATGATGTGGCACGCACAGCTGTATTTCAGTTCTCGAAGTATGTGAAAAAACCTGAAGGCAAGGTCCTGGTTATTCCTTTAACTTATCAGGATACGAGAATGAGCAGTACTTTTGCTCGGTATTTTCGAGCAGCGCTTGAAATCGAATTTGGACAGATAGAGAAATGGAATACAGTGAATCAAACCAGAGATTTCAAACCTAGATCTATGCAGATTACACGAGATCTGGCGAAAGCCTCTGGTGCAGAATGGCTTCTTTCTGGCACTTACTGGGAACAGGAAGAGAAAATAAAACTGTTGGTAAACTTGCGCGATATAAACACCGGTGAACCTCTGGCAGGTGCCGACGTTGTTTTCGACAAAGAACTGCTGAAATCCGCCAACCTCGATTTCAAACCACAAAATTTCAATAGCGCTCTTATAGAACAACAGGCATTTGCCGAAGGTGAGTTTGTAAGCGGACAGCTCCAGGTTGAGGTGTGGACAAGTAAAGGTAATGAGAACTTGCTTCTTACAGAAGGCGAGACCACGAACGTGTTTGTTCGCGTCAACCGGGAAGCTCACATTCGCTTGCTCTATGTTCTTGCTGATGGACGGCGTACGCTTCTTTATGACGATTATTACATCGATAAATCAAAGGTCAACCATGTCGTTGAGGTTCCAGAGGAATTTGTATGCGCCCCGCCATTTGGTGCTGAGATGCTGATCTGCCTTGCTAGCACAGTACCTTTTGAAAAAGTGGAAACAGTGGAAGAGGACGGCTATTTATTTATAAAAGAAGCACCACCGGAAGTCGTAGCTAGAGCAGTTCGCGGATTCAAGATAATAAAGGAAAAGGAAAGTCATCAAGCTGAGGCAAAAGTTGTCATTACTACGATGAAAAAGTCATCTGACCTTTGAAATATTATAGTATAATTCTTGAAATTACGGAATAATATCTCCCTCAGAGATTTGGTAACGATGCTCCTAGTCAGCCTTGGGATTTAGCTAAGACAGCCTCTTATTTCTCTATACTCAATGCAGGATCAAACTTTCCCGCAACTGTTGGGCTCTGAGCGTTACTTGTCGCTCTTCTCACCTGCTCAGATAGGTAAGGAATGATTTCTCCAAGAGTGACACGGTTATCATTGTTGTAATCAGCTTCTCCTTTTAGGCCTTCGAGCAAGAAATGACTGAATACGCCATGGCCTCCGCCCCATTTTTCACTTTCCTGGGAAAATTGTTGATCGTCTGAAGCAGTAATAACTGCAATTCCGTCACCGATTATGGAGAGATTTTGTAGAGCTGAGCTTATTGGGTTGACTTTTAGACCTCTGTCAGCTCTTCGGGCAATATCATAGGCTTGTCCAACACCACCAGCATGGCAAGCGTCGGCCATTACTACTACCTTTCTGGCTTTAACGAACCTCTTGAGTGCGGTCTCGATGTCCCACATAGGAAAACCAGTGGTGGCTATATTATCGTACTGAGCGTCGTAAGGAAGAAGGAAAAGGTTGTCAGGGGAATCAGGGGAATCAGGAGACCCGTGGCCTGCAAAAAAGATAAGCACCATATCCTCTTCTATGGCCTGTTGGAGCCAAACAAACAAGGCATCTTTGATATTATGTTGTGTTGCGTCTGCGTTAAGCATGAGTTTTACACGTGTAGGAGGATAACGACCTCCCTGAGGGGAGGTTAACCAGTTGTGGACAGACCGGGCATCGGCGGAGGCGTATCTGAGGGAAGGTATACGGCTGTCGCGATAATCAGATATCCCAATTATGACTGCCCAGCGCTGGGCAACGGGTTCCCTTTGCAGGGAGGTATCTATTTCTGTTTCTATTTCTGGGCGCACTGTTTTAATTACATCCGTCACAGCAGGCCTTGCTGTTAGAGCAACTTTGTTTAGTTCTTCGGGAAATTCGCTTTCGGTTAAAACAGCTTCGACTGTTTTAGTGATTGAATCGAGGATTAGTCTCCTCGATTTTGACAATGTAATTTTCTCTGTAACACTTTCTTCTAATACTTTGCTCCATAAAAGATTATAAGTTTTTGGTTCAATCAATTGGAATTTTATAGTGGCAGATGATTTTATATTTTTTTTGGTTGAAAAAAATTCTAAAACAGGTGCCACTCCATAAAAGATTGCAAGTGCTTTTGAGCCTCCTGAAATTCCTGGCGCTTCCATTGTAATTGATTTAATAATACCTTTTAAAATGACATCCACTTCTTGGCTTTTATCTTTATTGAGATTTACTACCCTTTTGAAAATATCATCTTCTCTCAAAGAATTGACAAACCAACTAGAAACGTCAGAAGCAATATCACCTTTTATGGCTTTGGTTGTTTCAGCTGGAGTTTCGTCTTTAAACTGAATCCCAATTACTAGATCGTATTTCTGAAGCCCTGAAGTATCAATTACATGTTTTTGGAGTTCGATGTTTGCTACATATTTTTTATGCGTACAGCCAACTAAAGCTAATAATATAGAGAATAAAATCACTCTCTTCATCACTCACCTCCATAAATTTGAGGGATAGGGAAATACCCAACTTCTCTATCTGGGAAATTGGGTCCTGGTAACGGGTTCATGCTTATCTCCCCCAAAAATTCATATCATAGGAATAACTATAAAGTCAATCTTTTCGTAATAGAGCCTCTCTTGCAGGTCCTATGCTCATCGTGACACTAATTCTACCATGTTGGATGCCTAGAATGTGTCACTAATGTATCTGGACGAGTTCAAAAAATAGATATTCAAAAAGTTTCGAAAGAACTTGGCATAAGTCGCCCTACTTTATATGAATACCTTGCTTTCCCTGAAGGGACTTTCTTTTTGAAAACAATGAGACCATTCACAAGAAGAAAAAATTCCGAGATTAGAAAAATGCCTAAGGTCTATTTATGTGATACTGGCCTTGTCAATCATCTTGTAAAACTGGATTTAGGACTGCTTTTTGAAAACAGTATTTTTCAGAATCTCAGACAAAAAGGTGAACTAAATTACTACAAAAAGAAAAAGGGGATTGAAATTGACTTTATTCTAAATAAAAAATTGGCCTACGAAGTAAAGCTATTTGCGCATTTATCAGATATTAAAAAGCTTCAGAAAATTTCAAATGAATTAAATCTAGAAGGATTTCAATTGATCTCAAAAAATTATATAGAACATGAGAATGTTATCTACGGATTTATGGTATAAAAATCAGATGTTTATTCGTCAAGAGCATGGTTAGCAATGGGATTAAGCTTATAAGGAGGAGGAATAAGTTTAGCCTCGTTGAAAGAGAGACATCACTATTCTCATTATGTTATGATATGTTCACAACAAAATAGAAATAAGGGAAATTGGAAAGATAATACTCAAAAATTGGGCTTAATAAATAAGTCAATTACCAGCCAAGAATGACCAAAAAAATCTGGATCAATAAGTCAGATTCTCACGAAGCAGCCCAGGAATTTGATTTTGAGTATTACCTTTCTATGAGTAGTTCAGAAAGACTGGAGACAGTACAGTTTTTAAGAGAAGAATTTTATAAAGTCAAAAAAGGCTCAAAGCATGAAAGTCGAGAAAGATTACGAAGAGATATTAAAGTTATTCAACAGACAAAGGATTAAAAAGAGAAAATAAATCCAGAAAATGGAAGTCAAAGAAAAAAAGACTCTCGAAGTCACCGTTGATAAACGGCACATCGTTTCCATCGGTGAGCGGCTTTACACCGAAAGCGTGGAGCTCCTCCGTGAGCTAATTAACAACGCCTACGATGCCGATGCTACAGAGAATCCATCCCCTCTATAAAAGAGAATCGCAAAGGGCGGCGACCCACACCATGTACATCGCCCGCCTCTTAACCCAGGAAATTTCCATTATGAAAGAGACAAGAAGTCCCCGAGTCGCTTTTAACCGCCAGAGCAAGCTCCTTAAAGACGCTTTTATCGAAGAATAAATACTACTTGATCGCCTCAGGGTTCTTTTTCCATCCTGTCCAAGAAGTCATCCACCTGGCGGATATATTCCTTATAGTCGGAAATGGCTATGGGCAGGATCTCATAAATTTTCTTATCATCGATATCCATATATTCATGGACGATGATATTTCGCATCCCTCCAGAACCTTTTAGTTTATTGGCCAGCTCATTAGAAATAAGCCCTGCATCTGCTGCTTTAATGAACGATGAGGTGTAATCTTCTGGGGGCCGCTTTCCTGACTCGATAACCACATGGCTGTTGATGGCGGAAGCGCATTCTACGATTAGCTGAATTAGCCTTTCTGCAGAAGTTTTCATATAAAAATCAGACAAATATTCGTCAAATGTACGGTTAGCAATGGGCTTGAGCTTATCGAGATACATATTTAATCGGGACAGCTTTCTCCGTACTAAATCTAAATCAATCATGACTTATTCCTTTCCGATCGCTCGCTTCAAGTATGATTTTTCCAGGTCTCGAAACTTTTTTGAATCCATGTACCGGGCAATCGCTTGGATTCTGAAGCGCTGAAAGATTCTTTCTTCATCTTCGAATAGGGGTTTCCCATGGATTGCGACGCGGTAACTAATAAGGGGCTCAGCACCGTTCAGAAAGACCGGATCAAACCTATCGCCAAAGACTTCGCCGAGTTCACTTAAGATATTTAGTTGTTTACTTGAACCAAACTTCTTTCGGCTCAGAATGCCGATGTCGACGTCACTTTTTTCCCTTACATTCCCTTTAGCATAGGAGCCATGTAAGATTATTAACAGAATACCATTCTTTTGGCACAGCTTTTTCAGTTTTTCCTCGTCAATTCTCAGATTCATCTATCTTGAAGCCTCTCAAGATTATACCACAAATATATACCACTTATGTAAGAAATTGCTCAGGGAAGTTTGTTTCTCACGACTTGACATCAATTCGTCAACTTGATGATAAGGAGCAGAAATTTATATAGCCTCATTGATGGTACCTCCTGGGGGACCTATCCGATTCTGAGACCGTTTGAATTCACAAAGAGTATCTATATTTTTAAGTATTTCATTATTCTATTTATAGTTTCAAATGCGTCACGAATAAGAATTTCTTTCTCTTCATCGTCAATAAGCTCTAAAAAATTACATACTGCGATAGGGCCTAAAGAATCAAGATTTTTAAATCTTTCTTTAATAAAACGCAGCGATCCAGAAACCAATTTATTGTTTTTCAATTTTGACAATTCTTTAGTTATTCCTTTATCACCTTTGGGGTGGTTCTTAAAAAGCCAATAGATATCATATGCATCTTTTTCGCTTGCTCTTTCATAGAATGCGTAACCTTTTGTTGCGATGATCGAACAAAGATTTGCTACTTTTATTTTGATTTTATTCATCGCACCATTTGGCATTCGGGCTTCTATCTCTCTTTCAACACAATTTTCAAAAACTAAATCTATGCCTCTACCTTTTCTGGCAAGGAACTCTTGAATTCTTTGATGTCTCTTATTTTTACTGGACCCACCATATTCTGGAGCCAAAAAGTCAATCTGGACAGTTTGTTCCATATTATTTTCGTCAATAAAGGTCCTTTCATAACTAGCATGGATGATATTCCCTTTTCTGTCTTTTCTATTTTTATAGCCTCTTTCTTCTAAAATATCCGATATAGTTTGATAATCTTCTTCAGGAATTAAAAGAGAATTTAAGGCTAAATCCACATCTAACGAGCCTATATGCGTTCTCTCGTCTGATTCAGACTCTCCATATAATAAATGGGGGGCCCATCCTCCAACCAAGACTATATTCTCTCTGTATTTTTTTAAATAAGTCATTAATTCTACGATAATAGAAAAACAGGCATTGGTTTTGTCTTTTGTATATTGGCTTTTTCCTTTCATTGATTTATCTAAAGCTTTATTGCCTTGTTTCTCAAATATTCTGCTTGTTCTCTACCTCTACCTTTATAGTTGTAAAGATCTAAATAGAGTTGGACGTTAGAGACCACATTATTATCTCTAACTTTTTGTGTTGCATAAAAAATTCCTTCATCATAAGGAATAAGTATTAATACATTAGCTCCTGAAGAGACTGGTTTTAGTTCAGTTGCATTAATCAATTTCTCTTTGTTTCCAGAAAAATAAAAAAAAGTTTGTTTCGACCTCACGAAGGGAGCAATGAGTGATGTACCTGAAAAGAGAGTGAAAGCGTATTTTTCATTATTTCGTCGATACATATATTCAATCAAACACTTCTCAAATTCATCTGGATTTTTTGGTGAGTAATAAGCGAGTATTTCATTATTTGAATATGAGTAATTTTCTCTCCATAAATCCAATAATTTTGAAGAATTTTTTAAAGATATTTTGTTGTTCTGATCTAGAGCTATATATTCGAGATCATAGAGCTTCTTTATCACTCTGTTTGTCAAGCCGATACTCACTTTAGACTCATCAGACAATTTCATTTGAGTCCAAATCTTTTCTGGATTGCATAGTAAAACCCTCAAGAGTCTAGCAGTTTTTTTTGAAAATAGTGATTTTACTTCCTTTTTTACAAAGTCTATACTTTTGTAGTTTTCTTTTTTAATGTAGATTGTGTCGAAAGAAAGATAACAGTTCCCAGATAGATCAATATAGCCAATGTTTGCTTCCTTACAAATCTGTCCGGTTTTTTCACTGATATAGGGTGCTGCAATGACTCCATAGTCATCGGTCCTTCCAGTTAAATAGGAAGCTAACTGATGAACAGCAGATCTTACATATCGAGGTTCGCCCACGCTTTTTATTTCAACCACGATGTTTTTTATCTTAGTGTTGAAAAATATTTCTAAAAATAAATCGGCTTGAAAAATAGGGGATAGCTTTATATTAAACCTAGTTTTTTTTATAGAAATAGATGAGATTTCACAGAATACTTCCTTTAATTTACTTTCAACTTTTTTAATATAATCTTTTTCGCTAGCCATTTTCACTATTTGTACCATTTTCACCGTACGGTGAAAATATATAAAAAAGTGAAAAAAATGTCAAGTCGCATTTTTTAGATTTAATGAAATTTGCCTATTGCTAATTTTTTTCCTTCTCATTTAGAAAATGTGGATTTTTGTCGGCAAATCTACATTTTTTATTTCATACTTCCAGAAATTAATAAGGATGGTTTCATTTTTTAATTCCATATTCCGATTACATTCTATATAATACAACCAATTGGATTAAGCACAGATGAAACTGAAAGTAATATTAGAACCCAATGATGATGGGGGCTATACAGTTTATGTACCTGCTCTCCCAGGTTGCCTCAGCGAAGGGGATACTAAAGAAGAAGCATTAAAGAACATTCGTGAAGCCATAGAACTCTATTTAGAACCAGTAGAAGATGATATGAGTTTTTCCCCTAATGCAGAAGAGATTGAAATAGCAATATGACCAAGGTTCCCAGCCTGAATTATAATCAAGTTACCCCAACATTAAATTAAGTCATAAGAATTTTCTTTTTGGATTCGTCGCAAAGGAAAGAAAGCAATTCCAGATGCCCTCCTTAGATTTCTGTTCCTTTTGAGATTATCTTTATGTAATCTGCAAATAAATACTTACGATATCTTTTCTTTCCTGAAACCTCGTTCAAGATCTTTATTTCACTAAATTTATTAACCAGCTCAGTCGCTGCTTGTCGGCTAATTTTAAGCTTTATTACTACGTCTGAAACGCTAATTAACGGTCTTTTAAACAACATATCTAACAGCCTTATAGCCTGAGCGCCTCCTCTCTTTTTCGAAAGAAGTTCATTCCCTAGTTTGTCTTTTAGGCCAATAATCTCCTTTGCTGATGAAGCAGCTTCTAATGAAACCTCTGCTACTCCTTGCAAAAAGAACTTTAACCAATTCTCCCAATCACCCTCTAACCTTATTTTCATCAAATAATCATAATACTCGTTTCTGTATTTTTTTAAATAATAGCTCAAATAAAGGAGTGGCCGACTGAGAATGCCTTTCCAGTAAAGATAAAATGTAATTAATAATCTCCCTATTCTGCCATTTCCATCCAGGAAAGGATGAATTGTTTCAAACTGCGCATGTATCAGGCCAATTTTCATTAAAAGTGGAATATTATCCTTCCTGTACATAAATACTCCTAAATTTAACATCAGCTCTCTCACTTGATTGGGAGGAGGAGGAATAAATATAGCATCATTGATGGTCACTCCAGGAGGACCTATCCAATTTTGAGATCGTCTGAATACAACAAGCTTTCTTGATGTACCTCTGGCACCTTTTAACAATATATTATGAATTTCTTTTACTAGCCTTAAGGACATAGGAAAATCATTTTTTCTTAATCGATCAATCCCATAATTCAACGCTTTTACATAATTAATGACTTTTTTTATTTCATGGATATCCTCTTTCGGTTTCAAACCAGCTTCAAAAGCGAGTACGCCTTCTAAAGAAGCTTGAGTTCCTTCAATTTGCGAACTTAAGAGAGCTTCTTTTTTTGTATACATAGCAATGAAATGACCTGGATTTGGCAGTACAGATGATGCTCCATCCAGCCGCGCCAGGGCACGGTCAGCTTCTGATAATAGAAATTGAAGCTGATCATCATATTTAATGGGGGAATATGGTGGTAGAGTATCTGGGATGAAAGTCTTATACCCACTTAACTGTGTTATGAATTTGCCTGCTCTATCCTTGTCCATTAGTCAATTTTGAGACTTAAAATGAAATTTAATTTCCACGTCAATTTAATTGACTAATTTAAAATATCAATAGTCTCAGTCTACTAAAATTGACTTAGAAGCTTTTTTATCTCTATGAGATATGTACGATATACATTATGTAAACTAGTGTAAGTTGTTGATAAAAGGGGAATTA
>Ga0209636_10003041_pt1 | contig 17096 bp, 7 predicted proteins | sample DeeMarSWOR152_54_FD_187464 | JGI IMG/M metagenome (GOLD analysis project Ga0209636, IMG submission 187464) | Marine sediment microbial communities from White Oak River estuary, North Carolina - WOR-1-52-54 (SPAdes) (version 2) | ecosystem: Environmental > Aquatic > Marine > Intertidal zone >...
GGTTGGTTCGTGGTGCGATCGCTCGTGCCTCCTAACGCAACTGCCGACGCAGTGGAATGGGCGATCACACCGCACAGCATTCCCGGGTGGCGTCGTAAGCCCGTTATCGGCATATCGCAAGTCGGGTATCATCCCGACCAAGCTAAACGAGCAATAATAGAGCTAGACCCTCGAACTGAGCAACTTGGTGAAGCAACACTGTTGCGCGTTGATCCTGAACAAGGAGTCAGGGAAGTTCTTTCTGGTTCTCCCAAAAGGTGGGGTCGGTTCCTCCGTTATGACTACGCCGTCTTCAACTTTACCGATGTGAAGGAACCTGGTATCTATATGATCAAGTACGAGTCTGAGTCTACTCCTCCATTCCGGATCTCCCGAGACATTCTCAAAAGTGGTGTTTGGCAGCCCACTCTCGAAACCTATTTTCCCGTGCAGATGTGTCACATGAAAGTACGCGATGTCTATAGAGTATGGCATAATGCCTGCCACCTGGACGATGCGCTGCAGGCGCCACCTTCCCACGTGCATTTTGACGGGTACCGTCAAGGACCGGAAACGGAGACTCCATACTCTGCACATGAGCATATTCCCCACTTGAATGCAGGCGGCTGGCACGACGCAGGAGACGACGATCTAGCAGCTGGCTCGCAGGCTCAAACCACCTATGTACTTGCTTTAGCCCGAGAAGCCTTCGGCGTTGATTCAGATCAGACAACAGTGCGCAGAGGTGAAAGGCTGGTACTATTGCATACGCCGGATGGTGTACCCGACATTGTGCAGCAGATTGCACATGGCGTGGAGAACTTACTCTCTGGATACCGCGCTGCGGGACACAGCTTCTCAGGCATCATCTCCTCTTCACTAGATCAATATGTTACTGTGGGTGACCCCTCGAGCATGACTGATAATAGGTGTTATGATCCTTCGGTGCGTCCAAACGAGGTCAGGGGAGAAGAGTCGGGTAAGATGGATGATCGATGGGCCTTCACCAGCAGGGATACATCGCAGGAATACAAGGTCATCACAGCATTGGCCGCCGCTAGTCGTGCTCTGCGCGGTTACGAAGATGCTCTAGCTGAAGAGTGTCTGAACACCGCTGTCATAGTTTGGGACTACGAGCAGACTCATCCACCTGTGGAGCATCGAAGCGCTTATGTTCCGGGGCAACCCCTAGTACACGAGGTCTTGGCCACAGTAGAGTTGCTCATTACCACCGGGGACGATCGGCATCGTCAACGTCTGATTGATTCGCTTCCTACAATTGTTACCAACATCGACAGAGTCGGATGGGCTGTCGTCCGTGCGCTGCCTTTTGTCGAAGATATCGCTTTTGCCAGCAGCGTGCGAGATGCGCTCAAGGAGTACCAGACGACATTGAAGGTAGAGCTGGCTAAGAATCCCTTCCATGTCCCGCATCGGCTCAGGATTTGGGGAATCACTTGGAATATACTGGCGTTTGCTGTGGAGCAATACTATCTGGTCAAAGCCTATCCTGAGCTTTTCGACCGCGAAAACATATTTTCTGTGCTCCACTACGTACTGGGCTGTCATCCAAGCAGTAACGTCTCTCTGGTCTGCGGCATTGGCACGCACTCAAAGACCGCATCCTACGTCTTCAGTCGGGCAGACTGGTCGTACATTCCCGGCAGCATAACCTCAGGGCCCAATCTTATTCAGCCGGATTTCCCGGAGCTGAAAGTCGACTTCCCTTTTCTCTGGCAACAATCAGAACACGTCATACACTCTGGTGCTTCCTACGTCTTTTGCATTCTGGCATGTGATGAGTTACTAAGTGCCAAGTGCAGCTAGCGACAAAAGGCTGTCTGCTCAGACCGTACCGCACTCTAAGAGTGATTAGTGCTTAGTTACTGGCGACTATCGGTCTTCTCCTTTTGTAGGCTCCTTCTTGCTGCAGGACCGTCGAGCCCGTTAATGCATCTTTTCCTTGTCACTCGACCCAGAGACACGTAGGAACAGAACATCAGCAGAAGACAAAGGGTTGGGAGTGCTATTCTTTGCCAATTCTGGTTCACAAACGTACGGGCCTGTGTCCCTATCTATTATATTCTTCTGTCAGAAGCAGCCACTTGAGAACATTCTTGTACAATGGTTGGTAGCAACAGCTCTCGATCATGAAGCGTGTTCTAAGGGAATGTTGGCTTCACCCACAAGGGACTCCCTGACTGAGAACCATCAATATAGGAAGGCAGAGAGGTCTTTTCATACGGATGAGATCATGGAAAAGCTTATAAACATTTGGGTCAAAAGACTGTCCAGAACGAAAATGTCAACAGTTCAAGAAACAGGAGAAGAAGGTTCGCCGCAGTCCTTCTGGAGCAAACCAATCGGCAACTTCCCCGGGTTTACCCTCAGGGTGCTGTTGATTGCGTTTCCATTGGGGTTAGTAACCAGCCTAGTGACATTCTACACAATATACGTTGCTGGCATGAGCTTGGTCTATTTCATACCGTTTCCCATAGTGCTGCTGTTGGAGCTTCTCATCAGGAAAGCCAAACCAACTTGGAAGCTAAGCCTTCAAGAATGGACTATCTTCTTCATGGTCTATTACTTGATGGTCAACATATCTGCAACTGAAGAAAATGGATATTTCCCCGGCAGCCTACCGCTAGCAGTATGGCGATTCGAATCATCCGCCGCATACCTAGGTTTGATGCCCAGTGTTTGGGGTCCTGCTGATGAAACCATACTAACACAATACTGGTTCGGAGGTCCTGTGGATTGGGGCGTCTGGCTCGTCCCAACATTGTACTGGGGATTCGTGGGCTTGTTCAGTTGGCTGGGCATGATGTTCCTTGCCGTACTATTCAGCAAGATATGGATCGATGTTGAAGAACTGCCTTACCCTTGGGCCATAATACAGTATGAACCTTTGCTCATGCATGAGGGAAAAACGAGAGACTACCTATGGAGTTTCAAGGGCAGCGCCAAATGGCTATGGCTAGGTGTGTTGTTCGGGGCCGTTGTGGGCGCCCCTCGGGCCCTTCAGTACGTCATGAAGTGGCCTCCCAGTCTAGCTTGGTGGTCTGGCATAGGTTTCTATGGCTTTAACATCGGCCCACTGAGCCTCAACGGCGTAGTGAATATGAGATTCGAATGGCTGTGGATAGCCGCACTGGCACCACTCGATACGATGATGACCTTCGCCATCTTTGATATCATTTTCAGAATCATCTGGCCTAACGCAGCCACGAGCATGGGAATCATTCCCACTGGCCTTGACTATATCTGGGGCGTAGCAGCTAGACCAGAGTTCCCGTTCGGGGTCATGATTGACAGCACAGGAATGGGCGGATGGACTATCGGAACTGGCATATTTTTCCTAGTTATCAGCTGGAAAAGGATAAGGCAAACGCTTAAATACGCAGTAACCGGACAGCATGAAGAAAACGAGCCGTTGTCATACAGGTTTGCATGGATTATCCTCGTAGTAGCTTTCATAGGAAACGTCTATCTCTGGACAATGGCTGCTATACCGTTGGGGATAGCTATCATAATGCAGCTGTATTTCTACGTCATGTGGATCTTCTTCATGCGGCTGTCAGCAGAAGTCGTGCTAGGCGCATATTGCATTCCAATGAACGGTGACATCTTCCTTCAAGACATCGGAGCATCTATGGGCTACTGGAACCGCGCAGAAGTCAATCAAGCAAACTTTTCTACCTCGATGTCATGGACTCAATGGATACATGCGTTCAGGCACCCAGCATGGTCGGAAGACAATCTCGCTACATACTTGAGATTTGCAAAAGTCACAAACACTCCCTACAAGGGCGTCTCATACGTCTGGCTTATCTGCATCATCATCCTTTCCATGGGCGGCGCGTTTATCTACAGGTACCTAACGGTTACCTTCGGCGGGTCCAGATATTCCGAAGTCAGAGGCTACTTCAACGGCTATCACGGCTGGTCCGTTTCAGCGGGCATGGGTGACCTGACTGTACCGACACTTGACATGTACGGTTTCAACCCGTACCCATGGGTTCTCGGCGGCCTGATCACATCCGGAGTCTTGCACGGAATAAGAATGCTATATCCATGGTTCCCCATCACACCTATCGGTGTCTGGCTAGGAATGGCACCTCATCCAGGTAAGGACGAACGCTTGATGCTGTGGATCGGCTTCATCTGCAAAGCTTTGACACTAAGGATCGGCGGGGCCAGAGCATACGAAAAATACTACGTACCTATCTTCGTCGGCATAGCAATAGGATGGGCTCTGATAACATTCGGTCTAATCCCGATACAGCTCGCAGTGAAAGCATTAGGCATTACGCCCTAGGAAATCCGGAAACCCTCCTCCCCTTTTTTTGTACAAGATTTAAATACTCAGAGGTCCGAGTAATTCGAAAGGTAAGGTGATATAATGTCAAACAAGATTCGCCTCTCCGAAGACGAACGGTTCATATTTCTTAGCAATTCTAAGATACAGCTGAAGCTCAGCAAAGGTTCGGGAGCACTGCTGGAGCTAGCTGACAAGGTCAAGGGAATACCGCTGATAGGCCCCGCTGAGGAGGTCCCGACTCTAGTTCTAACAGTTGGGGGAAAATACGCAACTCCAAAACACCCAAGGGAAAGCCAAATTCTTTATACTAACTCGGTTGGATTGAGGCCCAAGTATGAAGGCCACCGAATCAAGAAATCAGACGGCAAGACACAACTCACTGTAACAGCAACAGAAGGAGACTGGAAGTTCGACTACTGCTACACAATCTGTGAAGACGAAGCAACGGTCAAAAGAAGCTTCGCCATAAGTTACCTGGGTGAAGGCGAAGCCCTACTTCGCCAAGCAGACTCCATTATCCCACACGCCAACATGGGCGACATAGAAGATTGTGTCTTTGAAGCGCCAGGTTACCCCATTTTGCCGCACTATCCCTTGAGCGCGGTGCCTGAAGGCCAGTGGGGCGAGACTACGAGAGGAGGGCTATGGGGGGATATTCCCTGCAATAGGCCTGGGCTTCTCTCGTTGCGAAATCTGAAGAGCCATATATCTCTCATGATATGGGGGTACTCCGAAAGGCAACCGTTAAGAGTTGTGCCCTCCAGAAAAGGGGATCTAGTCTCCTTCACGCATGTATTCCATGTCGCCGACCGATTCAAGAAAGACCACAAGATAGACTTCGGATCCCAATATATACGGGTCAGCCACAACGATTGGAGAGCTGACTTAGAATTCTTCAACAAGTGGTTTGACGAAGTAGGCTTAGCAGCTCCCAAGGACACACCCGAATGGGGACGCAATGCTAGACTATACGAAGTGCATACCGGAACATTCGTCTGGGGCTCCATGGCTAGACTATCACCTGAGGCAGCTCCCTTCAAGGTGTTTGACAATCTAGAGGAGCTAAGAGGCAGGCTGCCATACATCCAAGATCTGGGCTTCAACATCATCCAGCTAATGTGCGTGTTCCCTTTCCCCGATTACACCGTATACGACTACTTCAATGTCGATGTCCACTATGGATCAAAGGACGGACTGCATAGACTTGTTGACGACGCACACAAGAGAGGGATGAAGGTCATCCTAGACGTAACGTTGCACGGCATCGTAAATACGCGAGGAAGATACTACGACGCAAAAGGACTACCTCCACCACCATTCCTAGAGGAGCATTCCGAAGCATTCATGAAGACAGAAGATGGAGAAATAGTAATGACATATACATTCGCGTTTGACCACGCTAACGAAGTCTACCGCCAACATCTAATTGATGCCCTGAAGATGTATGTTTCAGAGTATGACGTGGACGGATTCCGAATTGACGCTCCGACCTGGAACTTCTTCCCGAATTGGGATCCCAAGATCTCGCCAAGAAGGGCTAGTGACTCATACTATGCGTCAGTCAGCCTCTTCAAGGAAGCTCGCAAACAACTCAAGAAGATCAAACCCGAGGTGATCCTCTACACAGAGCCAGGAGGACCACTCTGGTATTGCGGTTTTGACATGACCTACAATTACGAGGAACACTGGCTATACGAGGTCCTGCTGAAAATCGTTTCTCCTCGAGGATACGCGACTTGGTTGCCTGGACAAAGCATGATGGCGCTTGGCTACCCCTTAGGTCGTAGAGTCAACGCTCGACAGGTTTCAGAGTGGCTTGAGGCAAAAAGACTATGTTTGCCAAAAGGCGCGATCAAAGTGCACCATGTAGATTCGCATGATTCGCTTCAACATGGAGGAATGGGTCAGTGGCGGCGAGAAGCCTTCGGAATACAAGCATCAAGGGCATTGTTTGCTTTTAACGCACTTATAGACGGAGGCGTTATGAACTACGTGAATGGCGAAAAAGGCTCCGAGGAATTTTACAAGAAGATCCTGCACATAAGAAACTCCACTCCAGCCATATACAGAGGAGATTGCGATTACACAATTGTGACACCTAGCGACGAAATGGTCATCGCGCCGCTGCGAAGCTATAATGGAAGCTACGTGATACCAGTCGTAAACTTCAGTGACAAATCCTCAACGGTCAAACTTAGCATTCCAATCGAAAAGATCGGAACGAAAACTGAAGCCAGATATCTCGTGAAAGACCTCATGGAAGAACGCGCCCCTGGGAAATCGTTCACGGGCGTAGAATTGTCAAGTATGAACCTGGATCTCGAAGGCTTCCAAGTAAGAATCCTTTCCATCGAAGAAAGCAGCATGTAGACGCCATCAGTGTCAAGAGGTACTGGACCTAATCAGCCCCATTTCCCCCTTTTTCATCTCATACCTTCTAACCAAGAACATCCTCCATGTTTTGAGACTTTAGCTTCTCAGCTTAGCAGCCCCACAAGAGTAGCAGTAATGACCGAAACACTTGCTTGTAGAAAAGGATCTTCCTCCAAGGCGACACTGTCAAGGCTTCCTGAGGTCCCAGGAAACAGACAGAGTGTGGAAAGGAGAGCGCGAGCTGGCGGTGGGCGACTAGAACGCCTCCTTTCCAATGAAGGCCCAAGAACGAGGAGGAAAGCGACAAGCTAGCCAGTATCTTGCTCTTCGTGGCAAACGGAGAAAAGGGGAAGCTGAATTATATCCTAGGCTAAGCCCTCAGGCGAGCTGCTTCGAAAGACAAGGACTAATCTCCCGCCTCAAACATCTGTAGAGAAAAGAGAGGGATGTAGACACTATTCCGCCACGGTTTCTCTGCTCACCGACTGCGTCTATCCTGTCTCTTCTCGATTCGTAGAACAGCTAGTTCTGCCGGATCCATCCGGAGAGTGACTTTGGCCCATCCATCCTCAACCTTGCTCTCTAGCTGGACACCGCTCATTGCGTCTTTAACTGTCAAGTCGTCTGTGCATGCCGTCTTCTCGAGGTTGATGGCTACTTCTATCATCAGATAGGTGTTGTAGAGGTTATCGATGGCTAGAACTCCATTGTCGTAGGTGTGACAGGTAATATCGCCTAGGCCCTCTCCTTGAGCGCTGATTTTGAAGCCCATAGCTTCTCCGACAATATCCCGGAAGAGTTGTCTAATGGATTCTGGGTAGCCGAACTTCAAGTACCATGGGAACCATGTTAGCCCTAGGCAGTAGACATCAATGCCATCACATGAGTTCTTCGTAACGACTGAGTAGTCACCGCTTTCATCATGGGCCGTCAGAATGGTTGACGCTGAGGTTGTTTTCAGTGCTGGTCCGAGAGGTATTGCTGACGGGCGACGGTGATTGAGCAGCCTCGGAAAAGGAGTTGCTTGGAACGTGACGGCATTTGCTTGCACGGTGTCTCTCAGTACAGGAGTTTCAGTATCCAGTCCGGCCAGTTCGAGAATGCGATGATTTCTATCCTTTGCAAGCTCGAAGACGGCGCCTGAGGTCAAGAAGACATTTTCTCTATCTCTCAGTAGATTAGTGTCGAGTCTGTGCGCGCCGTGGGCAGTTATCAGGACAACCTTATCCTCTCGTGAGAGTTCTGCCACAGGTTTTAGCGGTATACCTATGGTTCCAATAATGTCGAAGATGTAGGTCTCAGGATGGCTCGTTACGTGAGGAGAATGGTATGGCTTTAGAACACTGACTCCGATGGGCTTTGCTGTGAGCGTAGTCGCGGATATACGTCTGAGGGTTGGTAGCTGCGCTCTTAGCCGGCTGACGTGTTCAGCCTTTCTAGGCTCCAACAGGTTTGCTAAACAGAACAGAGTTATCTCAGGCGACTGACCGAGCACGCTCATCCTAGCCTGTTCGATGTAGATCTGCTCTGAGATTGGCACTGCATAATTATAGCCGCTTAGCGTGTCGAACCATGAGCCCTCGTACTTCTCTGCTGCGATCCTTCGAGCATATTGGGGAAGAAAGTACGAGCCATATCGAGCTGTGTTCTCTCTGGACTCGGTTCCCACATATAGTCCATCAAAGATTGACGTCATTTCCTTGAGCGATAGCCCTCTATGATTAAACTTCTCGTACCATTCGGCAACCTTAAGGCTTATGCTAACCTTGGGGTTGACTTTTCTCGCGGGCGCGATCACATACTCCTCAGACGCTTCCTTGACCAAGTCTAGGCTAAAGCCTTCCCAGTTCCTAGTGACATTTGGATCGTTCCTTGCGATAGCAAGGGCGAAATCTTTAGCGTCCCCATCAAAACCATATCTCTCTCTGAATATCCCTAGACAGCGATCGCAGTGACAGAAGTTAGCATACAAGTCGTCAATCAGGATATTGTCGAAAGCTTCGGCAGTCGTCTCCATTATTTTTCTCAATCCTTCCTTGCTCGCCTGACTAGTCAAACAGACGAAATACCCGGGGGTTCGACTTACACTGAAATCAATGTTTCTCTCACCGAAGCCCTCTCCCCATGCACCGATGCAGACTCCTCCGGCAGTTATGAAGCCTTCTCGGTCAAAGAACTGCTTTATCTCTTTCAACTGTTCCGAAGGCAGCAGAATCCGCCTGTAGCTTTCTAGGTAGATCTTCTCAACTCCAACATTCTTCAGGAGACGGACCGCTTTTTCTCTGGCCTCCCTGTCTTTGACCATCTCCTTTGTACTTTGCACCGTTGAGTAACATGCTAACACAAAACTCAAAAGACGTCAGCTCCAATAGTTGTTGCTTTATATAGACGCAATTGCACAGGCAATCTATCTGCTAGTTGAGACTCTCCTTTTCAAATCTCAGGGTTTCAATGCTGAAGCTTCCAACGTTCATCGTGAGAGCCCCCTTCTCTGAGCAAAGTGGGTTAAGCGTCTTTTCCAGCAGATTCGCTGTGTAAGGCTTCCACCCCTCCAGCGACAACTCTGCATCCAGCCTTATCGTGGCTTCAACGTCTCTGTCCGAGGATTCGAAGAACCGCATGATATATCCTTTCTTGTCAAAGCTCTTCTTGAGAACTGTCAAGATGATGTTCTCAGGAGAGGTCTGCAGGAAGCTTGCCTGTTCCGGCAATTCGCCGCTTGAGGAGCCTAACTGCACGGCCAAGAGTGGATTGGCTCTCTCCCACCCGAATCTGGAAGCGTTGGATTCATTCCAGCTTCGGCCGCTGTCTCCTCTGATTGTGAAGTGCCATCCCGGCAGACTCTGATGTCCATTCTTGACCAAAGGAACCGGAACACCTACAAGATTGTCCCTGAAGACTAGAGCGGATCTGACATAGTTATTAGCCATGCTAACAGAATACTCGCCGTCTGAGAGATGTGCCATCTTCTGCATCGATGTCCAGTCAAAGCCGCTTCCTTGAAGAGCTTCTTGCTTTATTGGGAGCCACCAATGGCTTGAGAAGCCCATCTTAGGCGACTTCTCTGACATACTCATCTCCCTCAGTATGCCCTGACCCGTAGGTCGGTAGTATGGCACTGATCCGTACGCGACCCCTATTCTGAGTCTTGGCGACCTCATATTGAATGTCAATGGCAGATAAAGGCTCCCGCCCCTTGCTGGGCTGTCCCCACGCACCCACTCTACGTCTACATATATGTCCATCCAATCTGTGAAAGCATACAACACGAAAGAGACCTTGATTCTGGACATTCCCTCTAGGTGTCCTTCTAGCTCCAAAGCTGCAGATACATCTGCTCTCTTGACCGCGTGTACATCATCAACTTGCATCTGCATTACTCTAGGTCTGGATCGCGGTACTTCTTCCCTAGATCGCGGTTCAATGACCGGATGGCCGAATTTGAGACTAGCACTGTTGTCAACAATCTCACGTTCACCCCGCTTGTCATATATGCTTACAAGCCCTTCATCATCAACAGAGACCCTGTAGAAACTGTTTTCTACGACGCGATTCCCTGCCACAACGTCAGAATCGGCTTTCTTCCCTTTCGGGGGCGGTTTGACAAGATAGTATACCTTATACCCGAGTGACGGCACATTCTGAGCTATGAAGGAGACCTCAACCTTCTTGCTTCCTTCAGGCTGACACATTACCTCCTCAACACTGAACAATACCGGCTCGCCGTCGGAGTCCACAAGGTAACGGCCATCCAGTCCATCTAGGGATAACCTGGCCTTGACCGGCTCCGAACGGTCGCCATTCAACGGGTTGAAAACTAGGATAGATGGGTCAGACCTCGTTCTCTTCACGCTAGAAGCAATCTTCCCTAGCATGGATCCAACAAGGTCCCTTGCGATCGATGCGGAATTGCTAGCTGCCGTCCTAGCCCGTTCAGTCCCCTTCTCATTGTGGCTGCAATACCAGAGGACATCCCACGCTTGATCGAGCAATGACTCCGGATATTCAGCAATGCCGAGGCGCTCACAGATGACAGCTAACTTCTCGGCTGTGCAGATTCCGTTCTCGATCAAACACCAGTCATCTATCGAACCAGGTCCGCCAAAGCCCCATCCCGGAGCGAAGCCCGAGTATTCACCTAGACTTGTGCCCTTCTCCACACCTCTTTTGATATCCTCGGTGAAGCAATCCATTGTGCTGGGCAGAAGCTTCACACCTAAACGTTGACCGACTTCCTTGTTCCATTTCTCGCAGTTTTCAGCAACAATATCTATTCTCACCACCTCTTCGTCAAATCCCACAATTCCCAACGCCTTCCTGTCCGGGTCCGTCTCATCATCCAGTCTACAGAGGACCGATTCTATAGGCAAGCTCCGCCGTCGGTAAACTCCTTTGCTACCTTCTTCGGGGAACTGAAGATTGTATAGCCCGACGTATCTGCCACTTGGATAGTAAGCCAAGGTCTTGCTTCCATCAAGACCAACATACCACCACAAGCGGTAGATAGGCGCCTTGATAGGATTCTGGTATTTCCATTCCCAGTAGCCTGGATAAGTAGCTAGCTGCTGTCCATTTCTGTCGTGTCCCCAGACCTCAAAGTATTTCCTAGCTAGATAGTCGTTCTGTTGCTCCCAGAACCCAGGATATTCCGGTGCACTTGAATGCCATCCACCAAGTCTGTCATAGACGAAGAGGTCGACTTCGCTCTTTCTGTATATCTGCGCTATCTGCGGCGTGAAGTCAGGGACATCAGCATGATCGTTGAATCTCGGCATATAGTCGAAAGTCTCCTTCAGCCAGATCTTGGCTTCGTTAACCATCCTGACTATGAACTCCCCGCTGTAGAAGCTCGGATCAAACCCTGAACACTGAGCCCCGATTCCGAACCTGCCAGCGTGGATCAGGCTCTTCAGCTTGTCCTTGTACTCGGGGTACTTCTCAACGAAGTACTTAACCGTGTTTGCGAATTCCGAGTTATAGGTTGGATCTGGAGATCTCTCCATGATGTCTATATAGTCCTTGTACACATCTGCGTACATCTCCATATCTGCTTCGGCGGATCTAGTGTATCCAATGTCCTGATGTATAGACGAAATGACATGCACTTCCCAAGGTTTGGACCCCATTCCGGTTCGACACTCCTTCACTCTCCGGTTAGATTCAGATCACATATTTAACACTTCTCGTCGTCGGAAACGCTAAGATTTATTAGCTGAGATCATATTGAATAGATTGCTACGAGGGAACAGGGTGAAATCATCACTATATGGGAGGATCCCAGGCTATGTGGCGTTAGCGTTTATCTTCATGCTCCTATTCTCAACTCAGCTTGTTCAGGCCGAGGAGCAGAAAACGGCAGCATTGAGGGGGACGGTGCGGGACGAAAACAACGAACCTATCTCAAGCGTATCTATCAGGGTCTTGGGACCTGGAAATGCTCGAGTTCAATCAACAACAGATTCCTCTGGCGAGTTTCGTGCCGTTGTTGATCGAGAGGGATGGTACTCAGTCTATGCCATGTACAACAGATCAGATACACCCGGCGTTGACTATGTGCCATCCCTGTGGAGGTCCTATCTGCAACTGGGTTCCACAGCCACATTCACATTCACACTTGAGAAAGGAGCGTCCCTGTATGTAGATGAAGAATTGTGGTTCGTAGAAAGCAGGGAACCAGTCGATCGCGCTACCTTCACGGTTGCATATCCCAACGGTGAGCAACTAAGCGGAAAATCGTCGATCTATACCTACGGAAGCGACAGCGATCTCGTTAGCGTGTTCGATTTCGATCCAAGGCTTGTTGTTGTTCCAGCAGACAAGGAAGTGATCATCGATGTATCCTCCCGAATCGGCAGATCCGGAGTTTCTCACTCCTTCACCATGAAGGGAAAAACAGGCTACTTCAAGATATCTCAAGGTGCAACGCTGCATGTTGACGTTAGGGACCACAGCCTAGCGTTCAATGTTGCCAGCTTGAAAGACATGTTGAATTCAGCTCTCTCTCTTCTCAAGGATGCGGTTTATGCGGGGTTTCTGGTTACCGTTGAGAGGCAAGACCTTCAAGACGCTTCTGGCCTGATAGACAGTTCGCTATCATCGATCAACAAAGGCCTGTACGATGAATCCTTCGCAAAACTGCGGAATGCCTACATCCTGACTAGCAGGACTAGAGATGGTCTTCAGGTATTGCTGCACATGAGTTCCCAATCGGCGCTCATATTATCGTTACTTTTCGTCTTCATCGCCTCAGCTGGCGCTTACCTCATCACTGAGAGGCAAAGCTCTGTGGATATGTTAGTTCGAGGTAGGAAGAAATTTTCGTTCTCTCTCAATTCAACAGTTGCCATGATATTATATGCCGTCTTGTTCTCTTCTTTCCACTTCGCATACCCTGGATGCCGTCTCGTCCCTCCAGTAGTGCTTATTCCAGTCTCTCTTTTCGCTTTGATTGCTGGGCAGCTTGTCGTGGCTGCGTCACCTGGCGCTTTCTCGGAGAGGAAAGGCGAACAGCGGTCAATTCAGTTTAGAAGCGCAGTCATGGCCGCTTTTTCCATGGCCTGCCGAAATCTCCGGAGAAGAAGACTAAGAACCGCGCTTACCCTTGCAAACATAGTTATACTCATCTTCGCATTCATCACTTTCACCTCAATATCTCCCGGCTATGGACTTATAACACAACCACTGCGACCGGCAATTGCTGTGGACGCCCTTCTTATAAGAGACATCCCTGTCGACTACAGCTTGTACTCCCCGCCTCTTCCTACATCATTCGTAACATGGCTTGAGAACCAACCCAACGTAACCTTCGTTTCCCCGAAGGCAGAGAACATACCAGTAGGTCTGACCGACCCCATAGGTTACCTTCGTACGGAGTCTGGAGAAAAGCTTCACGTTCAGGGTGTGGTAGGTGTTATGCCAAACGTTGAGGCGGAATTCACGGGCATCAAGGAGATAGTTGTCTTTGGCGACTCCTTGCAGAGCAATGACCACGACGGTATTGTCGTGAGCTCTACGCTACGTGAGAAGCTAAACATTGGGGATAGCCTTTACGGCTTCGAAAGAGAGTTCGTTATCAAGGGGTTCTTCGATCTATCAGCCTTGGAGAAATTGGTGGACGTTGATGGACAGCTGTTCATTCCAAACCTCAGAAACCAAATGGGAGCCATTGTGCCCTGCACCGGCGATCAAGTTATCATTGTCACTTACGATACAGCTCTTACCCTCCCTAGGACATATATATCCAGGGTCGATGTCCATCTTGAGAGTCCTAACCGTGCAGAGTACTTCGATTTTGCACAGATGGTTACGCTGAGTAGGGGATATCAGGTTTACGTCTCACATCCGGGATCGCTGCATCTACAATATCTCGGGACTCAAGTGGAAGAGAAAGGAGCTAGCATGATACCGTTCTTGATGCTTCTCGTCATCTTGCACATCTCTGCTTCAATGTTTAGTGTGGTTAACGAGCGAACTGACGAGATAGCATCTTTGTCATCTGTGGGGCTAAACCCAACCCATATCGCAGTCCTGCTTGTGGCTGAGGCGTCCATTGTCGGGTTCGTCGGCGGCGGCCTAGGTTATCTCTTGGGAATATTCGGCTATCGTCTGGCGTCCGTTTCTTTTTTCGGCACGCTATTCGTACGGGAGAAGGCTTCAGTTGAATGGGGACTCCTAGCACTTGTCGTTTCGGGCTTAACGGCGATTCTGGCTTCGGCGATACCTGCGTTTCGAGCGTCGACAATCGTTACTCCGTCGCTGCTGAGAAGATGGAGTGTTGACATGGAAGGAAAGCCAAGAGAAGCCGGTCAACCTTGGGTATTGGACATCCCGATAAAGCTTATGCCTAGGGAGCTAGACCCATTCACCGGCTTTATAGTTGAAAGGTTACGTGAAAGGTCGGGCAGCAGAGCTGACTACGTCACAGACATTGAGCTTGAGGAACAAGTGACGGATGACGATACGCTGAGGAGTCTAGGTTTTGTCCATTTCGCCGAAGAAGCGTTGAGGATTAGAAATAAACTAGTGATACGGCGAGGAGAAGCCGAACATCTCGATGTGAAGCTGCTTTGCTTTCCTTCCGGGAAATCAGTGAAAGCCGTTCCTAAGACTGGGACCTTTGTGAGAAAAATCGTTCTTGAGTGGAACGCGAAGAAATTCGAGGTAGCTGCGCCCTTCGACCCGTCGTTAAGTACACTTTACACTTTGGTAAACGCGTATAGTCCAACAAGTCTCTACGTAATCACACAAGAAGCCGAGGTGATGAGGAAGCTGGAACCATTGAGTAAGGTCCTAGTTGCAGAGGGCATCCGTCCGCCAAGAATCGTTATCTCCAGAGTGAACGCTCTGGAAATAGAGGAATGCATGAAGGCAGCTAAAGAGGTAGTTTCGCGCGCAGATGTGGTCTGCATCTCGGGAGGATCTAGCACATTGTGTACGTTGCTAGCCATAAACGCTACCATACAAGGAAAGACGAAGTGCGTCGTTATTGACCCTCGGCCAATCGAAGTACGAAGGAAAGACCCGCTTGGAACTCTCAAGGTAGTGAACATATAGAATGACTAGACTAGCTAGGGTGCAACGCGTTCCCAGAAACTCTGTGAGGTTCCCCTTGGATTCTCGACATGTTCTAGGGGTGAATGAATACATACAGAACCTTACTGAGTGCGAGATGCGGGCGCAGAGTTCTGGCCTATCCTTCCAAATAGTGTTTCAGCAGTCTGAGTATTCCTCTCCTAGTCATTTCTGAAAGTGTGGATGGCACAATCCCCAGCTTGTGTGATAGCTCTATCGAGTTGATTCTTCTGGGGTATTCGAAGAATCCCAGCTTCAGGGCCAACCACAATACTCTTTCTTGCTTTTCGGTCAGAATGTTTCCTCTTGGCTGAAATTTCACCACTTCCAGAATCTCTGGTGTTAGTCTATGAGCTTCCAATGTTGACACTATGTTTCTGAAGGCATCATGACTTGGCACCACGAAATTGTAGACGATTGTGTAATCGACCATATGTCTTGCAGACACGAGGAATGAGCCGTTAGATAGTATCGTGTTACAGACTTCGCAGCCATCAGAATCAAACCATGCTTCTCCGCCGCTGAGGATTCTTGAGAATGGTTCTTGAGGTACCTTGTTGATCTGATCTGGAGGAATCTTGATCAGATGTCTAGTCAAGCCTTTGGGTGAGCTTCTGATGTCTGTCAGCGTGCACTGCTTGACCCCAAGACCTTCAAGCATCCTCAGTCCTTTGCATTTCCTATTCACTACTTCAAGGGTCACGTGGTAAGGTTCATCCTTCAGCGACATGCCCAGCTCAACCGAACATCTTCGGGAAACATTTACCTGAATGCTTGCCTCAATATAAAGATAGCGTGTAGGACAAGGAGGTGAAATGAATATGAGCGATGCAGAGAAGAAAGGCGTCTCGTTCGTGATGGTTGTTCTGTCCGTGGTTGCGTTGGTCTTAGGCAGCGCGTTAGTTGCAGCCGTTTACGACGGAGATTTCCCCGAGGTTGACCCATACGCTGATCCGCGAGCACGCACAGAGATCCCTGAGTATCTATATGGCGTCGACTATTACGTGGTTCCAGCATCTATCGCGGCCTAGGGCCGGAATGCAGTAAAGACCGCTGAACCCGCTTTTCCCTTTTTTGTTTTTGATCGCACAATTCTCCCAGGCTGCGTCTGCTAGTTGTCGTGGTCCGGTAATCCTTGGAACATGCACACAGTTAACTCGGCTTCTGTTTTTCGCATCTAAGATCTTGCCGGAATAGCCGATTCGAGGTTGAGCAATTCAGACAAGAGAAAAAGAGACCCCTTCCAGCGGCACAAAAACATCTCATGGAGCAGATAGGGATTTGACCAGTAGATGGGCTATAAGAAGACAGGTCGAGACCTGGCAAGGAAGCCGTCCAGAGGGGCTGCGAAGAGTAGCAAATGCTAAATACTGCTGTGTTCCACACAACCTGCATGAAACCTGATTCTCAATCTCAGTGTCGAAACTACAGGGCAATCCCACAGCAAGCAGTGCTATGCATGAGTCTTTGTCCAGAACGTGCAAGACGGGGGAAGTTCCTATGATTCGCTTTGATCCATGGGAGTTGACTCTCGACGCGGACACAGGCGACTGGAGATCCCTTCGATGGACCGGAACCATAGTGGCCGATACCGCTGAAAAAGATACTTGGTCCGTAGATGTTCAGACGATTCCTGGTAAGTGGCTCTGCGAACAGAACAAGGGCTTGGCACACTTTGTTAGTCATTCGTGGAACCCAGATACAGCGATGCTCGTCTTGCTGCGTCGGGCCGGCGATTGGCAACTGGCTGAACAAGTCCAGTTTGGCGCATTGGGTAATCGGAACCGCATCAGTCGAACGCTCCATCTCACTTACCGGCCACCCGAGTCATCATCCAAGCCTGCAAAGTTCT
>Ga0209636_10003042_pt1 | contig 17094 bp, 15 predicted proteins | sample DeeMarSWOR152_54_FD_187464 | JGI IMG/M metagenome (GOLD analysis project Ga0209636, IMG submission 187464) | Marine sediment microbial communities from White Oak River estuary, North Carolina - WOR-1-52-54 (SPAdes) (version 2) | ecosystem: Environmental > Aquatic > Marine > Intertidal zone >...
ATAGACACGGTAACAGATGCAATCCTCTTCATTGGAAACCGCGTCGCTCACGGCCAAGTCGAAGAATACCGTATACGAAGAGCCGAGACAGCAATAGACAGAAACTTTCTGCCACACATAGGCAGAACAAGTGAAAGCAGAAGAGATAAAGCCTTATTCCTAGGCGAAATGGCATGTAGAGCAATCGAACTGAAACTTGGAAGGAGAAAAACGGACGACAAAGACCACTTCAAAAACAAACGGTTGAGGCTTGCAGGTACACTGCTTGCAGACCTCTTCAGAGTAGCCTTCAGAAACCTCTGCAGAGACATGAAATATCAGCTTGAGCGCATAGGCGTGAAGGGGCCAATAATAACCGTTTCGGTAGCAGTCCGTCCGGGAATAATAACTGACAGGCTTCAGCATGCCCTTGCAACCGGAAACTGGGGAAGAGGAAGAGTTGGCATAACCCAGCTTCTCGACAGGACAAACCATATTTCAACTTTAAGCCACCTACGCAGATTACAATCGCCACTAAGCAGAAGTCAACCAAACTTCGAGGCAAGAGACCTGCACCCAACCCATTGGGGTCGCCTATGTCCAAATGAAACACCAGAAGGCTCAAACTGTGGACTGGTCAAAAACCTAGCCTTGTCAGCATGCATCTCAGTAGGTGTAAACCCTGAGAAAATAAGGCAGATGCTCTACAGCATGGGCGTAATGCCAGCATATGAAGCAAATGAAAACTTAAAGCTTTCAGGAGCAAAGGTCTTCGTTGACGGAAACATAATCGGATATTGTGCTTCTCCGGAAGAGATAACGCGAGAGTTTAGGGAAAGACGAAGAAGAGGCGAACTCTCAACAGAAGTCAACATAGCCTATTTCTCAAAAATCCACGGTGAAAGAGAAGAAATATACGTCAACTGCGATAAAGGAAGGGTTAGACGCCCCCTCATAATAGTTGATAACGGTATAGCAAAACTTCAACCAGAACACATTGAAAAAGCGGCCTCTGAAGAATGGGCTTGGGAAGACCTTGTTAAAAATGGCATAATCGAGTATCTAGACGCTGAAGAAGAGGAAGATGCCTATGTTGCCATAAGCCTTGAAGAGATAACCCCAAAACACACGCATGTGGAAATTGCAACATACACAATCCTCGGAATATGCGCCTCAACAATCCCATACGCAGAACATAACCAGTCACCACGGAACTCATACCAAGCTGCAATGGCAAAGCAAGCGTTAGGCGTTTACGCAACAAACTTTCAACAGCGTGCAGAATCAAGGTCACATATTTTACATTACCCACAAATACCTCTAGTGGAAACCGCGTTAATGGATATAATAGGCTACAAACTCCGCCCCTCAGGACAAAACTGTGTAGTGGCTGTACTTTCCTTTGAAGGCTACAACATGGAAGACGCCCTAATTTTCAACAAAGCCTCAATAGAAAGGGGCTTAGCCCGCTCAACCTTCTACAGAATATACGAGGCTGAATGCCGCCAATACCTAGGCGGATTAAGAGACAAATTCTTCATACCTGAACCGGGAACACGTGGATACAGAGGAGAACAATACTACAGACTAATTGAGCCAGACGGAATAATAAGCTTAGAAGCAAAAGCTTCAGGTGGAGATGTCCTCATAGGCAGAACAAGCCCGCCAAGATTCCTTGAAGAATACAAAGAATTCGAGGTTAGAGGCCCTTCAATGCGCGATACATCGGTGGACATGCGGCCATCAGAAAAGGGAATTGTTGATTCAGTTTTCGTAACCGAATCTGGTGAAGGTAGTAAACTTGTTAAGGTTAGGGTACGTGACCAACGCGTCCCAGAGCTGGGAGATAAGTTTGCCTCTCGCCATGGACAAAAAGGAGTTATAGGACTAATTGTTCCACAGGAGAACATGCTCTTCACGGAAGACGGTATAGTTCCAGACATAATAATTAATCCTCATGCTATTCCTTCAAGAATGACTATAGGACATTTCATCGAGTCGATAGCTGGAAAAGTTGCTGCCATGAGAGGAAAACCTGTTGACGGGACACCTTTCTCAAACGAAAAACCTCCAGACATCAGAAAAGCCTTAATTGAATTGGGATTCAGCCACACAGGCAAAGAGGTTTTCTACAATGGTATAACGGGCGAGAAATTCAGTGCAGACATGTTCGTTGGAATGGTATACTACCAGAAATTGCATCACATGGTTGCGGATAAAATCCACGCTAGAGCAAGAGGACAAGTGCAAATGCTAACGAGACAGCCCACAGAGGGAAGAGCCAGAGGGGGAGGTCTAAGATTCGGCGAAATGGAACGTGACTGCCTTATAGGGCATGGAGCGGCGATGTTACTCCGAGACAGATTACTGGAAGAATCAGACAAATACACGTTATACGTCTGTGAAAACTGTGGTTACCTAGCTTATTATAATATGAGACAGAGAAGATACGTATGCAGACTGTGCGGAGAAAAAGCCCGAATCTCCCCAGTGGGGGTCTCCTACGCCTTCAAGCTTCTTCTGCAGGAAATGATGAGCCTCGGCATAGCGCCCAAATTAAAGCTTAAGGAGAAGGCGTAACATGGCTATGGAAGAATCAATCCATAAAGTTGTTGATGAAATTTATTTCGGTCTGCTTTCACCAGAGAAGATACGCAAACTCTCAGTTGTGGAGATACAAACACCAGACACCTACGATGAGGACGGGGCCCCCATCACAGCTGGATTGATGGATGGTAGGCTTGGAACCCTTGAACCAAGGCAAAGATGCAAAACATGCGGCAATACAGCCATTCGCTGTCCAGGTCACTTCGGTCACATTGAACTAGCCGTCCCAATAATACATATAGAATTCACAAAAATCATATACAACCTTCTGAGGGCAACATGTCGAAACTGTGGACGAATATTACTTTCAGATGACATCATAAAGAGGGCTCAAGCTAGGATTGATAGATCAAGTAAACTCTTAGGCGTGGTTCCAAACGCACTCTACAAAAGAATAATACGAGACACACGAGCGAAACAGTGCTCCCACTGTGGAGCAATCCAATACAAAATGACTTTTGAAAAACCTACAAGGTTCAGCGAGCAAATCCCAGAGAGCGGTTCTCAGCCCCTGACGCCAAGCATGGTTCGAGAAAGAATGGAACGCATACCAGATGACGACCTTGAACTTTTAGGTTTTAATCCGAAAACAGCACGTCCCGAATGGATGGTTTTACAGGTTTTACCAGTTCCGCCGGTCTATGTGCGTCCGTCAATTACGTTAGAATCAGGAATCCGCTCAGAAGACGACCTAACCCACAAACTAGTGGACATAATTCGCATAAACCAAAGGCTAAAGGAAAACATGGATGCTGGAGCACCCACACTCATAATTCAAGACCTATCAGAGCTTCTTCAGTATCACGTAACAACGTATTTCAACAATGAAGCGTCAGGAATACCTCCAGCAAGACATCGCTCAGGCAGAGCATTAAAGACACTCTCACAAAGATTGAAGGGAAAAGAGGGAAGATTCAGAAGCAACCTTTCAGGGAAAAGAGTTGACTTTTCGGCACGAACAGTGATTTCCCCTGACCCAAGCCTAGACATAAACGAGGTTGGAGTTCCCCTCGAGATTGCCATGCGGTTATCCGTGCCTGAAAAAATCACCGAATGGAACATTGAAGAAATGCGTAAACTTGTGATAAATGGACCTGAAAAATATCCCGGCGCACTTTATATTATTAGACCTGATGGTAAACGTATAAGACTTGAATTCGTTGTTGACAGGGAGAAGGTTGCAGAGGCTTTAGAGCTTGGCTTCATTGTGGAAAGACACCTTAAAAATGGGGACATAGCTATCTTTAACCGTCAGCCTTCGCTTCACCGAATGTCAATTATGGCTCATTACGTGCATGTTCTGCCGTATAAAACATTCCGTCTACACCTCTGTGTTTGTCCACCCTACAACGCTGACTTCGACGGAGATGAGATGAACCTTCACATACCACAAAGCCAAGAAGCACAAACAGAAGCACGCCTACTGATGCAGGTTCAAGATCAAATACTATCGCCAAGATTTGGAGGACCAATAATAGGTGCAATCCGAGACTTCATAACAGCCTCATACCTATTCACAAAAAAATCAAATTATCTAACAAAAAGTGAGGTCAACAGACTACTGATAGCAGCAGGATATGATGGACCATTACCAAAGCCGCAAATCCAAAAACCTCAACCACTATGGAGCGGCAAACAGATTTTCAGCCTGTTTTTGCCAAAAGACTTAAATTATGCTCTGAAGGCGAACATCTGCCTAGGATGCGACAAATGCGTTAAGGAAAACTGTCCCTACGATGCATATGTTGTTGTTAAAAACGGTGAACTCAAATGCGGCGTTATTGATAGGCGTTCGATAGGAGCTGAGCAGTCGGAAAGCCTGCTCCACAGAATAATAAAGGATTATGGAACAAAAGCTGGACGAGAATTCCTAAACAAGATAACTCGTATGTTGAAGCTGTTCATAACCATGCGAGGCTTCACATACGCATATGACGATCTGGCTTTGTCACCAGACGCTGAAAATAAAATAAGAAAAACCATGGAGAAAATCGAAAAGAGAATAGGAGAACTTATAGAAAACTATCGTAAGGGCACCCTACAAAGGCTTCCTGGACAAACCCTCATAGATTCATTTGAAATATACGTAATGAACGAGTTAGCCAAAGCAAGGGACAAATCTGGAAAAATAGCCGACGAAGATTTCACCCTTGAAAATTCAGGTATAATAATGACACGAACTGGGGCCAGAGGTTCGAACTTGAACATTGGGCAGATGAGCGCATGTGTAGGACAACAAGCAGTGCGTGGAAAAAGAATAATGCGTGGATATCAAAACCGCGCTTTACCTCACTTCAAACCCGGCGACCCAGCCCCAAAAGCAAGAGGCTTCATTTACTCCTCGTATCAAAAAGGACTTGACTCCGTCGAATTCTTCTTCCATGCCATGGGAGGCAGAGAGGGCCTCGTCGACACCGCTGTTAGGACACAGCAAAGCGGATACATGCAAAGGAGATTGATTAACGCACTGGAGCATCTACGCTTGGAATATGATGGAACAGTTAGGAGTTCATCTAGAGACATAATCCAATTCAAATACGGTGAAGATGGTGTTGACCCAGCTAAAAGTGACCATGGAAAAGCCGTGAACGTAAGCCGACTAATTGAACAAATAAAAATTGCAATGAGGAAAGGCATACCAGCATCACGTGAATACGTTAAAAAACGGTTAAACGAGGCTGAAGACAAGCTCACACCTTTACTCATAAGCGAGCTTGAGCAGGCTTTGGCAAAAGCAAAACTAACGAAAGTGGATGTTGAAAAAGCAATAGAATTAACAGTTAAGCATTATAATCGTGCTTTGATGGAACCAGGTGAAGCAGTAGGCATAGTTGCAGCCCAGTCAATAGGTGAACCAGGCACACAAATGACCCTCAGAACGTTCCATTATGCTGGAGTTCGAGAGCAAAACGTAACTCTAGGATTGCCAAGATTGATAGAAATTGTTGACGCGAGAAGAGTACCATCAACTCCTATAATGACAATACCCCTAACTAAAAAATATAGAAAAAGTAAGGAAGCTGCAACAGAAATCGCCCGAAACATAATCCATACAACGATTGAAGATCTAGCACAAGCAATCTATCAAGATCCCATACGAGAAGAAATAGTTGTGGAACTTAACAAGACCATGATGGAAGACAGAGCAGTAACACTTCAAGAACTGAAGAATCTGGTAGAAATACCAAACTGCACCGTAAAAGTAAGGGGTAACCGCGTGCATATAAAACCGAAAAAAGCTGAAGACCTCAAAAAATTACTTGCCAAGGTTTCCTCCTTCCACGTTAAAGGTGTGCCTAAAATAAAACGTGTGCTGGTTACAGAAGAAAATAGAAAATGGGTCATAAGAACAGACGGATCAAACCTACCCAAAGTTTTAGAAATTTCTGGAATAGACACGTCACAAACGACAACAAATAACGTTCATCAAATAGCTGAAACTCTCGGAATAGAAGCCGCTAGGAACTCTTTGATACGTGAAGCTAAAAGCGTTTTAGAGGAACAGGGATTAGATGTTGACATCCGCCATGTAATGCTCGTCTCGGATATTATGACATCTACGGGTGAGGTACAGCAGATAGGTAGGCATGGAATAAGCGGTAAGAAATCAAGCGTTTTAGCTAGAGCTGCATTCGAAATAACAGTTCCAAACATTGTTAATGCATCCGTAAGGGGCGAAAGCGACCCATTGGATGGTGTAACCGAAAACGTAATAGTCGGACAGTCCATTCCAATCGGTACAGGACTAGTTGAATTATACATGTCAACATCTCAGTTGAAGAAGGAAAACAAATGATAGACATAGATAAGGCGATTACAACTGTTGTAAAAACAGGCAAAGTGTCTTTCGGCGCGAACTCCACTATTCAGAGCGCAAAAACGGGAAAAACCAAACTAGTAATTTTGGCTGCCAACTGTCCTAAAAACATGCGCGAAGACATGGAATATTATTGCAAGCTTTCGAATGTTCCCCTGATCATTTATAAGGGCTCATCTATAGACTTAGCTGCGGTATGCGGTAAACCTTTTATTGTTTCAGCGTTAAGTATAAAAGAGCCTGGTGATTCAGAAATTCTTAGGTTGATAGAAAAGACGGAACCAGAGGAGTCCTACGGAGGAACTGAATGACAAGTGGAATAAAAATCACAAGCAAAGAAATGCGGTATATATCATTGTTTGAGAACATAACTGGGGCAAACGTTAAAGACTGCATAGTCGATGAGGAACAGAGCCGTATAATTTTCATTGTTAAGCAAGGCGAAATAGGGATGGCTATTGGAAAGGGTGGAAGAAACATCCATGTCTTGGAAAGAATGACAGGTAAAAAACATGAAATAATTGAGTATTCAGAAGAACCTGTGCAATTCATTAAAAATGCTTTGAAGCCAGCGATGGTTAGGGAGGTTCGTATAACAGAAAGACCTAACGGGAAAACAATGGCTGTTGTAGCGGTTAATCCAAGGGATAAGGGCGTCGCCATAGGTAAAAACGGGAGGAATGCTGAACGCCTCCGCTTTCTGGCTAAGAGGTACTTTCAAATACAAAATGTAAGCATAACCTGACTTTTTAAGAGACTAAGAACATGAGGAAAATCAAATTATCGTTGTATATTCTGTTTCTTCTGTTTATGCTTATCAATTCTGTTGTTGCACAAGAGGAACCTTTTGTGGACAAGTTTTTGGGCAGCCCGTTGCTTGTTCTCGTAGCAATAATCGTGATTGATATTATAGCATTGATTTATCATAGAATAAGAAGATAAACGCTTTTAGGTTTCAGTGCTCAAAACAAGGTCGATGAGTGCTTTCTGATCAACCTCAGTATGGGTTCTCCAGTCAAGATATAATTGTTTATTCTCATCCTGCATTAAATACCCGTAACGAATGTATCTATCGACGTTTATTCCAACCTTCCATCCTGGAAGTTTGTTTCGCAATAGTTCTTCAACTTCTTTCCGCGTTGCTTTTCCTTTTTTTGATATTATGTAGGCGATTGTTATTGCAAGTCCTGCGAGATCGTCAATTCGCCAACCTATCATCTTGGCTTCTTTTGGTGTCAATTCACCTCTTAACGTTATGCAGAATCTGGCTTTATTCAACTGGTCTAAAGTTGGTTTCTCAGGTGGCTTCTCTCCTTCAAAAACCGTTTTCACCTGCAGATCGAAAGGTTTCAGATGTTTGTCTAGAACTTTTAGAACTTTTGTGTAGTCTGAGCCTAAGGCTTTCCGAAGCTCCCAACCCTTCACTCCGGGTTTTCTGTGTCTTCGGTAGAAGAGCAGATGAACCGCCCTCTTAATCTTATTCGCGTAATAGGCTTTCCTTCTACTCACTTAACTCGCCTCTCTTCCATTTCATCCAGTCTTCCGCCGTGACGGCGATAGGTATTGAAACCAACTGTTTTTCTCCGATTTTGGTCAACGGCTTTTTGTATGGCTTGATGAACATTTCTTCCTCCAATGGATGGATTTCCAATGTTGCATAACCATATGTAACCAAGAAACTTATCATGAAGGCTTTATGCACAGTTTCCTCATAGGTTTCTGCACCAATGAAATTCCAGTATCGAATTTTCCCGTCTTCACCCTTCTCTTTGACCTCTCTCCTCAATTTCTCCCAAAAATTCTCAAGTTCTTCCGAGAACGCCTTGTCCAGCAAGATTCTCTGCTTTATCAGCTCTTCTCTTGTTGCAAGACCAGCCTCAATCTTTTCAGGGGAAAACTCTTTCCACCTTTCACTTAACGGCAACAAACTTTTCCAGTATTTGATCGCCTCTACTAGGCTGTGAAGCGAAATCTGTTCCAGTTCAACTATTGGATGCCAAGCCTCTAGGAAAATGTTAACCATGCCTTCCTTGCTCATACGTGTGAGTTTCTCCTCTAAAAGAAAAGGATCAGTATAAAGCGATGTTGAACGATGTCTAACCCATTCACTTTGAAGCTTTATGACCGAGGCTAAACGATGGATAGTTTCAGCATCTAAACACAAGTCTTCGGGCAGCTCCCATTCTGGGAAATAGTCCTTAATCACGCCTATGACTTCGTCAACATCTAAAAGGAATGGGTCGAGGGAACGTTCCTCTACAGACTCGCACATCTCAATTATTCTTTGAAGTTTTTCTCTTCCAAGTTTGCTCCGCTTTCTCTTGGACTGCATTAGGCAACCTCTCTGATTATCGATTTGCCTTCAATGTTTTGCACTGTGATTATGTTTACTTCTTCCTTTGTGAAGGTTATCTGGCTGGGCGTAAGGACAATGTATTGGGCGTTTGCGTCTTTAACTGTTGAAACGAGCATGTTTGCAATTATTTCACGGTTTTTGGGGTCCATGTGGATGTCGTATTCGTCAACAGCGCGGAAGGGTGAACGGACATGCTGCTGCAGAGCCAGTAGAAAGCTTATGGTTGCTGTTGTTCTTTCTCCACCGCTATGTGTGTAAGCATTGAGTGGAACTGGTTTGCTGCCCTTGAAGCCTACGAGAATTCCCAGTCCAGCAGCCTCTATATCCTGTTTATCGACAAGTCTGACATCACCAACGGCTTGGGCTTGTGCGAGAATCTTTTGATATTGAAGGCTTACACGATCTAATAGGCTTTGGATTACTGTTCGCCAAGCCTGCATCCTAGTTTTAACCTCTTCTAGTGCTTTTTCACGGTTTTCAGCAACCAGTCTTGCCTTCTCCTTCAACTCTAAGTAAAGCTTTGAATAGGATTCATACATACGTTCTATATCTTCGGAAACGCCTGAAAGGGCTGCCAAATGCCCGTCTGTAACTCTAATCTCGTCAAGAATTTCACCAACACTTTTTATCACGGCAATTCTAGGCCCCGTTTGCTCCGCTTTTTTAAGTGCTTCATCCACGTAGGTTTTCGCATCTCTCAGTTCCCTTTTCAGCTTTTCAAGTTCAGTTTTCGCGTTTTCTTCACGATATTTGAGCAATGCTAACTTTATTCTGTTGTCCAAAACTTGGCTGCTAACCTTTTCAACATTCCCTTCTAGACTTTCCATTCCTTTTTTGTTTTCATCTATTTTGGTGTTCACTTTCGAAAGTTGCTGATTGAAGTTTTGTATCAGCTCCTTCAAGTTTTCACTTTTCAGGAGTTTAAATCGTTTTGAAAGAGCTTCCTCAAAGCCTTGACTTATTAGAGGAGACGGGTTTCCGCTTTGAATCGCATTCTCTAGTATTGTTGTTTCTTTCAGCAGCTGCTCGCATAGGGAGATTGTTGAATCACTTTTGGCTTTTTCACGTTCAAGGCTTAAACGGTCATCAAAAAGACTTTTCCATTCATCCTTTAGTCTTTCAAGCTGATTTTGCTCAATTTGAAGCTGACCTGTTACTGCTTTGGTTTCGTCTTCAATCTCGTTTAGAACAGCTTGTTCTTTTTTCCTCTTTGCTTCAAATTCTTTAACTATGTCTTCCCTTCTTACCGCTTCTGCCCAAGCGAGTTCCCTTTCTAAGAATCTCCGTTTAGTTAGCAACTGCTTTTTCTCTTGATATCTGTCGTATTGTTCCCTCCAGTAGTTAAGCGTCTGTTCAGCTGACTCCAAAAGCTTGCTTATTGAACTCTCTTGACTTGATATGCGTGTCAGCTTCTTCCGAGCCTTCAGCACATTTTTGCGGTAGGATTCAAGTCCAACAGCAGCCTCAACCATGCGCAACTTTTCCTGTAGGGAAAGCACAGTGAACTGTTCAACCATGTTCTGATGCATTATAATAAGCATGTTGTCAGGGTCAACACCTAGCCTAGCCAGAAGCCTTTCAACTTCAGCTTTTGTAGCCGCCCTATTCTCAAGCGCAAACCAGTACTTGCCGTCTCGCCTCAGACTACGTGTAAGGAAAATCTGGTCTTTCTTATATTTGGGAACTGGTCTACGTTTACCTCTCTTGGCGTTATCCAGAATTAGTGTTACACGGGCCTGGTCTCTTCCCCAACGTATCAAATCACTCAACTTCTTAGAACGCTCAGTATAAGACTGCCCTAAAGCCACAGAAATAGCCAACAAAAGCGAAGATTTTCCTGACCCATTTGGTCCGCAAACTACGTTTACGCCTGATTTAAACGGTACCCTAGCATATTCGTAGCTCATGAAATTTTCTAGGATTACCTCTTGAATCAGCATTGAAGCAATTGCCTCTTTAGCGAATAGTAATAGAGTTAAAAGTCTCTTATTAAAACAATTAGGCTGGGTTTCACTCAAAGCCAAGTCTGGAAGCGCAAGACTTTTACATATACTTTTACAGATAAGACGCTGGGGGTTGAGCTATGGTTGTTGCTGGTAAAGTCTTTAGGCTTGTTGAACCGCTTTCGCTGGCTGAAACAGCGTCTAATCTTGAGGGATACCGTACTGAAGAGCCTTATGAGGAAGGTGACTACAAGTTTGCGCTTGTGACTGAGGTTGTGGGGCTTCTGCCAAAGGGAAACATGCTTAGAGGAGTCTACTCCCACGATTATGCGATGCACGTTTTCCACAGAGGCAAAGTCGTGCCGTTGCCACGAACTATTGAAGCCGTCTTCAGCTTTGCCGAACATGAAGAAACAACGTTTTTGACTATAGTTGAGAAGAAACGCTTAGCTAATTTTATTGCAAACAAGCTGAGTGAAATTCTCTTCGAGAAAGCAGGCGGCATAGTAGAAGCCAGAATCTCACCTGAAACCCTAAGGGAATTCCATCTTAAAAACCCAGAGGACACGAAGATAACATTCTTCGACAATGTTGACATTCCAAACGTGAACAAGCTTTCGCTTTATGGACCAGACTTGATAAATACTTCACTTTTCGAGGACTACGGCAAGCACGGTGACTTGTGGTATATTGTTGCAAGATCGAAGAAATACGGCTACGTGGTCGGTGTAACGAGAGACGCATCAGTAACAATATTTAATCTAACAGAAAAAGAAAAATATCTGGAATACGTGACAAAGGAGATTTGCCCACTAATTCCGTAGTTTTTCCACTAACACCGCACTTCCAACCACCCGCTCACTCGCCACCCTAGAAAGCCCAAGGACAAATAGCGCGCGTTAACGCAACATGTCGTTATTGATTAGTAGGATTTGCCTTCGTCTTATGGCATACAAAAGATTCTATAATTTTCTCGAAGATACGACTTTGCTGTAGAGATTTATCAGATGTTGTTACCCCGTACACCACGAAGTATCGCCTAGAAGGTTTACAATAAAGGTGCAAGCTATGAACATCCTGCTCATGTGTTTTCGCTTTTCTGAATGGCAACATTTTAGGCATAGAGAAGATTATTCTAATGTGAGAAAGGATAGCTTTATGCGAGTTTACTTGAACATCCTTGGTTTGAACTAACTCAACTTTTTTGACCTTTCGATCTTTTTCTATTCTGTTAATAGCATCTTTAGCATGTTTTTCTAGGGAAGGATACCTTTCCTTTGCCTTTTCAAGCGGTCCCCAACTTACTACAATGTTCGCTTTTTCAGGAGACTTGAAGGTAACGTTCCCTTCACTCCGTTCTGACTTTGGATCAAGCTCTATTTTCCAAGTAATGGGGTAAACTGTGCGAAATCCATGGATGCAGAAAGACTCGTATTCTGACATAACATTTTATCGTACTTCTCGATCTATTAATGTTTGGTATATAACGCACGCTAATCAAGTTGGGCACCAAAAAACTGAATAGACAAGAATCTTCATTCTTCGATGGTTAACTTGAACAAAAAAACCGTGCTTGGTCTCTCGAGTTTTCAATTCATGGCAATGGCAAGAAGAGGCTTGTTTTACACTTTTTTAACTCTCTATTTGAGGGATATCCTTGGGCTTTCCGTGACGGAAACAACGTTACTCGCAAGCCTCACCATGATAGCCAACAGTGTCTCACAAACATTTGTATGGGGCAAGATCTCCGACAAATATCAAGCGCGTAGAAGCTTAATAGTCATCGGAGAAACAATTGCAGCGTTCGGCTACGTTCTAGTATACTTTCTGCATATCTACTTGCTGAACACAAATGGCTCAGCCGCTGCAGCATACAGCATTATAGCCGGGCTCTCACTTCTTGAGTTCTTCTGGTCAATGAGCAATCTTGGATGGAGCGCTCTTATTTCAGACCTCACGACGCCTAAAGAAAGAGGTAAACTAATGAGCGTGATTTCCAGTGTTGGCGGCGTTGGCCAAATATTAGGCATCTCTGTATCAGCCATAATGTATGACTGGGGAGGCAAAGCAGGAGGATTCACAAGTGGCCTACTATTCTTCTTTGCATCCGGGATCATGATAGCAAGCGCCGTTTTGATCTGGTTCACTACACATCCATCAGAAAGGGCTTATAAGAAAACGCGAACCAGTGAGGCTGTCTCTAAACAAAACGTATTGTTGTTAAAGAGCCACAGTTCTAGGGCATTCTACTGGTTTCTTCTTTCCACATTTATTGTCGGCTTAGGTGCCTTCTCAGTCTTGCAGATACTTATACTTTACGTTGAGCTTGATTCACCCATCGGAGCCACTTCTGCTGACATAGCAATGATTCGCAATTCAGCTTCAATCGCAGCAATCATAGCAAGCTTGTTAGCGGGACCTCTCGCGGACAGGATTGGCAGAAAAAACGCTCTCGGCCTGGGCTTTACATTGACAGTTATGACTCCTATTCTTTACATGTCTGCGCAAAATGCTGTGCAAATGATAGTTATTAACAGCTTGAGCGGAGTCTCGATGGCGCTCATGAATGTTGTAGGATACTTGGTAGCGTCCGACCTCATTCCAGCAGAGCGCAGGGGAAGACTCTTCGGACAGTACAATGCTATTATTTCCATATCATTTGGAGTGGCTGGCACTTGTTTAGGAGGTCCAGTCGCCGATTATTTGATTGGCACGGGATTAACGCAAGCAGCTGCTTTTGTTACCACTTTTCAGGTTGCCTCTGCAGTCAGCTTAATAGGCGCCATTGTATACGCCTTAAAAGTCAAATCGGAGCGTTCTCGGAATTGAACTCTCACTGCGATATATCAGCGCACTGATAACCCACAACCCCACACACCCTATCCCGACCTAGAGCTTGTGCACAAATAGCGTGCACTATGTAATATTCGGAATTTCACATAATGTTTATATCGTAAGAAATAATGGTTTGTTATGTATGTCCGCAAGGGGACACATTGTACCTGTGTAAAACATAAATACACATGGTGAAAGGCGTGATAGAAGCCATAATAGAAACCTTCATAAACATGGCGAAAAACAGTTTGGAAATACTCGTGTTAACACTATGGTCATGTTTCGCTGTCTATGCGATATGGTATCTTACATCAGCGAACAAGTATGCACCATTGACTTTCAGTGAAGCAGATATACTGTGGAAAATCCATAAGCAAAGCATTCGATGCGAAGGTAGAAAATGGTGCGAAATAATACGTGGAGGTAAAATAGTGGGCTTCGAGTGTGAGTGCGGATATAGACACATACAAAAACGCCCAATAACGGTTAGCACACCAGAAACTTCTGTGCTCGACAAACTGCATACTACATACAAGTCATGATAAAGCGCTCGTTAATCATTGCACATATCCAGAACCTGAAAGAAACTCCAATGAGAAAGAATCATATACTTAACTTCAGGACCTCACTCAACATAATGCTCAACAATCTCAGGAACCGAGTAATTGAACTACAAATAGCCTCCAAGAAAAAGCCTTGAAGGAAGACATCGTCTAAGCAAGCAGTCAACCATCAAATGCCACCGCAAAAGAAAAAGGGAAAATGCGGAAGATATATCCAGCTTACGTGACAAAGGAGATATACCTGATAATTTCGGAACGATATACACCAGTTTTTTGTTTCACTACAAAGTCCAACCCCATCTTTTGTAAAAACCTAATACGAAAGGTTATCCAAAGAACCTAGCTAGCTTCTAATGATTTTGTGGCTTTTGACGCCCAATCCGGGTCTTTCAGAAGCGCTCTGCCCACCGCCACCAAATCAACCTTCTCTTCCCGTATCACCATGTTGGCGTATTCTGGTTCCGTAATTCCTCCAACACCGATAACGGGTATGTCCACCATCCCTTTGATTTGTTGAGCTTGGGGGATAAAGTAGCCTTGTCTGTCCTCGAGTTGTGTTGGTCGACTGCCGCACAAACCTCCAGACAAGTCAATCATGTCCACTCCGGCTTCTTGCAGCCTCAAGGCAAATTTCTTGGAATCTTCAATCTTGATCCCTGCAGGGTCCAGATCGTCTGAGCCTAAACGGTACAGAAGAAGCCTTCCACGCACCTTTTCCTTAACTCTTTCAACAACCTCTAGAGGAAACATCATTCTGTTCTCTAGACAGCCTCCGTACTTATCTCGGCGTCGGTTAGCCAGTGGAGAGAAGAACTGGTTCAGAAGAAAGCCGTGTGCTCCGTGAACCTCAACTCCGTCGAAGCCCGCTCGCATTGCTCTTTCAGCCGCCGTGGCGAAGGTTTCAACCAAGGCTTCAATCTCTTCTATCCGGAGTTCCTGAGCATTTCCGCTTAGTGAAGGAGCAACAGGCTGCATCCCCGTGATTTCCATGCTGGCGGCTCTTCCCGCATGATTGATCTGTATCACAACTGGTGTGCCCGTTGCATGAACCTTGCTTGAAAGTTTCTCCAGTCCACTAACCAAACTGTCATCGTATATTCCCAGCTGCCTCTTGCTGAGCCTCCCGTCGAGACGCACATAACTGTGCTCAACTATCAGCAGACCCAATGCCTTTGAACGTCGAACATAGTGCTCAATGAGATTGTCGGTTACAGCTCCTTCAGCGGTTGCCAAACCAGTATGCATAGGAGGCATGACAATTCGGTTCTTAAGTGTTAACCCCTTTACTTCTAAAGAATCTAAGAGATCAGTCAACACAGACATCCTCTTACATATGTTCTAAGCGTTCGCATCCTAAAGCTTTTTGACACGCAAACACCTGCATCAAGGAATTCTTTAACTAGTTTTTGGTTACTTATGTTTTCTGAAAAAAGGCAAATCGATCTAAGAGAGCCCAGACTAAGATTGAGCCCTCTAAACTTGTTTCCGGAGTGCATTATTTGCGTAGTAATGATTCAGCTTTATTCGTTTTTTGGTTCTTTCCACTTTTCTATGATTAGTTTGCCGTCTCTAGCTTTGAAGCTCACTTTTACGTCAATAGAATCGCTTCCCCCTCTTTTGCCTCTAGTGAAATCTTTGAATGGAAACATGCTGTCTTCAGCAAAGTACACTGGCAAGTAAATTAGGTATTTGCCGTCTTTCCTTCTAAACAAACGTCCTCTTCCTTCACTAACCATTTTTTTAACACCTTAAACCTCAGTTAGCGAAAGTAGATTTTATATTTTGCTGATTTATAGATTATGAAATATAAAAACAGATCATTCGTCTTCTAGATTTAGAATACTTACTTCCAATCTGTGCTATTTTCGCGCTCTATTTACTAAGAGGAACTTTACGTTTCAACCACACTTGTAATGTTGGACATTTGTCGAGACAGCTTAGTAATTGCACATTCGTCACCAAGCCACCACATGCACTTTTTCTCTTGGCAACCCATTGAAAAGCCACTCTTCATTATGAGTGGGCATCTTCGCCGAAAACGCTTTGCACGATCAAAATACAAGTCAACCACCTTCTTCATGCGTTTGGGTGCATCATTTGCAGAGAACCCGTTTAGAAAACCAAGAACCTCTTCAGAACGAACGAGATCTGTTAACGTCACCAAACCTACAAGCCGTCCATCCTCAACCACTGGAAGTTTCTTTATTTTTCGCTCAAACATAAGTTTAGCAGCTTCACCAGCACTCATTTTAGGCGCCGCTGCAATCAGAGGTTTCGACATTATGTCGATAACCCTTGTCTTTTCGGGTTCTCTCAATTCGTGTATAATCCTTTCTAACATGTCCCTCTCAGTCACGATGCCAACAGGTTTCTCACTGTTAACAACAACAAGACAGCCAATTTCATGCTTATTCATAACTTCAACTGCCCTCTTTACAGTAACATTGGCTTTCACAGTTACTACGTTCTTCACCATTATTCCTTCAAGCTTCAGTGACATGAGAAACACCAAAATGTTTCATAATGATCCTTTGTTGTGTTTAACTATCTATAGATTATGAATTACGGATTTAGACCCAGATTCCGAATTCGACGTCAAGTTTTAAGTCCATTGGTGGATAAGAACGAACTCTTTGGCTGTTTTTCCAATTTCTGTTGCTTCTTCTATGGAAAGATGAACCTCTGAGTTCTTGACGGTTTTCTCTTTTGCAGTGGCTTCCAATATAGCTAGGTCGGTGCCCTTAACAAATTTTTTTAGAGATTGGCACATTCCAGTATCGCCGCTTATGACTACTCGCTGATTGTTATAGCTAATTGAATAACCAACTGCTGGTACGCGTTTTCCTACGCCGTAGATCTTTATCGATCCTCTGTGTATGACATAAAAAGCTTGAACCTCCATCTTACCGATTGCTATTTTTTCTTCGTTTGATAATTCCTTCAAAATTACTTGGAACGGCATTGTGTCGCCGTAAACAGCCATAAACCCTTCGA
>Ga0209636_10003044_pt1 | contig 17091 bp, 21 predicted proteins | sample DeeMarSWOR152_54_FD_187464 | JGI IMG/M metagenome (GOLD analysis project Ga0209636, IMG submission 187464) | Marine sediment microbial communities from White Oak River estuary, North Carolina - WOR-1-52-54 (SPAdes) (version 2) | ecosystem: Environmental > Aquatic > Marine > Intertidal zone >...
ACATACATTCTCGACCAAGTGAGGAACCACGCGATGGGGCGAAAGGACTACGGGGATTTTGCGTGCATTGTAGCCATCGAGGAAGCCCAATATTTCGCTCCAGAGAGGGGCTCCGAGTTGAGAGAGTCAAGCGCTCAGTCTAAGGTGAAGGCCTCAATGATCGAGACGACAAGCCAAGCAGGAGGATACAACGTTGGGCTGATAATAATGACGCAGAGACCAGCCTACGTTCTGAAGAGCTGCATCTCTCAGTGCAACTCCGTAGCCTGCTTCAGACTGAAGAGCGGAAACGATCAAGACGCCATTCTACAATACACAGAATACGGTTCTGAGAGACTAAGAGACTATCTGCCTGGACTTGCCGACCATGAAGCGATGCTGTGGGGCTTAGCGATCCCAACACCCTTCCCAATAGTATCTGAGATAGAGGTCGAGGAATACCCGCAGAAGGCCGTCGCCTTTGCGAAGTCCGCTTGGCAAAAGATGGAAGACAACACGGGGTCGCAAGGAGAAAGGCCTTCTGGACTGCCAATTCACCTTCGGGACTCTTAGGAGCCTTCAGAAGACTCCAAGGTGACCTCCCATGAAAGTCCTTGTCGGAACGGATTTCCACGGAAACGAAGGCGCATTTGAGAGCTTTGCCTCGAAAGCCGAGGAAGGACATGCCGAGATATTGGTCGTATGCGGCGACATAACCCATTTCGGCACTCTGCGCGAAGCGAAGTATCTGCTGTCACTGCTTTCGGAGCTTAGGAAGCCTCTTCTCTTCGTTCCAGGAAACTGTGACCCGCCCTCCCTCGTTGGAGTGGACATAGAAGGCGCGAACTGCATCCATGCTGGAACCGTGTCTTACGATGGCTTGGCATTCCTAGGCGTTGGCGGTAGCCCTCCTACGCCGTTCAGCACGCCGTTTGAGATGACTGAAGAGGAGATAATGAAGAGTCTGAACCATGCGTCGCGGAATCTCACGGATAGTCGTTGGCCAGTCCTTGTCTCGCACACTCCTCCCTACAATACCCAGCTAGACAAAACCTTACAGGGCAATCATGTGGGCAGCAGGAGCGTTAGAAGGTTCGTCGAGGAACAAAAGCCTAGCGTCGTCTTTTGTGGGCATATTCATGAAGCCGGAGGAAAGGACCAGATCAACAACACGATCCTTGTAAACCCTGGACCAGCGCGCCACGGAGACTGCGCTTGGGCCACTTTTGATAGCGACGTCACGATAGAGCTTGGTTACTTGTGATTGTCGGGATAACGTTTAAAAAGGTATTATAGTGGTTAGGTTGTAATCTTCGCGAGGGACAATCAGATGCCATTCAAGAAGGGCGACTTCATCTTGGTCGACTACGTTGGCAGAGTGTCTGAAACCGGAGAAATCTTCGACACGACTATAGAGGATGCCGCAAAAAGCGAAGGCATATACAAGGAAGGAGGAATCTACGAGCCGAGCCTAGTCGTAGTCGGAGAAGGATGGGTCCTGAAGGCTCTGGACGAGAGTCTACCAAACCTTGAACTGAAGAAGACGGACAAGATCGAGATTCCGCCCGACAAGGCCTTCGGAAACCGAGACCCCGAGAAGATCAGGCTGTATCCTCTCAGAAAGCTGACGTCCCGAAGGATCACTCCGCAAGTAGGGATGCGCGTCGAGGTTGACGGACGCCTCGCTACCGTAAGAACAATAGGGTCTGGAAGGGTTCTTCTAGACTTCAATCCCCCGCTGGCAGGAAAGACCCTCGTCTATGAGGTTACGGTTCAGAAGAAACTGACAAGGGTGAAGGAAAGAATCCTGGCATTGATCCATAGAAGGATGCCTCAAGTAGACATCAGCGGATTCTCCCTTGAAATCAAGGCAAACGAGGTTACAATAGGCGTTCCAGACGAAGCCTTCTACGTCGAAGGCCTGCAGATAACAAAGAGAGGGGTATTCATCGACATACAGAAGTTCTTCCCAAAGAAGAAGACCATTAGATTCATCGAGACGTTCAGGAAACCGGAACCCGTCGAAGAGACACCTTCTTCAGAAGAAGCCCCTCAGAGCACGGAAGACTCCCAGTAACGCTCAGCACTTCACACCGGTCGCCGGCCCTCAGTCCTGTGGGAAAACAAAGCTCGCCATCGTCGCAACCTTCCTCTCCGCAGTCAGACATCTGAAACGTGATAACCGCACCCTCTATTGCTTGTTTGGCTGCTATCGCAGCCGGTATCTCAGCATCGAATACCTCTACAACCTGCATCTCTGTCTCGTATTGCCCACAAGACAGAGTCTTGTCGCGTACCTTTGCGATCTCATAGACACGATCAGGTTCCAAGTTTCCGACGCAGACCTGAGAATACTCGCAGTCCTCACATTTCGGACCAAGTCCTCTATGGATAAAGATCATGCCGACCCGAGCTTGTCCAGCACCAATTAGCGTAACAATCGGCTTGCGATGGGCAGTCACTTCACGCCCTCCTTTCTGATTCTCAACGCAATATATGGCTTACCCGAGAGCTTCACTTCGCATTCCCCCTCAAAGGCTCCCCTAACCGGGGAGATTGTCATCCCCCAAGTATCAATTATGTCAATCTTGAATTTCCACCCGTCTGGCAGGTTGAGAGATCGGAAAGCGGACTGATGAATACCGAAGTAGGCCAAGTAGTATTCGCCTTCCTTGCCCGCGCAGGTTACGTCCCATCCGAAATCAATGGGCTCAAGACCATCGTTCCTGTATCTGAACTGGGCTCTCAACTTTACATCAAGGAAGGAATTCCCGCCTTCAGGACCCTCCAACGAGACTTCGAAGATTCCCCACCGTTCAACATCGTCCGTCTGTTCCACTCTCCGTTTCCGTGTGTCTGCTCAGCCATTAATAGACAATAGTCCTCGGGGATTTAGATTACGTCCGTTATCTTGGCCAGTTCATAGGCAGATTTGCGGGTCAGGGGCTTCTCGTTCAGAATTGTATATCTCTCAGGTCGAATCTCCGCCGCTTTTACCAAAGCCTCGATGATATACATTGCGTTTACCCCGATCTCGTCAGCAGTAGTCGGCGCACCAACCTTCCGCAAGGTATCCCTTACTGTCTCCCATTCGAGCCCATGGAGCGAAGCCATCATGATCGTTCCCAAACCACACTGCTCGCCGTGCAAAGCCGGCTTTGGCGCTATCAAGTCCAAGGCGTGGCTGAAAAGGTGCTCCGAGCCACTACATGGCTTGCTGGTTCCACCTATGCACATCGCCACTCCGCAGCTTACAAGAGATTCAAGTAGAGCTCTCAATCCTTTTTCAGAACCAGGCCCGATGATATCAGCACTCTCAATGATGTGTTGAGCGCTCATTAGGGCCAAGCTAGCAGTGTACTGAGCATAGTATTCCTTTTTCTTTTCGTGAGCGAGCTTCCAGTCACGCGTAGATGAGAGCTTGGCAATCACGTCGCCGCATCCGCTCGCAATGAAACGGTGAGGAGCATCGATAATTATCGATGTGTCAGCTACTACAGCTATGGGAGATTGAGCCTTGACCGAGTATGGCCTGTCCAATCCTCTTATCGAGGCAAAAGGGCTGGCCATGCCGTCGTGCGAAGCCGTTGTTGGAACACTTACGAATGGCACTCCTTGACGAGCAGAACTCAGCTTTGCGATGTCAATCTTAGTCCCGCCGCCTACTCCGAAGACCACCTGAGGCTTGAGCTTGCCGATCTTTTCCTCAGCGTGCTTTACATCTCTGAGGGTCGGGATGTTGGTGGAAACAATATGGCAGTTGACCTCTAGCCCCTCGTCTTGGAGTAGGTCGATGACTCTCTGGCCAGCTATACCTTTGGTCGTTGGGCCAGTTATTGTGAGGGCGCTCTTTGAAAAGCCGAGTTTTGCACAGATGTCGCTTACCAGGTCTAGGCTTCCCTTACCTACGATTACTTCTCTGGGGAGCTCCATGCGGTGAAGGTTCAAGCTCAATAATGGTCATCTCATAAACGTAACCTAGAGTTACACTGGAAGACGATTTAAACCTTATAGTAAGGACCGGAAATCCGAATGATTTAAATTCAACCTTCCGATTATTAGTAGCTCTGCTAGCATCTCTTGCTATCTTGTCCAAACAACTGTACTATACCTGCAAGGACACGATTCTTGGAGAACCAAAGCATGTACAAGACTCTGGACGAGTTGACATTCACAGGAACAACGACCGTCGGTGCTGTGGGCAAAGATGGTGTGGCCCTAGCTTCAGACACCCGAGTGACTGTGGGTTCTCTCGCAGTTCACAAAAAAGGGAAGATCGACCGATCGATCGGATTCTGGTAGAAACCTGACAAGTACCAAGAGAGGAGAGAGTGAGGAAAGGTGCCCTCGCTGGACAAAGGTAAGGCTCAGATTAGACAGACCATACTGGAACACATCCCCAAGGAGGCAGAGATTACACGTATCGAATTTGAAGGTCCTTCACTAGCGATCTACACAAAAAAGCCAGAGATCAGGATTACCAACGGCCGCGTCATCACCGACATCGTGAATCTCATCAAGAAGAGGATAGTCATACGCTCAGACCCCTCTGTTAGACTGGCTGAAAACGAGGCAGAGAAGGCAATCGCCGGCATAATTCCTCAGGAAGCCGAGATGACAAACGTTCTCTTCGATCCGACTCTCGGTGAGGCGATAATCGAAGCGAAGAAACCCGGATTGGCCATAGGGAAGAACGGGGTGACTCTTCAGGAGATTGTCTTGAAGACTCGTTGGATTCCGCGGGTCTTGAGGAGTCCTCCAAAGCCTTCGAAGATTATCGCTCATGTAAGGCATTCTCTCTATTCAGGGACCAGGGATCGCGAAAGGATCCTGCGGAATGTTGGTGAAAGGATCTTCCGTCCCCTTGTGTACGAAGTCGGCGATGTTAGGGTTACGTTGCTGGGTGGAGCGCGAGAGGTCGGCCGGTCTGCCATGTTTGTCCAGACGAGGGAGAGCCAGGTTCTGATCGATTGTGGCATCAATCCTGGTTCAACGAGGCCCTTCGAGTCTTTCCCAAGATTCGACGTACGTCAGTTCGAGCCAGACTCTCTAGATGCTGTTGTTGTGAGTCACGCTCACTTGGACCATTGCGGCTTTCTTCCCTTCTTGTACAAGTATGGTTATGATGGTCCAGCATACTGTTCGATGCCAAACCTGAGTCTCATGACTTTGCTTCAACTCGACTATCTTGATGTCTTGACCAAGCAGGGCTCAGTCCTACCATATGACCAGAAAGACGTGCGCGAGAGTGTTCTGCATACCGTTCCGCTGCGTTTCGGCGTTGTGACAGACATAGCTCCGGACGTTCGCTTGACTTTGCACAACGCGGGGCACATACTTGGCTCTTCGGTTATCCATCTGCATGTCGGGGAAGGCTACCATAACATTGTCTACACTGGAGATTTCAAGTACGGGAAGACTATGCTTCTCGAAGCGGCGGCACGGAACTTCCCAAGAGTTGAGACAATCGTGACTGAAGCCACTTACAGCGCTCCGGGGGACGTCATGCCCTCCAGAACGGACGCGGAGAACAGATTGGTATCAATCATCAACGAGGCTCTGAGCCGTGAAGGAAAAGTCATGATTCCTGTCCCGGCGGTTGGCAGGGCTCAAGAGATTATGCTGATTCTTGACGAATACATGAAGAGAGGCGCGCTGCAAGAGGCACCGGTCTTCATAGAGGGGATGATATCTGAAGCCACGGCAATACACACAGCTTATCCTGAGTACCTCTCTAGGGAGGTGCGGAACAGCATACTTAATCAAGGTATAAATCCGTTTGAGTCCGACTACTTTACGACGGTGGAGCATCCGAGCGCGAGGGAAGACATAGTTGAGGGTGAACCTGCCATCATAGTGGCAACGGCGGGCATGCTTGAAGGCGGACCGATAATCGACTATTTCCAGAAGTTAGCACACGACAAGCGGAACGCGATGGTCTTTGTCAGCTACCAGATCGAGGGAACGTTGGGACGTCGAGTGCAGAAAGGTATGCCTGAGGTCTCGATAATGAACTCTGAAGGAAGAATCAAGGTTATACGATGCGATTTGGATGTCCATACTGTAGAAGGGTTCTCTGGGCACTCGGACAGAAGGCAGATAATAAGCTACATCCGTAGGGTCTCGCCAAGTGTCGAGAACGTGCTCGTTGTCCACGGCGAGAAGTCCAAGTGTGTTGGGCTCGCCGATTATCTGAGCAGAAGATACAAGATCAACGCAGTAGCACCGAATATTCTAGACACTATTCGGCTTCGGTAGATGCTTCAACTCGTGACGTTGTTGCTTCGCGGCGCTTCTCCCGCCACACCCTGACAAACGAAGGTGTCAGGACGATCCGTTCCTCTCCGAGACGTGCTATATCGCCGCCGATTTGCTCTGTGAACTCGCTCAATTCGCCGACGGCGCGCTTGACATCGTCCACGCTCTTCTCAGCCAACGGGCCGACTCGGATTACCAGAATGTTCCCTGATTTTACCTCGCTCTTGATGCCGTCTAGTTCTCCAAGCGAGTGCAGTGACAATGCCTTAAGGTACACTTTTGGAGAGATAGCGCCAGCGCGGCGACCAGTAGGAACAGTTGAGTCACCTGAAGCAATAGGCTGCGTTTCTTCGGCTGTCTCTTCTTCTTTCCTGATCTTTCCTACTATCTTCTCGATGACTTTCCCTAGGTCTATGTTTGACAGATCGATCCCTCCACAAGCGCACAGTACAAGTGTTAATGGTTTGACGGAGTCTTAACTCTTTCGTTCATCCCTGACTGGCCTTGATTGCCTGCCAGACGACATCACCTACCCAATGCAAGTTTCTGAGAATCCTGCCCTTCTTGAGGGTCTTCGCGGGCCCAGAGTCGAAGAGAGATCGTGCTATCGCTATCGGTCTTCTGTTTCTTTCGTCCAACACTAGAACGAGGCTTTCCTTTGCAAACTCTCCTTGTATCTCGACTATTCCTGGGGCCATTATGTCAGCTCCATTGCAGACGTGCGGCACTGCGCCCATGTTCACTATGATCTTTGGCATAAGAGAAAGATGATCTTTGAAATACAGAGTTGGGAAGAGATCTTCTCCAAGTTTCGCGAATAAAGGAAGACCGTTTATGAAGAATATGTTGTACTTCGCCGTTTCGATGACTTCTGTCTGAGGCTTTGATCCAAAGACTTGTTCGGCATCTATCTCGAGCTTCTCAGAAATCTCCTGTAGGAAAGACTTCCTTTCCTTTTTTCGGAGGAAGTATCGACGTGGGGCTTCCGGCATGAGGCTAGATTCTAACACAACACATATAAATTTGCGGCTTCTTCTTACATGAAGGAAGATTCAGCAGACGGGTTAGGAACGTCGAAGAGAATGGCGGTTCAGATCCTCGAAGATAGCCTCGGTAAGACGGTGCTGATTAGACTTAGAGGCGGCAAGAGCATAAGGGGGAAGCTTAGAGGTTTCGATCAGCATCTTAACTTGGTGCTTGAGAAGGCGGAAGATGTCACGGACATGGAGAAGATCGAGGAGCTAGGTTTGATAATAGTCAGGGGAGACAATGTTGTCATGATCTCTCCGCCGCCGAGGTGAAATGAGAATGGGAAAGGGCACTCCTTCTTTCGGGAAACGTATGGGGAAGACTGTTCACATCCGCTGCAGACGCTGTGGTAGAAGAGCGTATCATGTTAGGGAGAAGAGGTGCGCGGCCTGCGGATACGGCGAGTCCTCTAGGATAAGGCGAAACTCTTGGCAGACAAAGAAAGTGACTAGGGAGAGACTGTTCTAGTTCTGGAGGAGGACGGGTCCGGAGAGAAAGCATTTAAATAATGCCATTGGGAAGGATTTCAGAATCGACGGGATCTGGACATGGTTAGGAAGGCTAGGATAAAGCTGACTAGCACCGATTACCGGAAGCTTGAGGCCATATGCGGCGAGCTGAAAACCATAGCCCAGAGAAGCGGCGTCAAGGCGAACGGTCCAATCCCGCTGCCGACAAAGAGGCTTCGTGTTCCTGTCATGAAGACCCCTTGCGGTGAAGGAACAAAGACGTGGGACAGGTGGGAGCTGCGCATCCACAAGCGTTTGCTGGACATTGACGCCGAAGAAAGGGTCATGCGTCGGATTATGAGGATGCGTGTTCCCGAAGAGGTTTTCATAAGTATCGAACTGATCTGATTCTATGTCGTAGCCTGCTAAAGCAGAATGGAGATTGCGCAATCATCCGCTTTCGTAGTTCTCGAATATTGAGAGCTTCCCCGCAGTATAAGTGACTCTTGACGGCTCTAGAATGGCAAGTTCATCCAGACAGCTGCTAACAGTATCAGGGACGCGGAGAAGCTGGCTGCCCAGACGATCTTATTCCACCAGAACACCTTAGCCCCATCCATTATGCCAAAGGGAATAAGATTGAGGATGGCTATCCATGCTCCAAGTATTGCGCCGCTGAGAATCACTGGAGCGAAGGACCATTCTGGAAAGAGGAACTGCAAGACGAAGAAAAGGGATGCGAGCACAATGCTCGTGAAAGGTCCCGCAAGCGCCGTGACCCCCATGATTTTCCTGTCTACGGCGCCGGCCATCATAACGGCGCCAGGCGACACGATTTTCACCAAGGGCAGGCCTACTGAAAGCAGCGTCAATATTGCGCCTAACCTGTTCAACCTGAACTCAGCCCACAGCCCGTAGTGTTTGGCAGCTGCCTTGTGTGCGAGTTCGTGAGTAAGAAAAATCAGGATGAAGATCAAGGCTGAGCTGAGAAAGACTTCCGGTTCCTTGAGAAGGGAAGAGGCCCACATAGTAACTGGTTTGTACCACGACAGTCCTACAGCCATGACTAGCAGAGCGCCTACGACTAGGTCACGTGTCTCTGTGGAGCTAGTCCAGCCTGGTTTTCTGAACCTGAGCGGATAGCTTATCGGAGGTCCTGTTTCGGGCAGCTCTGGTCTTCCTTCTCCAACGGGGAGATGAGGCTTTTCTAGAGGAGGGGGACCGCGCGTTCTTGCCTTCCAGAGTTCTGGGCAGGAGTGGTTTTCAGGCAGCCTGTGGTCAGCGCAGAAGTACCCGCTGCAGAATGGGCACCTGAATGGAAGGTCACCGTTGTTCCTGCAGTATTGGCACTTCAAGACTGGCTCAGCTTCTTTGATTTCGTAGATACAAGAAGGAAGATTCATTGTTGCGACTTAAAAACCTGCTTGGATGTCCATATCGTTCTGCTGTTCCTGATTTTCATCTCAGCTTTAATAGGATCCAAGGCTCTGATCTGTCAAATGGAGGCTGAAAGCTTGGTAAGCTATTCTGGCAAGAGGATTCCTGTAGTCTTGGACACCGACATTGGCGGAGACATAGATGATACTTGGGCGTTGACGACGATGCTCAAGTCGCCAGAGCTCGACATCAAACTTGTTGTGACTGACACTGGGAACACAACTTTCCGCGCAAAGATCGCCGCCAAAATGCTCGAGGCGGCGGGACGAACGGACATACCTATCGGCATCGGCATCCACCTAGGTGAGAGGACTGACCGTCAGGCCCCGTGGGTAGAAGGTTACAGCTTGGCTGCCTACCAGGGCACTGTTTATGAGGACGGCGTCCGAGCCTTGATTGATACAATAATGGGTTCGCCGGAGCCGATTACGCTCGTATGTATAGGCCCTGTTCCGAATATCGCGGCTGCTCTTGAGCGTGAGCCGAGAATCGCTGACCGAGCACGCTTTGTTGGCATGCACGGCTGTCTCCGTAAGAGCCCGCCCAAGTATGGCGATGGGGGAGATGGAGTCGTCGCTGAGTATAACGTTCGTGCCCACCCCAGAGCTTGTCAGAAAGTGTTTGCCGCGAACTGGAAGATGACGATTACGCCACTCGACACTTGTGGCTTCGTAAGGCTTGAAGGAGACAAGTACAGAGCAGTTCGCGAATGTAACGATCCGGTGGTCGAAGCGCTGATGGAGAACTACGGAATCTGGCTCGGAAGTTGGCACGGGGAATGGAAGGAGGAGTTTGGGTCTAAGAGCTCCATTCTATTTGACACAGTCGCAGTCTATCTCGCTCTATCAGAAGAGTTGCTTGTCATGGAGGAGCTCGGCGTCAGGGTGACGGATGACGGCTACACGGTTATCGATCAAAGCGCGAGGAAAGTCAGATGTGCCACAGGATGGAAGGATCTCCCTGCATTTGAAAGCTTTCTCGCCGAACGACTAACGGGTATTGGAATCCGGTAGTGCTCTAGCAAGATCGAAAGAAAGCCAGAAAGGAACGACTATGCTCCTTCCCGTTTCTTTCTTGACAGCGTTGTCTTCGCGTCTGGGTATTTCTCTCTTATCTTTTGATCAGCCATCTTGGCTATCAGAGCGTTGGAAATGAGCACATATCTGGTTCCCATTAGCTCAGCTAGGTCGGCTGGTTTCTGGTCTTGGGTCACAAGTAGCAGATCGTTCTCGTTTGCGAAATCCACGACTTCCTTGTCTCTTGCCCCCTGCAACCCCACTTCCTGAACCGTCGAGACTTCCCAGCCCAGAGTCTCAAAATACTCCTTGAGACCAGAGTACATCTCGTCAAGCAGAATCTTCAAGAAGACCACCCTGTCCTGCATGTAAGCTTACTGTCCACCTAGTTAGAGATTACTCCCCTCTTCCTTCCTTGGCTCTTCAGCACTATTCGTAGCAAAAGAGAGCCAAGAAAGAGGAAATCGTTTATTTACGTCGGACATGATTCTTAACCGTCAGAAGCCGGGGTGGCCGAGCGGATTAAGGCGCAGGCCTTGAGCGCATGAACCAAGCAAGCCTGTGGCCCTTCGAGGGCCGCATGGGTTCGAATCCCATCCCCGGCGCCAAAGTCTCTTTCTGCACGATTGTCCGTGACCGAAGCCCTGTGAAGCTGGCTTCTATCGTTGAAACAGATGGAGGATTCCAGTCAACCGCTTCAAGTCCAGCTCTGAAAGTGTCGACCCTGCAACGATTGGCAAAGCCAGTGGTATGCGTAGAGAGTTGGTCCGGATTTTCCGTTCTTGAGTCTCCCCGACAAGTTTAATAGGAGTATGGATTCTAGCTAGTTGGATGGTTCTTGGCTGCTCAAATGAAGCGTCTTTTGCCTTCAGCACTTCTTCTCATACTGGTATCTTGGATCGTAGTCGGCCTTGTCGCTAGCGGGGGTGTCATAACATGGGGTAATCCGTTGAATCCCGAAGCGATTGACCTATTGTCGGCATTAACAAGGAACCTTGTTTCTGTTGCGTTTTTGGGGTTTATGGTCCTGACTTTGGTTCTTATGGTTATCAATAGACGGATTCTGGTTGGGATGTTGAAGCAAGCCATAATTGGAAGTGGATCCGCTTCCAGACGTCACAGTAGCTTGTTGAGATCCATGCTGTCACTGGTTGGTTTTCTCGTCCCATTCCTGATCTTCTACTATCTTCGGGTATTGCCGGCTGATTATGAAGGCGTCGATACAAGCCCATTGCTGCCTCCATCAGGGAAGCCAGCAGGGGATGGCAATTTCACATCGACACCTTGGCCTTTCCTTCCTCAACCATCTGCTTCCACATCGCTTATTGTGGGATATGCAAGCGGGATCATAGTGTTAGTTATAGCAGTTGTGGGCGCGCTATTGGTGTTCCAAGCTGTAAGGGAGACGAGTTGGGGATACGAAGAGCCGCCCCAAGATACCCCAGAAGAGGCATTGAAGGAGTCAGCGCTTTTGGCAGTTCAAGAAGCCATTCACGGAATAGAGGAGGAGGATTTCAGAATGGCAGTCATAAAATGCTATCGGAGACTTTGCGAGACACTAGAAGAACATGGCGTCCCAAGTAGGGAACACCAAACTGCAAGAGAATATGAATCAAAAGTGAGTGATGTCCTTGATATTCCAACAGATCCTCTTTCTGTGTTGACAGAGCTCTTCGAGGAGGCCAGATATAGCTTGCATGAGATAGGGCAGAAAGAACAGAACCGTGCTTTGAGTAGTCTCGTTTATATTAGAGACCGTCTGAGCGGAGTCTCTGCTGATGTTTGATCTTTCTAAGAGGCTTGTCCGAACTGTACTCATCTATCTTCTTTCTGTTCCGATCATCATATTTCTCGGAGTCCTAAATGAGAATCTTGGGCACGCTCTGCTACTTGTCTCTTCAGCCTTTCTGTCGGTTGAAATTGCGTATGAGGTGTGGAAAGGCTTTCAACCTCTGAGAGAGGTGAAATATCCATCCCTGAAAGAAACCCCAAGGTTTCGAACGCTTGAGAATCTGACAGACATAGTTGGCAAGGCGACTGGTGGCCATGAGGGTGCCTTCACTGTCTTGATGAGTCGTCTTCGTCATATCTACTTGGAAAGAGTCTTGGGTAGTGAGTACCCAAGAGGAATCGATGTTGGGGGGTTCCTGATGGGACAAAAGGAGAATGTTGCATCGACGGGTGACGCAGAATTGGTTAGCCTATTGCTGACACAGGAGCCTAGTACACAAGAGGGAAGGCTAGAGTTGCTGCACAAGATTCTCAAAAGGCTGGAGGATTGATCATTGTGAGTCAGCGAGACGTCTCGGCGTCATCGATTATAGACGAAGTGTGCAAGGTCATCGTTGGCAAGGAGCACGTACTCGAGCAGGTCATGCTGGGGATACTCGCCAACGGGCACATACTCTTCGAGGATTACCCGGGTCTTGCCAAGACCATGATCGCAAAGAGTTTCGCAATGACCCTTGGTTGCACTTTCAGACGAGTGCAGTTCACCCCGGACTTGCTTCCGGCAGACATTACTGGAACCTACGTTTTTGACCAGAAGACAGGAGACTTTCATCTGAGGAAGGGCCCAGTCTTTACGAACATACTCTTGGCGGACGAGATAAACCGGGCCCCACCTAAGACGCAAGCTGCATTACTTGAGGCTATGCAAGAAAAGCAGGTGACATTGGACGGGGAGACCCATCAGCTAGAGAATCCGTTCATAGTTGTCGCAACGCAGAACCCCATAGAATTGGAAGGCACCTACCCATTGCCCGAGGCCCAGATTGACCGATTCATGATGAAGATAAGGATTGGCTACCCGAACTTAGGTCAGGAAAAGGAGATACTGCGAAGAAGGCTGCAGAGAAAGAGCGACGAGATCAGCTTGGATAGAGTTGCAGATCCGGAGATCCTCGTTCAAATGCAGGGAAAAATCGAGGACGTCCACATTGATGAAGACATCTTGGGTTATATCGTGGAAATTGTTCATGCCACAAGGAAGCATACCAGGGTGGATATTGGCGCAAGCCCGAGAGGATCGCTGGCTCTGCTCAAGCTCTCAAAGGCGCGAGCATTGCTTTCTGAAAGGGATTATGTTGTCCCGGACGACGTGAAGGATGTTGCCATACCAGCACTTTGCCACAGGATAATACTCAAAACGGAATACTGGTTCAGGGAAGTGAGCACAGAATCCGTGATCGAACAGATCCTTTCGCAGATCCCTGTGCCAAAGCTGAAGAACAATGAACACTGAACGAGTGCCAATACTCATCACATTCTCCATATTGCTAACCCTAGCCAGCTTGGCCATGAAAGATTGGCGGCCAGCCATCTTAATCTTACCCATAGCATCACTATTCTTTGTATCTAGCAGCTTTTCCCCCTCTACGAAGACTGACGTAAAGGCAGCTAGAGAAGTGACTCCTGCAAGAATAGCGATTGGGGAAACGTCGCGGGTCACGCTGGTCATCACCAATGAGGGCAAGGAGAAGATCGGGTTCTTAGAGGTCTACGATGAGCTACCTGCAGAGGTAGACGTCATCAGGAACACGAACCATCTCATCCTATGCTTGGATCTTGGAGAGAAAGTGACTATTTCCTATGAGATTCGGTGTCCTAGAAGGGGAAAATACGATATAGGCCCGTTGCATGTGAGATCAAGAGATCCGTTAGGCTTCAACTTTTCAGAGAAGACTCTAGATTCATCCTTTCCGCTCCATGTTCTCCCTGACATTGAGCGACTTAAACCCACTGATTTGGTAGTCAGGCAAACCGGACCTTGGCCGGGGATCTTCCATTCTCGTAGGAGCGGCATTGGCACTGAGTTCTACGGGTTGAGGCATTATGTTCCCGGAGACGAGCTGAAGAGGATACATTGGAAGGCCTCAGCCAGAATGGCGAGACTGATCACTATCGAAAACGAAAGCGAACGGAGTACGGACGTAGTGATTATTCTTGACACAGGCAAAGGATCAAACTTAGGCAGATCACCTAGAATCACCTTGGAATGTGGAGTAACCGCAGCGGGATCTCTGGCATCATTGCTTTTAGCGCTTGGGAACAGGGTAGGCTTGATTATTCACGGGAAGAATCGGTCATGGCTACCCCGAGATTTCGGCAAAAGACACCTTCAGAGAGTCTTGAACCAGCTGGCAGCAACTGAAGCTGGGGAAGCCTCTCTTCCCATCGGATATTTTGGGGAGCCTCTCTTCCCAGGTCCGAAGGCTCAGATAATCTTGATATCTCCGCTTCTTGATCAAAGCATCCCAGACGCCATCAGAAGCCTCGCAGTGAGCGGCTACAACACATTCATAGTATCGCCTTCTTTTACTCAACTTGTGGATCATCAGGCGGACGAGGCAACTGAGATAGCATATCGCATAATGGCTCTCGAACGGAGAAATATCATAATGGAGCTGAGGCGATACGCGACTGTCATCGATTGGAACCCAAACCTTCCCCTAAGAACAGTGCTGAGGGAGATAAGAAGATGGCGGGTACCTGTAAGACACTAGAGAGTTATGTATTAGCAACAAGGATCACAGCCTCGCTCTTTGTGATTCTAGTCTACTCGTGGATAGCAATCTATCCCCTTCCTGACGTTGGCATGAAGTGGCTAGCATTTGGGCTGGGCACGATCTTTGCAGTTTCAGGGCTCACTGGGCTTTGGAAGTTGAGAAAGGCTCTTTTCCTCAGTGCAAATCTTGCATTGGCTGCGATCCACATTCTGTCAGTGATAGGAACAGCTTTGACCACGATTCAGGATGTTCTAGCCGCATCGCTTTTGTCACTAATTGTCATTTTTCTTGCGGAACTTGGCGGTTCGTCGATCCTCTATTCTCGCATCGTAAGAGGAATTAGGGAACCGACAGACGAGGAGGTCACATCTCGAACCAAGAAAGCCATGAGCCGACACTCGATCGACGCCGCAATTATAGTGGTAACGGCCTTTTCCCTTTCCTGCGCCCTCTTACTCTTCGGCTCCATATCAATCCCAGCAGCGATGCCTTCATACATCGTTGCGGCTGAGATCGCTGCTCTCTTGGTGGGCATTGTACTTCTGGGCCCAAAACGGGACAAAGGACGAAATATCAAAGAGTCGTGATTGGCTGGACAGAGTGATGAAACGGCCCTCCTGAATCCGATGGATGTGAGCTATCTTTCCGCGCTGGTTCAGACTGATCGACGTTTCTTTATCCGGAGTCTCTTGAAGGTTAGTCTTGCTGTGATGATCTTCTCTGTCGCAAAGATCCTTGCAGTGATCAGAAGCACTGCTATCGTGAAAAGAGAGATGTAGGCTATGCTTGTCAACATTGTGAAATAGTCTCCAGTGAACGCAGCGTTTGATGCTAGTATTGAATGAGTGTAGGGAATTGCATACAAGACCGCTTGAACTGCAGGCGGCAAGATCTGAATGTCTGCGAACATCAAGACCAAGGACGGAACAATCACGAGGATATTTATGGGTCCTACCATGGACTGGGCACTTCTAACGTTCTCAGAGAAGACTGCTATACAGATAGCTAGTGCTAAAGCCGAAACGATGGTGACGAACATAGCTATGCCCAGAAGAACGGAAGCAGTCGGCGTCAAGGCGAAGCCCAGAGCCTCCAAGTCCACACTCTCCACTGGCACCATGCCAAATATCGAGCTAGTGTAGTAGTTGACCCCAATCAAGGACGCAATCGCTCCTGCTACAGCAATTACCACAGATCCCGAAAGCTTCGCTGTCAGGATACTTAGCCTGCCAACAGGAAGCGTTAAGAGGGTCTCCAAAGTTTTTTCCTCCTTCTCCAAGGAGATAGAGGTTGCAGCTATCTGCATCGCCGAGATGAGCAGAAGCATCATGACCATGGGAAAACCGAACGATTGCGACATGAACAGGCTTTGCAGGAATTCCGGCGGCGCCTCAATCACGTTTCCTTTGAAGACTACAACATTGCGAAGGGCTATTGGATTCAGAACCGTCTCAGACGGCCTGTCCGGGAATGCCTGCTTTATTGCCCTGTCAACCAGAATCCTCTCGTACCAGCCTATTGGTTCATTGGCTGCGGAGGCTTTTACTCCTTCGGAGAAACTCAACTTCCTGAGAACCGAGTAGACCTCTAGTTCTCCTCTAAGGCCTGAAGTCAGATTGTAGCTGAAGCCCGAGGGTATGACCACAAGTGTCGTAACATTGCCCTCTTGAAGACTCTCAAGGGCTTCTTCCACTGCTGAAGCTTCGATCTCTATCAGGGTTGCGTTCAAAGCCCTAAGAGTCAGGATGAAGTCTACAGCCATGGGACCATGGTCGAGGTCCATTGTGGCCAAAGAGATTTCCTTAAGGGATTCCGCGACGGCCGTCGTAGAGACGTTCAACGCTACTCCCATCAATGGGAAGATTAACAGAGGCATCAGTACCATGGGTAAGAGGATCTTCGGGTCTCTAGCCATCTCTTTTACTTCTTTGATCACCAAGTTGCTTAAGCCGCTAACCAATCCTTGTCGCCTCCATGAACGCCTCTTCCAGATTGCTGGCAGAGTACCTAGACTTTATCTCAGTGGGGGTTCCCTCAGTCAGGATTTTCCCCTCATCTATCAGCGCCACTCTGTCGCAGAGGAACTCAACCTCCAACATGTTGTGGCTCGAAAGAAGGATCGTGACCTTATGCTCTTTCACGCAGTTTTGTATGATGCGCCTGACATGGAACGCGTGAACTACATCCAAGCCGCTGGTTGGCTCATCCAAGATTGCCAGTTCGGGCTTCATCATCAAGGCTCTAGCGATAAGCAGTCTTCTCCCCATTCCTTTGCTGTAGGTCTTCACTTTGTCCCTTAGACGTTCACCAAGCCCAGAAATCTCCGCGGCCTCTTTGATTGCAGCGCGGCTCTCTTCCTTGGTCACACCATAGAAATTTGCCATGAACCTAAGATACTCCCCGCCGGAAAGGTTC
>Ga0209636_10003045_pt1 | contig 17089 bp, 18 predicted proteins | sample DeeMarSWOR152_54_FD_187464 | JGI IMG/M metagenome (GOLD analysis project Ga0209636, IMG submission 187464) | Marine sediment microbial communities from White Oak River estuary, North Carolina - WOR-1-52-54 (SPAdes) (version 2) | ecosystem: Environmental > Aquatic > Marine > Intertidal zone >...
TCTGATGAAATCTGTTGCCTCAGAGAGGCAAAAGAACCATTTATGACGGTCTTTAGGAGGATCTATGGGCAAACCATAATGACCAAGGGAACCTTTTCCTCTTGCTATCGGTCTTCTCGCGTTAGCCCAGTTATTTGGTAGCGAAATGATGAGATGCTTCTTCGCCACTCTGATTAATTCACCGAAGATTCGGTGTAGATTGTCGAGGTGTTCCAATACATCTGAGCAAAACACGCAGTCAAAGGTTCCGTCATCAAAAGGAAGTTCATCGATACGCTCTAAGTTCAACCTAATGTCCGGGTCTCCCGCAACGTCCACCCCGGTGTACTCCACATTCGGAAGTAACTTCTTCAGAACCGCTTTGTCGCAGCCTACATCAAGTATTTTTCCGACCAAGAGGTGTTTGAATCTGTTTACTATGTAGTGAGATCGTGCTGATCGATTTTGAAAGGACACATACTCTACTCTCATGAAACCGTGTCTCCAACAGGCAGAATACGATAATCTCCAAGATATCTTTTGCGAGAGTCTGGTTTTCCGACCATTAAAAAACATCAGTACACTAGGTAGAATATCGTGTCAACCAAAAACTTCTGTAATCGCTATCTTGGCCGGGCTTGAAAGGAGTGGAATGACTTGGGAGTAGCGGTGCCCCTCCAGAACAGCCTGGTGGAACAGTCAGATGTTTTGACAAGGGGCTCGAGCTGATTTGACTTGAATGGATTCCTGTTATAACATTGGCAGGCTTAGGGTAGGGGTAATGGGAAATGAGGGTCTCACAGGCCATGAACCATCCAAAGTAAGAGGTCGGTTTTTATGATCAGGACCATCGTAGAACACATGAACACAGAGCGTCTCTTGGGTCGACTTTCCAAAGGACATGTCCTTGTGGTGGGCGACATTATCCTGGACGAGTTCATCTGGGGCAAGGTGGACAGGATCTCACCAGAGGCGCCGGTCCCAATCGTGACGGTGAAAGAGGAGACACGGCTTCTCGGTGGTGCCGCGAACGTAGCGAACAACATTCGGTCTCTAGGGGGAGAGGTATTCCTTGCCGGGCTGGTCGGGGGAGATGAAAGAGGCAGGAAGACGCTCAGTCTTCTGGAGGAGAGTGGGATCGACATAGGGGGGGTGCTTATCGATCCACGCCGACCGATGACGGTCAAAACTCGAATTGTGGCTCATAGTCAACAAGTCGTTCGGTTTGATCGTGAGACCGAAGGTCCGCTCAGCCAGGGATATGCAGATAGCCTGGCTTCGTATGTCCGTGAGATGATACCCAAAGCCGACTCGGTGGTCATTGCAGATTATGGAAAGGGGGTGGTCACCGAGGAGCTGGTTCGAGCCGTCACCCAGATTTCGAAGAAAGAGAAGAGGGCTGTTGCCCTGGATCCCAAGATAAACCGTTTCCATCTCTACCGGGATATCACAGTAGTCACCCCCAACAGCCAGGAGGCCAGCATGGCTGCCGGGATAGAGATCACTGACGAGAACTCCCTCAAGGAGGCCGGCGAGAAGCTCTTGGATCGATTCAATTGTGAGGCCGTCCTGATTACCCGAGGTGAGGATGGAATGGCTCTCTTCGAGAGGGGAAAGGACATGATCTTTATCCCCACAACCGCAAAGGAAGTCTTCGATGTGACCGGGGCCGGCGACACGGTAATCGGTGTCCTGGCTCTGGCCCTGGCAGCGGGGACCAGTTTCGCGGAGGCCGCCGTGATTTCTAATTTCGCCGCCGCGGTTGTGGTGGGCAAGTTTGGACCAGCGACCGTAACAGTAGAAGAGGTGAATGCGGCAATGAAAGAGGGGAAGAGATTGGTGGCGCCGCGTCAATGATTGGTTCTGAGGAATAGGGATCCAATTAGATAGGGTCGTTCTCTTTTTCGATCGACCTTGGAGACTGAGTCACCAGCTTCTCTAAGGGTTCGGAAGTGGAACGCTTTTCCAGCTCCTTAACGACCTTGAAAGAACTGTATGACGATTGATATTCCCTCACCATATCATCCCATCGCTTCGCGGACACAAGGTTGCTTTCTATGAGAATGTCGCGAATGGCCATGATCTCGGCCTTGGTCTGAAGCACGACCCCGAACATCAGCTCTTCTAGATCATGCATCCTCTTTTCTAAGTGTTTCATGGGTTTCCCCCTTCCATGAACCTGAACCTGTCGATCCATGACGTGAGCTTTATATGACCCCTTTTCCCGGCAAGGGCCTCAAGCGGAGAAGAAGGGCTTCAACCGCGATGCCATCTCCTCGGGCGTCATGAGGCATATAGGTTCCTTGTGAAGCATTCCAAAATAGGTGATGTCGCTGTTTCCGATAGGGTGGGGAAGGGAACGGGGCGTGATTCGTGAGTGAACCCAGAAGGTTATGTCGTCTTTGGGTCCTGAAAAGAGTGAGAGATTCAAACTGTAGATTCCCAAAGAACGGTAGAATCGTAGGACTTTGACAAGGCCACTCGAAAAGTCAGAGATATCGTGCTCCTCCAGTGCGAGTAAATCTGGGCAATCCCAAAACACAGCCATCGTATCGGGATATAGTCCGGTTGGAACAAAGGGGGAAAGCCAGACGACCCTTCCCATTCTCCCAAGATACCGCTCCCCAAGCTCCTCCTCCTTTTCGACCAGATCCCTCCAGTAGTGAGTCATATGGTGGGTCACGTATTCGTGATTTGCTCGGATCAGGTCCATCTGCATGTTGGTAGGGGACTCTCCGGCAATGGGCTGGAGATGGGGATGAACCAGACTGGATCCTGCCGGAGGCATGTAGTTCCAGTTGACAGAAGAATAGATCGCTTCGGGATTTGTGGAGGCAACCCTGCGAAGGAAATCCTGGCACGCCAGAAAGGCATTGCTTAAGAGTTCGGAGTCGAACCCTTCAAGGGGGATGAAATGGTCGTCTGAAAATAGGCAGACAGCGGCATAGGTATCAAATGGGATGATATTGGGAATGACCATGGCCTTTCCCCGTTGGATTCGTCCCTCTGGGATTAGGTCAGGAGGGAACTTGGCCGTTTTAGTCTCGATTGCCTCTTTGCAGAAGGGGCAGCCAATTTCGAGAGATCTCTTCAGAACGGTGTCCAGATCAGGGGGATCAGGCCCGGGTGTGCCACTGCTTGTGATTCGTCCGGTACGGTTGGTTAGAGGGTCAAATCGGATTTCGAAATTGATTCGTACCAGCTCGAAATCCTTGTTCGGATCAAGATACTGGCTCTCTCTGAGGATTCTTCTAAACGCTATAGTCATGGTCTTGTAGATTCCCCCCAAGGATGGCAGACTTCCTGACAAGAAAAAAGTCGGGGACAACCTCCCCGACATACCGACCCACGACCCCACCCGATCATCACGTCTCGAGGACAAATATGACTTCTAGCCGGACCCTATACTCTCTGATTCTTGTATCCTCCACAGCGACCCTCTGTTCGATAACGCGCATACCGGTAATTCCTCTCAGAGTCTTCGTGGCTCGAACAAACCCCACCTGAATCGCATCGTCAAAACTCTTGGGCGAGGCCGCAATGATCTCGGTTACCCTCGCGACTCTCGGCTCTGCCATAGCGATCACCTTCCTTTCCTGAGGATTAACCCTGTATACGAAAATCGATACTAAATGTCAACAGCAAAACTGGACGGTTCCCGATACCTTTTCCAGGTGGGGGTCGAAAGAAGACCGATTAGGGACCTCGCCAAAGAGGGCGGGAGCCGTGCCTTAGTGGTACGGCACGAGGTGTTCTAGCGCAAGCAAATGACATACCAAACCGGCCACTTTGTGGCAGTCTACGCGGCACTTTGGTTGACTTTTAGCATTTTTTGGGATAATCATAGAATTGTGTTTTGAAGGCCTATTCTCAAGGTGTTGTGGACATCCCGAGACATTTAGCCCACACCAGAGACCGATGGAGCGAAAAGGCTTCGGACCCTATTCCTCAGATCCCCTTCGCTGCATATGAGAACAGCAGGGCTACGGTGAGAATCTGTGAGGACTAAGTTTATCTTCATCACGGGTGGTGTCGTGTCCTCCCTGGGAAAGGGGCTCGCCTCCGCGTCCATTGCTGCGCTTTTGGAGAGCCGAGGCCTGGCGGTTGACATGCTCAAATTCGATCCTTACATCAATGTCGATCCGGGGACGATGAACCCTTTTCAGCATGGAGAGGTATTCGTCACCGATGACGGGGCTGAAACCGATCTCGATCTCGGCCATTACGAACGCTACACCCATGCCGTAATGGGGAAACGGAATAACTTTACAACAGGACAGATCTACGATGCTGTGATCACCAAAGAGCGGAGGGGTGATTACCTTGGGGGGACGGTTCAGGTAATCCCTCATGTCACCGACGAGATAAAGCAGAAAGTTCTCGATCTGGCCGACGATGTGGATATTGTCATCGTTGAAATCGGGGGCACCGTGGGAGACATCGAAGGCCTTCCGTTTCTGGAGGCTATCCGTCAGTTCAGGGGTGACGTGGGAGCAGAAAACACACTGTATATCCACCTGACGCTGGTTCCTTTTATCACCACGTCTGGGGAGTTAAAGACCAAGCCAACGCAACACAGTGTGAAAGCCTTACGCGAGATTGGAATTCAGCCGGACATCTTGCTGTGTCGAACGGATCGCCTACTGTCCCAGGAAATCAAATCCAAGATTGCCCTGTTCTGCAATGTGGATCGGGACGCTGTCATCACCGCTCCGGATGTGGAATCGATCTATGAAGTGCCCCTGATTTTCCACCAGGAGGGACTTGACAACAGAATCGTGGACCGCCTCAACATTTGGACTGGGAAACCAAATCTTCGGGGGTGGCAGAGAATATCAAATCGGATCAGGAATCCGAAAAAGTCGACGACTATCGCTATAGTTGGCAAGTACAGCCATTTGAAAGACTCTTATAAGAGCCTTCATGAGGCGTTGATCCACGGCGGGATTGCCAACGATTGCAAGGTGAATCTGTTGTATGTGGATTCGGAAGATGTGGAAAAACAGGGCCCCAACGCTCTCTTGGACGGAATGAATGGAATCTTGGTGCCCGGCGGGTTTGGCACCAGAGGGATACAGGGCAAGATCCAGGCTGCTCGCTATGCTAGGGAGAAGAGAATCCCCTATTTCGGGATCTGTCTAGGCATGCAGATAGCAGTCGTGGAGTATGCAACGAATGTGGCTGGACTCAGCGATGCGCAAAGCACCGAGTTCGAGAGCAAGACCCCCCATCCAGTGATCAGTCTGCTGAAGGAATGGGTCGATCAGGATGAGAACATCCAGAAACGGTCGTCGGATTCGAACCTCGGTGGCACCATGAGGCTGGGAGCCTATCCTTGCCGGCTGGCCTCTGGAACCCATGCCTATGAGGCATACAATAAGAGGCTGATTCACGAGAGGCATCGTCATCGGTACGAATTTAACAACAAGTATATGGAGTCCTTGGGAAAGGCTGGGCTGATTTTCGGCGGCATCTGTCCGAACCGTCAACTGGTTGAGATCGTAGAGATTGACAAGAACCGGCATCCCTGGTTTCTGGGATGTCAGTTTCACCCAGAATTCAAGTCACGTCCCATGGATCCCCACCCCCTTTTTAGAGATTTTATCAGAGCCACGCTCGGAAAGTCGGGTAGAGCAAGAGGGAAGAGGAAAAGGAGATGAAGCCCCTAACCCGAGAAGTCCGAGTTGGGAATGTCTCGGTGGGGGGATCCAATGGGTTTTCGCTGGTGGCCGGTCCCTGCGTGATTGAGGGGAGGGAGACTACCCTTCGGATCGCCCGTGGAGTCAAAGCCATCTCTCAGACCCTGGGGATCCCTTTCATTTTCAAGTCATCCTACGACAAGGCAAACCGGACGTCTCTTCGGTCCTTCCGGGGACCTGGTCTTTGCGAGGGGCTTGAGATATTGAAACTGGTGAAGGAGGAGATAGGGGTGCCGGTTTTGTCTGATGTTCATAAGATCGATGAGGTGGATCAGGCCTCTCAGGTCCTCGATGTCATACAGGTTCCCGCCTTCCTATGTCGGCAAACTGATCTCGTGATCGAAGTGGCCCGGACCATGAAGCCTATGAACGTGAAGAAGGGACAATTTCTGGCGCCGTGGGATATGGGCAAGGTGATCGAAAAGGTCGTGTCGACTGGAAACCATGATCTGATGGTGACAGAACGGGGAGTCTGCTTTGGATACAACAACTTGGTCACCGATTTCCGTTCTCTCAGTATCTTACGGCGGTATGGGTACCCCGTGATTTTCGATGCCACTCATAGTGTGCAACTTCCAGGTGGCATGGGCGAGACATCGGGAGGACAGGCTGAATTCGTCCCACCCCTTTCGCGGGCTGCAGTGGCAGTGGGAATCGACGGGATCTTTATGGAAGTCCATGAGAGGCCCGGTGAGGCCCTGTGTGATGGACAAAACTCATTAAGGTTGGATGATCTCGCCTCGCTCTTGAGACAACTTCAGGCTGTGGAATCGGCTCTGAAACCGAACGAAAGTAACGATCAAATGGGTCGGGGGTGAAGGGCGACGTGTTCTGTTTTGCGAGGGAGGCAGGGTGTTTGTACTCCTACGACGTGGGAGAACTGGAATGATCTCCCTAAGGCTGGGATGGTCTGACACTCAGGGAGGGAAAGAGGTAAAGATTGTCGAAAAAAAGCCCGATAGAGAATATACATGCCCGGGACAAGGCAAAAGACATTCGACTGCTCATCTTGGACGTGGACGGGGTTCTTACGGACGGGCGTATTGTGATTGATGAGAGAGGTATCGAATCAAAATTCTTCAATACAAAAGACGGTCACGGTTTGAGACTGTTGATGCGGGCCCACATCCAGGTCATTCTTCTGTCTGGGCGTGAGTCAGAGGCAACTCGACATCGGGCCAGCGAATTGGGAATCTCGAAGGTCTGCCAGAATGTCCATAACAAGATGGAGGCGTATCAGAGGATTTTAGAAGAGAATGGCTTGGTGGATCATCAGGTGGCCTATGTGGGAGACGATCTGGTCGATCTGCCAATCCTACGAAGAGCCGGCTTCTCTGCGGTGGTCGCGGATTCTGTCGATGAAATCAAACCGTTTGCTGACTACATTTCGAAGAGGGGCGGCGGCAAAGGGGCGGTTCGAGAAATCATAGAGTTCATCCTCAAATCCCAGGGGAAGTGGGAGGAGGTTACGGCACGGTACGGGCAATGAGAAAGGTAAGAAACCTGATCGCCATCTGTATCCTAGCACTCGCTGCGGCCATAACGGTCCTTCTTTTCATGAATTGGAAAGAGGACAAGCTTTATGGAAAGCCACCGAAGGTTCCCAGGATTAGAGCCGACCTCGAGGTTGGCAATCTTCTGTTGACCGAAGAAAAGGAAGGGACTATCCATTGGGAGTTGGAGGCAAGGATCGCTCAATGCTTCAAAAAGGGTGACAGGACCCTTCTTGAGGGTTTACTGGTGACGCTATATAGCCAGGATGGGAGGGTCGTGACTCTTCGAGGAGACCGAGCCAAGATAGACGAAAAGACACGGGATATGGAGGTGGAGGGCGGAGTTGTGGTCACTTCCAGCGACGGCCTCTGTCTCAAGACCAGTTCCCTTCAATACAATCATAGCCGTCGGGAGATAACCACGGAAGCTCCGGTCAGAATAACTGGAAAAGGAGTAACGATCTCAGGTGTGGGACTTCTCATGGAACTGACCAGTGAAAGAATCTCAATACTGAAAGAAGTGGAAACCTTTGTTCATGAGGTTCCTCTTGAGTCTGGGTAACCAAGAACGAAGCCGATGGGAAAGCGTCTGAAAGTCATTCTCGGGTTCACGGTGACAGCGTGCTTGGTGCTGTGTTGGGGCGGCTCCTCTCGGTCTGCCGGGGAAAAAGGCAAAGGATCGGCAGGACTTGATCTGAGGGTGGGGTCAGAGCCGATTAATGTAACGGCCAAAACCCTAGTGTGGGACCATGGGGGGCATAAGGCGACGTTTCACCAAGAGGTCGTGGCAAGCCAGGCGGATTTGACAATACACTGCGACGATCTTATCATCTACTTCAGCGAAAACGATGACGATGTCACCCGTCTCGTTGCAAAAGGAAATGTGAGGATCACTCAGATGGATCGGAGGGCCTCGTGTGAAGAGGCGGTTTACGATCGGGCGCAGAATCAAATCGTCCTGCAAGGGAATCCGGTCATTCGGCAGGGTCCGAATGAGGTGACCGGTGAGCGGGTGATCTTTTTCGTTGCCGAGAATCGAAGCGTGGTCGAAGGTGGAGAAGAGGGCCGCGTTAAAGTGACCCTCATTCCGGAAAAATTGGAACCCGAAAAACAGCTCTAAGAAGGACAATCCTCGGCCGGAGCATTTGAGAATCGATGATGCCAACGAGCCCGAGCAGAGAAGAATCTACAACCCTTGAACGGCCAGAGTCCGGCATGGGAAACGGGACACTTGTGGCCCGTGATTTGACAAGATCCTTCCGGAAGAAAAGGGTGGTCGATGGGGTTGGAATTACGGTGACAGCCGGAGAGGTGGTCGGCCTTCTCGGGCCGAATGGAGCTGGCAAGACGACTATCTTCTACATGGTAATTGGTCTCATTCGGCCGGACAGCGGGAAGGTTCTTCTTGACGAGGAGGATATTACGGATCTTCCTATGTATATGCGAGCGAGAAAAGGGATTGGATATCTCCCCCAGGAGTCCTCGGTTTTTCGTAGGCTGACGGTTGAAGATAACATCATGGCCATTCTCGAGTCTCTGCCTCTTTCCGGATCTGAGAGGGCTGAGCAACTGGAATCCCTTTTGAACGAACTGGGATTGGGGGCGATTCGCGGTCGAAGGGCCTACTCTCTCTCTGGTGGAGAGAGGCGGAGAGTGGAGATAACCAGGGCACTGGTTACTTCTCCTATGTTTATCCTCCTCGATGAGCCCTTCGCAGGGATTGATCCCATTGCGGTAACCGACATACAGAATATTATCTTCAAATTGAAAAGCAAGGGGATCGGGGTGATCATCACTGACCACAATGTGCGCGAGACCTTGGGGATTTGTGACAAGGCCTACATTTTGAATGAGGGGAGGATCCTAGAATCTGGATCTCCGGATAGAATCGCAAGAAGTAAGAAAGCCCGGAGGATCTATCTGGGTGATTCCTTTACGTTGGAACAGAGAACGCTTACAGAATCGGGTGGAGGAGAGACAAAACTGAATCTTAATCCATGAGAGAGAGATGAGATAATGGCCTTAGAGATCAAGCAAAGCCCCAAGCTGACTCAACAGTTGGTGATCACCCCTCAGCTTCAGCAGGCGATCAAGCTCCTGCAACTCACCCGAATGGAACTGGTAGACCTCATCCAGGAAGAGATGAAAGAGAATCCTCTTCTGGAAGAGGCAGACCTCTCCGAAGAGAGGGACACCTCCGTCGATGAGGGTGATCAGCAAGAGGTGCCGGGTCAGGAAGCACAAAAGGAGATGACCCAGGAAGTCAAAGGAGAGGGAGAGGGGCGAGACGATTTCGACTGGGAGAGTTACGCGGAGAACTTCGATTTCTCCCCCTACCGGGGCTCCACCGACAGTGAGGACCGGCCGTCCTTTGAAAACTTCTTGTCTCGCAGGACCAACCTGGCGGATCATCTGATGTGGCAAATCAGACTCTCCGATCTCACCGAAAAACAAAAAGAAATCGGTCGCTTCATAATCGGTAATCTCGACGAGAATGGCTATCTTAATACATCAATCGAAGAGATCGCGGCGCATGTAGCCTTTGGTCCGCAAGAGGTCGAAGAGGTCTTGAAGCGTATTCAGCTGTTCGATCCGGTGGGAGTCGGCGCGAGGGATCTGAGGGAATGCCTCTTGGCGCAACTCGATGCCATGGGAGATGTGGACTCGATTGCCCAGGAAATCGTCATGAACCACATGGCAAGGCTCAAGACCAGAAACTACGGCCAAATTGCAAAGAAACTGGGAGTTTCCCTGAACCGAGTGATGGACGCCATTCGACTCATCTCCGAGCTGGAGCCTAAACCGGGCAGGGAGTACAGCAGCGAGCAAGTTCAGAATATCATTCCTGACGTTTTTGTCTATAAGATCGAGGGGGAGTATGTGGTGGTTCTCAACGAGGACGAGATGCCCCGGTTGAGGATAAACAGTACGTATCGAAACATCCTCCAGGCCGGCAGTGGGACCCCCGAGTGTGATCGCAAATACATTCAGGACAGGCTTCGCTCTGCGGTCTGGCTGCTGAAGAGCATTCATCAGAGGCAACGGACAATCTATCGGGTAACAAAGAGCATCGTCCAACTTCAGAGGGAGTTTCTAGACAGGGGGGTGAACTATCTCAGACCCATGGTTCTGAGGGATGTGGCAGAGGAAATCGAGATGCATGAATCCACGGTCAGCCGGGCCACCAACAACAAATATGTTCACACTCCCCAGGGCATTTTTGAGTTAAAATACTTCTTTAATAACAGTATCAGCTCCTTCCGAGGGGAGGATTTTGCCTCAGAAAGCGTTAAGAATCTGATCAAGGATATTATTGCGAAGGAGAATCCAAAGAAACCATACAGCGACGAGAAAATAGTCCACATGCTGAGGGGGATGAACATCGACATAGCTCGAAGGACGGTTGCCAAGTATCGCGAATCGTTAAGGATCCTGTCTTCAAATGAGAGAAAGAGGCTCTTTTGAATGGTGTAAGAGAGCGCGACCCGCAGAGTTTCCCGACCGGGAGGCTGGAGTCCTGACTTTTTGATACCTCTCTCGCTTAATGTCTCAACTCATCCGTTTCTTCCACTGCGTGGTGAAAGACACCTCGGGATCATGCATTGACACCCGACGGAAAAGGAAGTAGTCTAAAATCCTTCAGGAGGATACAAATGCAAGTAATGGTGACTTTTAGGCATTTTGAAGCCAATGATGCGATCAAGAATTATGCGAAAGAGAAGATTCTAAAGCTGAAGAAGTATTTGGAACGACCTGTCGAGGCACGAGTTGTGCTGGCCGTGGAGAAATTCAGGAACATAGCGGAAGCCACCATCACCGGGGACGGATACACAATCAATGGGATGGAAAAGACCGACGACATGCACTCGGCCATAGATAAGTTGGTTGACAAACTGGAGAGACAGGTCATGAAACACCGAGGGAAGACGAAGCCCAGAAGGTCTGCTTCTTCCCCTCGGGACCATCGGTTTCGAATGGATGTTCTGTCTTCAGAGAGCTCTGGGACGGGGCATGAAGCACGGATCGTCAAAAGCGATGAGCATTCGGCAAAGCCGATGTCGCTTGAGGAGGCCCTTCTTCGACTTGACGCAGGAGAGGATGATTTCTTCATTTTTGTCAGCTCCGATTCTGGGCTGATGAATGTGGTCTATCGGAGAAAAGACGGAAATTACGGGCTCATTGAGCCTGAGGTTCATTAGATAGTTTCCATCCGGAAACACCCCCATGTCATTCTGAGCGAAGCGAAGAATCTCCGCTGGAGCCAGAGACTGTGAGATTCTTCCCTTCGCTCTCCTCAGAGCCTGCCCTGAACAGAGTGAAGGGAGAGGCTTGCTTCGCTCCTCAGACTTGTCCTTGAGCAAAGCGAAGGAATGACACGCGGAAGCTAGGTTTCCGGATAGACACTAGATAGGCCGCATAGCTGGGGCTCGGAGGATAAAGAGCATGAAGATTTCTGAGATCTTGAACAAGGATTTGCTCATTCTCGATCTTCAATCGAAGAACAAAAAAGGTGTTCTGGAAGAACTGGCGGCCGTGCTTGTGGATCAGGGGAAACTGTCCGATCTGGAGAGAGTCGTGGAGGTCCTACTCGATCGGGAGAAGCTGGGCAGCACTGGCATAGGTGATGGGATTGCCATCCCCCACGGGAAGATCAAGGATCTGGGTGGGGTGGTCGCTTCCTTTGGACGAAGTCGGGAGGGGGTGGATTTCGAGTCTATCGATCAGAAACCGACGCATCTTTTTTTTCTTCTTGTCGCACCGGAGAATTCTGCCGGTGTCCATCTGAAGGCGTTGGCAAGGATTTCCAGACTTCTGAAAGACCCTAGCTTCAGGAGAAGATTGATGGAGGCGGAGAGTCGAGAAGAACTGTTTCAGATCATTTCGGAAGAGGATGCCCATTATTGAACCGTCATCTGTGGAGGGTTTCCCTTTATGGCTGGAGTCTCTGGAATAGACCTATATCGGGATCGGGAGTACGATCTGAGGCTTCGGCTCGTTGCAGGGTCCAAGGGGCTGAAGAAGGAGATCAGGCTTTCTCAGATTCAAAAGCTAGGACTAGCTTGCGCAGGATATACCCGTTTTGTGCAACCTCAACGTGTTCAGGTGATAGGAAGTACCGAGCTTTCGTATCTCGGAACCCTTTCTCGCGAAAAAAGAGACGAGATCATCAAGAGGGTCTGTGGCCTGAAAATCGCCTGCTTCGTTGTAACGAAGAACCTGGACATCCCGCCCCTCCTCATCGAGGAAAGCGAGACAAAGAGGATCCCCCTTTTCCAAACAGACCTGTCAACCACGGAGTTCATTGAAAGGATCACGAAGTTTCTTGAGAATAGTCTCGCAGAGAAGACTACCACTCACGGTGTTCTTGTTGATGTCTTTGGTGTGGGGGTTCTGATTCTCGGAAGGAGTGGTATTGGGAAGAGTGAATGCGCCCTGGACCTTATCCTGCGGGGTCATCGATTCGTCGCTGATGACCTGGTGTTTCTGTACAGGAGATCTCCTCAAACCGTTTTTGGGCGCGGCGTCGATACGGCAAAATACCACATGGAGATCCGAGGACTTGGAATCATAAGCATTGCGAACCTCTTCGGAATCGAGGCGACCCGAGATCGCAAAAAAGTCGATATGGTGGTCGAGTTGGTGGAATGGGAGAGTTCTAAGGATCACGATCGCCTAGGGTTTGAGGAAGAATCATATGAAATACTTGGCACCCATCTTCCCATGGTCAGAATACCGGTGACGCCTGGGCGGAATTTGGCCTCCATCATCGAGGTTGCTGCCCGGAATCACCTTCTGAAGATGATGGGATATCACCCTGCCAGAGAATTTGAAAAACAGCTTCTGTCCAAGACGTCACGTCACGGGAAAGAAGACGCCATCAGGGATGAAGTCGAGTGAGGCATCTCAGGGTTGTCCTAATTACGGGTCTTTCCGGTTCAGGCAAGACGACCGCCATCAAAGCTTTGGAGGATATGGGATTCTATTGTGTGGACAACCTTCCCATTGTGTTGTTTCCAAAATTCATTGAACTATGTCAGCAATCGGTAGGAAGGATTTCCAAGGTCGGCCTGGTGATTGATATTCGTGGTGAGGAGTTCATGGCAGATGCCAGGAAAATCATTCGGGAATTAAGACTAGAGGGATTTCCTGTTGAAATTCTCTTTCTGGAGACCAGTGATGAAATCCTCGTCAGGAGATACAGGGAGACCCGCCGCCAACATCCCCTCGCCGTTGGAGCGTCCATTCGGAAGGGCATTCAGATGGAACGAGAACGGCTTATGATCCTCAGGGACTTGGCGGACAAAGTGATTGATACCTCCAAACTCAACGTTCACCAGCTCAAGGAGATCATCACCCAATTTTTTCTCAAAGAATCGCCGCCCAGGAAAATGGCGATAACCTTGATGTCCTTCGGGTACGCCTTTGGGATACCCTATGAGGCGGATATTATTCTAGACGTCAGGTTTCTCGCTAATCCATTTTTTGTCCCTCGTCTGAAACGGCTCACAGGCGAGGAAAAGCACGTTCGAGAGTATGTATTGAAGTGGCCGGAGACAAAGGAGTTTATCGCGAGATTTCAGGAGCTTGTCAAATTCCTCATCCCCCTTTACGAGAAGGAGGGAAAGGTTTACCTTACCGTTGCAATTGGATGCACCGGTGGACGCCATCGTTCAGTTGTGGTTGCGAATGAACTTGGTGGAATTCTGAGGAAGACCCTGGGAAATGGTGGAGCCCTGCTGTCGATACGACACCGAGACCTCGAGAAAGATTGAGACTCTGAGACACTCTTGGCAGTTTCGAGGAGCCAAATGTACCTTCTTCACGGATGGAGGCAACCCTACGGGAAGGGAGAACGGATACCATGATTGGCGTTGTTGTAGTGACCCATTGCCAATTGGCAGAGGAATTAATCTCTGCGGCCGAACTGATCGTTGGGCGCTTGAAGGGGTTCAAGGGGATATCGATTGATCCTACAAGTAAACCCGATGAGATCCGAGAGCGAATCGCCGCAGCCATCCGGAAGGTGGATAAGGGATCTGGTGTGCTCATCCTCACGGATATGTTTGGCGGAACGCCATCGACAATCAGTTTCTCTTTTCTCCAGGACAATCGAATTGAGGTAGTCACGGGCGTGAATCTTCCCATGCTCTTGAAGCTATCGACCTATGACGGTGACATGAGCCTAGGGGAACTGGCAGAATTTATCAAATCGTATGGTCAGAAGAACATCAATATTGCCAGTGAGATCCTGAAAAAGGGTGTGAAACAAGAATAGAAATGGAAGAGCAAGCCTTTGTGATTACAAATAGACTCGGACTACATGCCAGAGCCGCAGGACTTTTGGTCCGAATGGCCAACAGGTATCAGGCCGAGATTTCCATAGAAAAAGATGGCATGGTGGCGAATGCGAAGAGCATCATGGGGGTGATGATGCTTGCGGCTGCTAGGGGATCGCAGGTTAGAATTAGGGCTGAGGGCTCTGATGCCCGTAGGGCGGTCCGGGCTCTTGGCAGATTGATTGACAGAAGATTTGGTGAAGACTAGGGCGTCCCCCCAGAGAGGCGGTTGGCTCCTGAAACCGGCATCTTTTTCTGCTGGGAAATCGGTTCCGAAGACTGGAGGTTTTGATTTACATGGGTAAAGAGCAACTCGTGAACCAATTCATGAAGGGCATTGGAGCTTCCCCTGGCATCGTGGTGGGACGGGCCTTTCTCATAGACAGAAGTAAAGTTCGGCTTGCACAGAGACCCATTGCCGAGGCCGGGGTAGAGGACGAGATAAGACGATTCAGAGATGCCATCGAACTGTCCAAGAAACAGCTGTTGGAGATCAAGAACGGCATTCTCGATGAAGAAGTGCGTAAGCATGCCTTCATTCTAGATGTACATCTCATGATTTTGGATGACCAGATGTTGACTCAGGAGACGATTGACACGATCAGGAATCAAAAGGTCAATGCTGAATGGGCGTTGGATATAATCATCGAACGAATGAATAAGGCATTTGATACGATCGAGGATCAGTATCTGAGGGAGAGGAGAACCGATGTAAACCATATTTCCCAACGGATCTTTAGGAATTTGGTGGGGCACCAGCACGACGACATTACCCGCATCAAGGGTAATGTGGTCGTTGTTGCCCATGATTTGTCTCCGGCCGATACGATCCAGTTGAACCTCGAGAACGTAGCCGGTTTTGTGACCGATGCTGGGGGCGGGGTGTCACATACGGCCATACTTTCCAAATCCATGGGGATTCCGTCGGTCGTTGGGACGGAATTCGCGACGGCCCAGATCAACGGGGGGGATCGACTGATTGTCGATGGCGATGCAGGTGTCGTAATCATAAATCCAACGGAAGAAGTTTCCAGGCGGTACCTGGAGCGGCAAGAGCAGATAAAATCTACGGAAAAGGAGTTGTTGAAATTCTCGCGGCTGCCTGCTGAGACGGATGACGGACATCGGATCACGGTGGGAGCCAATATTGAGCTTCTGGAAGAGATCGCATCTGCGAAAAAGCGGGGGGCAGAAGGAATCGGTCTTTACAGGACCGAATGTCTCTATCTTGGGCGTACGGATCTCCCTTCTGAGGAGGAGCACTACGAGACGTACAAGAAGTTGGGTGAGGCGGTTTTTCCCCATGAGGTGACCATACGAACCCTTGATGTTGGGGGAGATAAGTTTCCTGACCACCACGAAGTGCTTCCCGAGATAAATCCAGCCATGGGGATGCGGGCGATTCGGTTCTGCATCAGAGAGACAGAGCTCTTCAAAACCCAGTTAAGGGGCATCCTGAGGGCGAGCATCCATGGACGTCTGAAGATTTTGTTTCCTATGATTTCGGGTATTCAAGAGATTCGGGAGGCTCGAGCGATTCTCCATGAGGTCATGGAGGAGCTGAACCAGAGGCAAATCCCTTTTGATGAGAATATTCCTGTGGGAGCCATGATCGAAATCCCTTCGGCCTGTATGACTGCGGATCATCTGGCCAAGGAAGTCGATTTTTTCAGTATTGGAACCAATGACCTCATTCAATACACGTTGGCCGTCGACCGGGTGAACGAACACGTCTCATATCTCTACGAGCCTCTCCACCCTGCGGTTCTCCGATGCATTCGGGAGGTGGTGGAGGCAGGACACCGGGTGGGTTTGAGGGTCGCTATCTGCGGAGAGATGGCGGGCGAGCCAGCCTATCTCTGGGTCCTTTTGGGTCTTGGACTAGACGAAATCAGCATGAATCCCCTCTCCATACCCCGGGTGAAAAAAGTTCTGCGAATGTCGACGCTTGAAGAGGCGAAAGAACTGTACAGAGAAATCTCCGAAATGAGTTCGGCGACTGAGATCGAACGGTATGTTCGGGACACCATGACTCGGCGATTCCCAAAGGATTTTCTGGAGATGCACACGTGGTCTCAGAACATGCGGACGGTTCGTGATGATCGCAATTCCATGCGGCTGGCGTCAGAAGAGGATTAAAGGAGGCGCTTAGATGGGGATGACGGATTTTCTTTTTACATCGGAGTCAGTGACAGAGGGCCATCCAGACAAGGTGGCAGATCAGATATCAGATGCTGTTTTGGACGCCATTATTGCACAGGATCCACAGGGGAGGGTGGCCTGTGAAACCATGGTAACCACGGGTATGGCCATTATTGCTGGGGAGATCACTACAAAATGCTATGTGGATATGCCCGGAATTGTACGACAGACGATCAAGGAGATCGGCTACAACGATTCGGCCATGGGTTTTGACTGGGAGACCTGTGCCGTTATCGCATCGATTGATCAGCAGTCTTCGGATATCGCCCAGGGAGTCAATGAAACAGATGATCACGAACAAGGGGCAGGGGACCAAGGCTTGATGTTTGGCTTTGCCTGCAACGAGACGCCCGAACTGATGCCCATGTCCATTATTCTG
>Ga0209636_10003046_pt1 | contig 17085 bp, 10 predicted proteins | sample DeeMarSWOR152_54_FD_187464 | JGI IMG/M metagenome (GOLD analysis project Ga0209636, IMG submission 187464) | Marine sediment microbial communities from White Oak River estuary, North Carolina - WOR-1-52-54 (SPAdes) (version 2) | ecosystem: Environmental > Aquatic > Marine > Intertidal zone >...
CCACCTGCCGAGCCTGCCTGGAAGAATGTCCCGTGATGATCGAGCATATCCAAAAAGTGGTTGATTTACGAAGGTACCTGGTTCTCATGCTCAGTCAATTTCCAAAGGAAGTCCAACTTGTTCTCAAAAATCTCACCAATAATTTCAATCCCTGGGGCATTGGATTTTCTTCCCGGGGAGAATGGGCAGCAGGATTGGATGTCAAAACATTTTCAGGTGAAGATGATTCAGAAATCCTCTATTTTGTTGGCTGCGCTGGCGCGTTTGATGATCGATACAAAAAAGTGGCGCAGGCATTTGTAAAAATATTAAATACAGCAGGAATAAAATTCGGCATTCTTGGCGCAGAAGAAAAGTGCTGCGGCGATTCTGCCCGAAGGATCGGTGAGGAATATTTATTTCAGACGTTAGCCCAGGAAAATATCGCCACGTTTCAGCAGCATAATGTCAAAAAAATTGTCACAACCTGTCCTCATGGCTATAACTCCCTCAAATACGAATACCCCAAATTCGATGGCAATTTTGAGGTCATCCACGCCGTTGAATTGATGGCTGATCTTTTGAAACAGGGCAAGATATCGTTGAAAAATTCCTTTAATCAATCTATTGTTCTGCACGATTCCTGTTACCTGGGAAGATACAGCAATCTCTATGACCAGCCCAGGGAAATCATTCAGAATATTTCGGGCGTTACGTTATTAGAAATGAAACGAAATCGAGATAAAAGCTTCTGCTGCGGTGCTGGCGGTGGCAGGATGTGGTTTGAAGAAACGATTGGTAAGCGAATCAACAACATGCGGGTCGAGCAAGCCTTGGAAACAAAACCCGATGCAGTGGGCGTCTCCTGTCCTTTCTGTCTGACTATGTTTGAGGATGGAATTAAGGACAAAGGAGTGGAACAATCCGTAAAAACCTATGACCTGATCGAACTGGTAGCCTGGTCTCTGGAACAAGGAAAAGCATAATGATTTTTGGAACACCGATCCAACGGATTCTAACGAATTTTTTCCCCTATTAGTAAGTAGTGCTTGAACGAAAGCTAATGAAATCTGAAAATGTGCTGTCATTGCGAGCGACGGAGGAGCGAAGCAATCTTTTAAATTATAGACACTTAACAACAAAATTGCTTCGTCGCTACGCTCCTCGCAATGACAGAAATAAATCAAAAATTAGAAGTTTTCGTCCAGGCATTAGTTAATCCGTTTAAATCAATCGATCCGTTGAATAGTATTCAATTAAGCTTTAAAAAATTCTCCTAAAGAACGGCCGCGTTCATCAAAATCAAATAATGACAGCCCTAAATGGCTCCTAAACAAATCACTAAATATATATTACCCAATTACCCATTTACCCAATCATCAATCACCTATCCAGATCATCAGCATCAGGCTCCTCAAGATGTCGATCCAATGTAATCGAGAAATTTTGTGAATTAAGTCCCAACCATTCACTACAATATTGATCGATATTATCATAGACATGAATATTAAAGAGACGGAATTTTTTAATAGCCACGTTATGGAATTCTAATTGTGGACTGGCGCACAGTGGTTCGCAAACAGCTATCTGGTTAAAGAAAAATTTGGGCCAGAGAGTATGCAAATTAAACATAAGATATTCGACCTTTACATGGGTCCATACTCCAATGACACCAACTCGTATGTTGCTTATTCTGGTATTGCCACAGATTTCCTCCAGTGTTTTGCTATAATTTGGCGAACTGGCGATATTAATTGAATTGGCTCGAATGATCTTGGTTTGAGGATGGCGGCGGAATTCTTCTAATCTTCCTGGCAGCTTAGCTCCCTCGGTCCCTTTGATACAATGCTCTCCGAACACTGGAAACTCCACACAACTTTTTGGATGCCAGTCTTCGTCTATGATAACTGAAATTTTTTCGCTGCCCTCAATATTGTCATCATACATTCGAGAAACCATCTCGATAAAGAAGTCGGGTTCTCCCCGGTTCTCATCCCCTCTCAGCTTAATCGAACTCTGATAACCGACATGAAGTTTGTTCTTCTTCCTTTGACCTTTTTCAATTTTATCAATAAAATCGTTCTGTGGACAGACGAGAAACTGAATGACTTGTTCGACCTGTTCTGACATACTTCTCCTCCCGACATAACTAATAACAACGCAATTTTTCAATACAATGCGTATGAATAACAATTTACTAAAGATCCAAAAAAATGAATGACATTAAAGTTAGCTTAAAACATAAATTTCTTATCCGCTAATTTGGGGTTACTATAAATTTAAACAATTTATTTACGACAAGCAAGGATAAAAATTTTTTTGTTATAAAATTTTAAATTTTTTATAAGTTAAGAATTTTTAGCTTGACTTTTAGTTAAGATGTTGTTATATTTTATTAAAGATTGGCAATTTTCAAATTATGACTTCTAAAATCTTATTATCAAGTTTCATATGATCGTACTATAAATCCGATAATAAATTTAACAAGAACCGAACTTCTAAAAATTAAATTTATATGAAACGTGTCTTTATTGTTTTTATTGTTGCAATCTTTAATTTATCCTTTTTCGAAACTTCCTTATTTTCTCAATCATCTCAAAAGTTACTTTATATAGCCGGTAATATTTACAAAAAGGATGAAACAATTGCACCTCTGAAAAATGTAGAATTACGAATAGAAAATAGCTATACAAAACCTGTCGTAAGTAATAATAATGGCTCATTCAGGATACGGTGGGCTTGTAATACAGACAAACAGACATATATACTAATTACTGGAAGTTCTAATTATTGCGCGAAAATTGTTCCAGTTAATATTCATAACTATTCTTATGTAAATGAGTATTTAAAACTTGCTATATACCCGCCAAGAAGTCTTGAAATACATATTCAAGGTTTTGTTAAAAATTCAGAGGGAAATCCTATCGATTCTGTAAATGTTTTTCTAAGCGATGGAATTACTATAGGCTCCACAGACTCTATAGGGCATTTTGATATAGTTGCTGCTAAAAATACACTTCCGTTAAAAACATACCTTTGGATTGAAAAAGAAAAGTTTAAAAATAAAATAATAGCGCTTGATTTCATGAGTTTGGTTCGTGACACCACAATGACTGATATTTGTTTAGATTCTCTAAAAACCACAATTAATTTTGAGTTTCAGTTAACTCGGAAGGGCATAAAAGATCAAAAAATAAATGATGTTGCAATATCTATCAATGATTCAATTTGGGGAACGACAGATGAAGATGGCAAATTTTTAGCTAATAATATTCAGATTCCCCAAAATTGTGATTCACTTGATATCAAATTTAGTCATCAACACTATAGGGAGGAATCTATCGAATATTACTTATGTGATGATTCATTAAATATATATTTTCCGTTTGATCTTGAGCCAATAAAACGAAATTTAGAGATCGAAGTTGTTCAAATATTTCAAGATGGGAGAATAAAACCTGTTGAAAATGCTGAAGTCACTTTAAGGAGTAAAATATTAAATTACACGAATAGTAAAGGAATGGCTCGATTCACAGTTTCAGCAACACCCACAGATAGTTTGCATATAAGAGTACCTAAAAATATGTTTTATTTACTAGAAGACACTTCTATTGTAATTGAGGAAGGAAAAAAATATTATGAATTAGCTATAAGAAAGAAAAAGGTTAAAATTGAAATCGTCACTAAAAACGATGTTACTGATGAACCAGTTACTGACGTAGATTCATTAGAATTGACTTTTGGAAATACAAAAGAATTTTTGACTATGGGAGATACATCGTTTACTTTTGAATCTGATGATATTATTGCTGGTGATGAAATTACTATAACAGCATTGACAAAAAATTACAGCTATAATCCACTCAAAATTACAATTAAAAGCGACTCTACATCTTATCTCAAAAATTTGTTGTTGAAAAAGATCAGGTATGGGAATTTGGATTTATCTTCGGTTCCTGATAGTGCTTTGATTTTTATCGATAATAAGGCTACAAATTTTACTACACCTGCTAAAATAGAAAATATTGCCGAAGGAGAACTTAAAATAAAATTAGAAAAACAAGGATATGAAGTATTTAAAAAAGTTGTTAATATAGAACCAAATAAAGATAACAAATTTCAATATGAATTAAAACCATTAAAACAAGAAATCAAAGAAAAGAAATGGGTACAATTTAGCTTAGAAGGTGGTTTATCAGGTTGGATTTTTCGGTATGTCCATGGAGATAATCAAATATGGCCTATTCCAACTGCTTACCCTAAAATAGGTTTCAATTTTTTCTTCGTTCGCTTATCGCCAGTTTTACTAAAAGGTTCATTTTTCAAAGGCTATTTCTATTTTCCTGACCGTTACAATTTTAATATTAATGAGGCTGAATTAGGTGGTATAACTCAACTTGGAGAATATTCTTTGCATATTACTTCTAAATATACATACCTTAGATCATGGAAAGAAGTTCTTGCTAAGTTTGACGGATATTCATTAGATATAAAAATTTCGAAAAATATATGTTCTAAAATAAATAATGTTGTGCCATTACCGATTATAAAAAATTATAAAGGATTAATTGAAGTAGGTTTTGAACGATCATTCAAACCAATAAATAAATCCTTTAAAGGCGATTTTGAAAAAGAGAACCAAATTTATATTGGGTATATTCATAGATGGAAAAATAGATGGGTCATTATATCTCACTTAGGATACGCATTTCCAAAAACTAAAGCGCTTGATGAAGATTATAAGGATCTTGTTGAACTAAAAAATTTAGTAAGAATTCACTTAACATTAAGTTATTTTTTATTAGATTAGGAAATCTGATTAAGTTTAATAATCTCTTTTTTATCGATTATTTTTTCATCTTTATTAATAAATTAATATGGAGTTCATGTGAATTTAATCAAGGTTCAATTCAAAATACTTACAATAATTATTACAGTATTACTGTTATTTGTTTTCTGTTCGAAAAAAGATAATGAAATAAAAAAGTTCGATCAAAATAAATTTGGTGTTCTTATCGCGAATTATGGGGAAAAGCAGAATAATAAAAATAGAATTCAGACGTTTAAGGATACACTTAATTATTATGTTCCTAAGGAGATTGATTCATTAAATATTGAAGAAAGATATAAACAAGAAATAGAAATAGAAAAGGCAAATAAAACAATTATTCCCGGTACTGTTGCAAAAATAGGTCAGCAAAATAATGTTTCCTTATTTATCCTGTTAAAGAAAATAGGCAAAGATACAATTCAGATATTTATTGCGCGAAAAGATATTAGTTATGAAATTGCTGACAGTACTATCTTACTTGTTTATAAATCAGAGAATAAGATACTTAGTGATTTGAAGAATAATATAATAACACTCTATAAATTGTCGATTAGTTTAGAATTACAAAAAGATCGTAAATTCAGGGAAGCCGCTGTACTTTTAGGTGGATTAGATTCATTATCGACCAAGAATAATAAAAAATTAGAAATTAAAGATCAGTTCATCGGTAACCTTTACTTGAAAGAAGCCGCTACTTTGAAAAAAGATTATGAATCTGCCAAACGTGATTCGTTAATTGAAGAAGCTAAAGAGAAATTTAAAAATTCAATTAAAAATAATCCTGATAATCCTAATCCTTATTTTAATCTTGGTTACATTACCGCAGTTGAAGAAGGTAAGCCTGGAGAGGCAATTAAGAGATTCGAAGAGGCTTATTCAAAGAAGAAAGATGAATACAGATATTGTTGGAATTTAGCCTTGGCCTATGTTGAGCAAGGAAATCGTGAAAAAGCTGTACAAATTTTAAATGAATTTTTAACCAAATATGGCGATAAAATTAGCCCAGAAAGAAAAGGAGAAATGAAGAGACTGAGAGATGATTTAAGATGAAGTTAACATTACTTCATACAGATCACTAATATATATAAGTTAAGGAGTTCTAATGTTTGATGAAGTTAAAAAGTTAATAAAACCACATAAAAAAAATGAAAAACAACGTATAATTCCTTTTTTGGGAGCGGGAATTTACTCCTCTTTTTTAAACCATGCTGATGGACCACAATTTGAACATTATGAAGAGGAAAAGATACGAAAGATATTAGAAGAAGATCTTGGTTTAAAAGATAAGAATGCTATAAATTTGGGTCGATTAGTTCTTGAAATAGCATTTATGTTGCAACAAGACGCTGATAAAAAGAAGAATAATGATAAATTGGAACACATACCTTCGGCTCAAGAACTAGCCCAAATTATCTGTCAATGGATTGGAAATGATACTTTTAAAGATTATGCTAATCATCTTTGTCATATATTCTCGATTGAAGGAGTTAATATTGATTTAGAAGATTTATCAAGTTTGCTTTACGACATATTAAAAATAAATAGTTATTATTTTTATAAGCCTTCTCTTTCATCGATCAGTGAATTTTATCAAAAAAAACATGATAGATATCGACTTTGGAATAACCTCTATGATCTTTTCACAGAATGCCCGGAACAACCAACAGATATTCATAAAAAACTAGCAAAAATTGCCTCTGAACATATCAACTTAAATCAATTTGCTTCAAACTATCGCTATTTAATCATAACTACGAATTATGATACTCTTATGGAGTGTGCTTTAGAATCATATGATCTTCCCTATGCTGTTATTTCAACCAATACTTTAGTTGGACAAGAGAATTATGGAAGAGTTAATATTAGATTTTCTGATAATATACCAAACAAAGCAAGATTGGAAAAGCGGCTATCAAACGTAATACCAAAGGATTTTATAATTGAATACATAAAAGAGCTGAGAAATCCTGTTGTGCTAATTTATAAAATTCATGGCTGTTTGCATAAAGATCTGACACCAGAAGAAGATTGTTTAGTGATATCTGATAGTGATTACGTTTCATTTATTAGTCGTATGTCGGATATTTCGAACGGTGGTATTCCTGGTTTCGTAAATAATGAAATTGAAAAAAAACCATTACTTTTTCTTGGTTATAGTTTTCGTGATTGGAATATTCGAACTTTTCTTATGAAATTACGAGAAAAAAGACAGCACATTAAAGATTTTGCAATTATGAAATTTTTAACAGATTCTGAGAGTAGTATCTTTACGAATGAATATAAGATTTCAGTTATTAATATGGATGTCTTTGATTTTATGGGAAAAATTTAGCATGCCAAAATTTAATAATAGTAGTGGAAAAGAATTTGATAATCCTTTTAAAGGATTAGCTGCTTTCAGTTCTCAAGATGTAGGAAGAATTTTTGGGCGAGATTGTGATAATGCCCTATTTACAAATCGTATTTTTTCAGAACGCGTAACACTATTATTTTCAGCATCTGGAATTGGAAAAACTTCATTCTTATTAGCCAAATTTATACCTGAATTTGATTCAGATTATTTTGTTTTTTATTTTAAAGAATGGGCAGGTCAAAATATAAAGCAAAACTTAATTAATTCTATTTCGTCAGAGTATTTTGATAAAAAACAGACCGAAGATTTTTCAGCCAATAAAAAACAAAGAAAAAATAAAAATTTGATTGAACTTTACAAATATTTAAATCCTTATAAAAATATTTTGATACTTGATCAATTCGAAGAGCTTTTTAGACTTCATGCTTATAAGAATTATCTAAATGATTTTATCTTTTCACTATGTCAATTGATAAATGCCAAAACTGATGTTGATGTAAGAGTCGTTATATCAATGCGTGAAGATTTTCTTGCTGAATTGAATATCTTTAACAATAAAATAACTGATCTATATGTAAATTATTATCAGCTTAGAAAACCTACAAATGAACAGGCAAAGGAAATCATTAAAGAAACTGTTTATAAAGCTACAGAAAATAGAAAATTCCCTATTAATAAAGATAAGTTAAAAAAGTTAATTAATGACTTGTCTATTGTTAATGAAACAAAAACAGGTTGTGTATCACTCCCTTATTTGCAATTGATTTGTCATCAATTATGGAAAAAAGAAATTATTGAAGGGAAAGCCACTACATTTTTAGACACTTATAATACTTCTATTAATAAAACGAGTCAAAAAAACGACACTAAATATATCCGAAAAGCCTATTGCGATGAAAAAATAAAACAATATTTCAGTTGGTGGAGACAAAATGAAAAAAGAACTGCTGTTAAAATATTTGATCATTTAGTCAGTCCAGAAAGAGCAGCTAGATCTATTGAGGTTGGACATCTCGCTAGGCTACTCAAAATTGACAAAAACAAAATAAAAAAAATTATTGAAAAATTAGAAGGAGTATATATTGTTAAAAAAGTAATAAAACATGAAAGTGGACCTCATTGGGTTGAACTTTACCCCCAAATGTTTGACAAAATTATTTATGATTGGAAAGAAAAAGTTAGAAAACAATTTAAAAATTTTATCTATTTATCTATAAGTTTTTTATTTATTGTAATTTTGTCCATTAGTGCTTACTTAATATGGAAAACTGATCAAAAATCAAAGAAAAGTCTTGAGATAATAAGCTCAAAATTTATAGATATGGTGACTTCAGATGAAGTATCCGCTTTTAAAAAAGTTAAAATTATTGATGATTTAATTAATAATAAAAAAGTCTTAATAGATATTTTTGCGCAAAGTCTTGGATACCTAAAAAATTTAGAAAAAAAGAAAATTGAAGATATGTCGATTATTAATCAAAATAAAATTCCTAAAGGAATGGTGTTCGTTCCAGAGGGTAAATTTTTATATGGTGGATTAAAAGAGGAAACAGAAGATCAGTTAGGTGATGATTTACCTCAAGAAATAAATTTATCAGGTTTTTATATTGATAGATATCCAGTATCAAATGAGGATTATCAAAAATTTCTCAAAGCAACTGGGGGGGGAAGACATGGTTATTATTGCCATCCAGAGGAAAACAGACAATTAAAAAAAGATCACAAACCCAGATATTGGGGTCAGCGACAATATAGACAATATTCTTCAGAACCTACAGATCCCGTAATATTTGTAGATTGGTATGATGCCTATGCTTATGCAAAATGGGCAGGAAAACGTTTGCCGACTGAACAGGAATGGGAAAAAGCAGCTAGAGGACTTTATGGTCGAAAATATCCATGGGGTTACTTATTAAATTATGATGAGATCAAATCAATATCTTTTCCGACAAACCAAAAATTAATAGATTTTCTAAGTCCATTCGGTTGTTACAACGTGGTAGGCAAAACCTGGCAATGGACGAATAGTCAAGAAAAAGGTGAAATGAGGTATATTTTAAGAGGAGCTCCATATAAAGGTGAGCAATTAAAAAACGCTCGAGTCACAATTCGAAATAAATTTTATCCAGGTTATAGCAATTATGACATTGGCTTTCGTTGCGTAAAAGATGTAAATAAGGAATAAAAATGGAAAAAAATGAAAACCAATCTAATGACAGATATATTTTGATCACACAATGTTTACAGAAATATTTCCTGTTAAACACAGATTGCAAGCTTTGTATTGAGGAGGAAAAAAGAAATATATTATTCTTTGGTGAAACAAATGAAAAAGATCCAAAAAAGGACCTTTAAACTTTTTTTAAAAAATACAATAGGTAATATAAAAGAAAGAAAAAATGATGTAAGCTTTTTACTATCCTGCAACATAAATTCATCTAAACTAACTTTAGCGAGCCTTATCCTTCTGAAATTTCCGATCGTGCTTTTCATTTTGCCCACTTTTAGAAATTTTTGATTGGTTTTTGATAAAGAACACAATTATCTTTGCCAAGTGTAGTATTTTAATACATTGAATTTCGACCACTGATTAAAAATTACTATAGATATCAAATATAATATAAGAAATTGGAATTATTAAAATTACTTCAACAGGTTTGATTTTAAATTTTGCAGGAAAAGTAAGGTATAAATATTGCATTAATTATGCTATTTTTTTAATTACTAATTTTAGATGTACAAGAATTTGGTATGTTCTAATATAATAATGAAGTCTCTAGTTGATTGAATAGAAAACGTGTCGAGGTTAATATGGGTTGTGAACGCACTAATTATAAAGAAAACATTTTCACTTTAAAAATTTCAATTTTAGTATTAGTATTTTCTTCAATTTTCATTTCTTCGGGAATTCTGATTGCAAATACACAACAGAAAATCAAGAAATCAAAATCAAATGAAGTTGGTTTTAATATTTTGATTAAAAGTGATTCAGAAATTGATTCTACTCAAGAAAAGATAAAAAGACAAATAATAAGGTTAATAAATAAAGAAGTTATAAATTCTATATCAAATGAAAAAATTAATGTTTTTCCATTTGAAAATAGTATTAACTCTAATAGGAAAGATTTAATTCTGTCGCAAGAGAATCATTTTGATATAATTATCAATTTAAAAATCAGCAAATTCAATCCACACCCAGTAGTTGAAACATCTTTCATCATGAAAAATGAAAAAATTGCTGAAAGTTTACCTTCAAATAGTTATCCCCAGCCAATTCATTTCGATACCTTCCAGTCAAATAATCTTAGAGAATTAATCGATTTTATGAGAATGATTTATTATATAAATAATGCTTCAAATTTGTTTGGTGAGCAAAGGTTTGAAGATAAAGTTAATATTTTATCTGAACTAAATGATGAAATATATTCTGCTAAAATATTATCAATGAAAAATCATTTTTTAGGAAATTTTTATCTTGAAGAAGCTGTTCGTTTAAAAGATCTTCCTTTGAAACATGACCAATATCTTGATCAAGCTATTTCACATTACAAAAATTCAGTAGATAAAAATCCTCTATATTCACAGTCTTATTTTAATTTAGGGTACATTTACGCTGTTGTGAAATTAGATTATCAAAGGGCTGAAGATTATTTTAAAAGAGCAGTCAAAATCGATGCGAATAGCTTCGAATATAACTGGAATTTAGCTTTAGTTTATATCGAGAATGGTAAAAATGAATTGGCAAAAAAAACGTTGCTCTATTTTTTAAAAAACAACAACCAAAGCTCATCGGATTCTGAAAAGCTAACTATGAAAGAATTATTAAAAGGTCTGTAATTAAATATGAATCGAAAAATTTAATCTTGCTATTTTTTTCTTTCCCAACAAACCCTCCAAATTAAAATTTATTAATTTTTTCTCTTGATTTTTTGTATTTTTTAATTATATTAATAAATACAGAATCAAAGGTTTATCATCGGGTGAGATAAGATAAACCCGTCTGATTACTTAATATTGGATATGATTTATGAAACGGCACAACCAGACGAGGTTGTGCCGTTTTTTATGAGAAGTTAAAATCTATAATTTTGAAGATCAACACCAATAAATTTACTACAAAACCTAAAATAGATTTTAACACCTTATGAATCATCAATAAATTATAGAGGAAAAAATGGCTAGTGCTCTAATTAAACCCGTTCACATGGAATTAATATTAGATCGAATCCATGAAGGACTTTGTATTCCCTTCCTTGGTGCCGCTGCAAATGTTAAATGTGAAAAACGTAATTATCATGGTCTTCCCATTGGAGTTGATGTCGCTACCGAATTAGTTAAAAAAATAACGTTTATGGGAAAAGACAAGAAAAATCTTGCTGAGGTTGCTTTACAATATGAATTTCGAACCGACAGGTCATTTTTAATTAAATCCCTTAAATCTATCCTTCCAGATCCTAAATGTAAAGCTTCTCCCTTGCTTGAGACTATTGCAAAACTGCCATTTAGACTTATAATTACAACAAATTATGATCGATTAATGGAGCGTGCCTTAGAAGATGAAAATAGAGATTTTAAAGTGGTTATTCAATCCCTTGAAAGAACTGACAATACTTCATATGTAAAACAAAGGTTGGATGAACTTGCTGGATATGATGGTTGCATTATTTACAAAATACACGGCACTTTCAATGGAAGGATGAAATATGATTCCATTCACTTGGGAAAAGGCGAAGAGACATCGATTATTATAACAGAAGATGACTACATCAAATTTCTTACTCAGATTGATAAACATGAACATCAGTTAGGTGTACCTCGACAAATATCTGGTAAATTTACATATAGTACATTGTTATTTTTAGGATATAGTTTAGAAGATTGGGATTTTCGGACGCTTTATAAGGGCTTAATTGAACCTCTGCCTAAACATCAAGCACGCAGATCGTTTGCCATTCAGAAGAACACTTCAAAATTTTGGATTGAATATTGGCAAAGTAAGGGAGTTATAATTTATAACGTTGACTTATATGAATTTGCTGATTATTTAATGGAAAAATATCAAGAAACTTATGGTAATATTCAGAATTAAATTTTGAGGAAAATTAAAAATGACAAAAGAAAAGAAAATTAATCTGATTAAACCTTATAAATTTCTTGATTATTATGGAATAGAGGATAGTATCATTTTTTATGGACGCAAGCAAGAAACCGAAATTCTCTTAAATGATATTACCAGTACTCGACTTGTGGTTCTTTTCTCTAAAACAGGTACAGGAAAAACGTCATTAATAAACGCTGGAGTTATTCCTCGCCTAACAGAAAGATTTTATAAAACATTGTATATCAGAGTAGAAAAAGATCCGACAGAATCAATTAGGAAAGCGTTAAAGTTAGAAAATTTATTATCAACCGAAGTTGAAAAAGAATCACTTGCTGTTCAATTAGAAAATGCTGTTGAAAAAGCTCAAAAGCCCATCGTTTTATTTATTGATCAATTTGAAGAGTTTTTCATTTATATTTTAAATGAAAAACCTCAACAAGCAAATAAATTTATAAAGGATGTTTCAACATTATATCATAACTCTAATTCTGGAGTTCACGTAGTGTTCTCTATGCGCGAGGAATTTTTTGTTGAAATGGATATTTTTCGAGATGAGATTGCCGAGATTTTCCATAAAGAAACTAATTTACGTCTACGTAATTTTACAATAAAACAAGCCAAGGATGCCATAATATTGCCCTTAGTAAATTTTGGAATTAAAATAGACGAAAAATTAGTTGACAGAATAATCAATGATATTATTGAAAAGGATGGAAGAATTGAACCTATTAAACTTCAAATTGTATGTGACACCTTGTGGAAACGCAAATCGAACGGAATAATAAGACTAGAAGATTACAAAAAGCTTGGAGGAGCAAAAAATATAATAAATCTGCGTTTAGAAGAGGATATTGAACAGAATCTTACCGCGAAACAATTACAACTTTTCGAGAAGCTTTTGCCAGAGCTTAAAACCGAACACAACACAAAGTATATTAGAGGTTTTGATGAACTAGTCAAAACCTTAGATACAGATAAGGCTTCTTTAAGAAAGTTGGTAAATCAATTGAAGGAGTTGCGTTTGATACGTGAGAGCACTCAATTTAAGGCTCTCTATATAGAATGGATGAGTGATTATATTGCTAACCGCACTGATTATTTAAAGAAACGCGTAAGAATTATGTTTCTTTTGCGGATGCTTCATGACAATATAAAAGTTGCTAATATAAAAAGAAAAGAGTTAGCTGAACAAGGTATTTTAGGTGATTCAGATCAAATTAAGGATTTAAGAGAAAATGACCTTGAATTGCTTTTTTATGAAACAATACTTGCCATTGCGTTGGAAAAATACCCAAATAAAGAATCTGAAATTCGTAATTGGATTGAAAAAGAACTAATTACTCCATTGGAAACAAGGGAATGCTCCCTCTATACAAATACTGAAAAAGAGGGAATTCCCCCAAAAATTATTGATTCATTAATTGATTTAAATTTCATCCAAATAGAAAAACGCGAGGGCGCCCAATGGCTTTCTCTTAGTCATATCAGATCTATCAAAGCTATTATTCAATCCAATCGACAATGGAGACTTCAACGTCTTGAAAGTGAAAAACAAATCCAGAAACAAATTACTCAAAAATATAAACACCTTTTTTATGCACTTCTCATAGGTGTTTCTTTTATTATTCCACTTCTAATCATAGTTTTCCGTTTATATTTCCCAACATCTGTCTCTACACCTGAAAAAGCAATTAATGAATATCTGAAAGGTAAACAGTATTTCAATGAAACTAATTATGAAAAAGCAGAAGATTATTTATTAGGTTCTCTTCAAAAAGAAGAAACACAGGAAGCTTCTTTACTTTTAGCCAAAACTTATATAAAACTTAATAAGCATAACAGAGCAATTGAACAATTAAATAAAACAATTCAATTAGCTCCTCAAAGTGCAGAAGCATATTATGAATTGGGTAAGATTTTTATTGAAACAGGTGAAGAAGATGACGGTTATCGAAACTTTATTGAATATTTCAAGCTTGATAAGCGATCTCCCAGAAGTGTTTTGCTACCCGAGCAATATGTGGGACTCGTTGGCTATTATTTCAGAAGTCAAATTAACTTAGCCGATTCAACTCAACGACGAAATGCATTGAGTTCTGCACTTGAACTGGCTCGTCAACGAGTTCATTATACGTATATGGGGAAAAATCCTGAAACAGGATTTGACGGTGCAGGATTTATCTCGTATATCCTTAAAAGAGCTCGTATTCTTAATAATGAAAAATCATTTAATCCAGGAAATATAGGATATTTTGAGCCGACTATAAAACCACAACCAATGGATTTAATGTTTTTTCCTGGTGCTAATAATACTGTTCTATTTTATCTCGGTGATTTTTTTGGTGAAAAATTATGTATCGGAATCGGATTAACTGCTTTTGTGGATATAGTTAATGTCGGGGAACTCAATTATGCTTATTCATTTTATCACATTAATTACATGTAGATAAAAGATTTATTTATCCCAAATTTGGAAATGGATTTAAAAAAGAGAATTCAATCATGTGGAACCTTAAAATACGAAAATTAATCTATTATTTTTTCATTTTAATATTTTTTATTCTCTCGTTATATAAATTATTATTCTCCCAAATTAAATTACAAGGACATATATTTTATGAGGGCCAAAGGAGAAAGCCATTAGAAAATGTTCGGGTCTCAGTTTGGAGTAATAATTATATAAAAACTTCAAGTTCGGATATAAATGGCAATTTTAGAATCGAACTCAATTCTGACTTTAATCCTCCTTTTTATCTGTTATGCTATAAAGCTGGCTTTTATAATCGAATTTATCCTTTAACTGGTCAGCCTTCATCCCAAGAAATTGGAATGAAAATTGTCTTCATTCCTCAAGATAGTCCCTTATTTAATACCACCTTTGTTTGTGGAAAATTAATTCAATTAGATTTAACACCGGTTCCCTTTGTTGAAGTATTTGGTAACTATGGAGAAAGGCCTGTAGTGTCTGATGAACAGGGTTTTTTTAAACTGCCTATATTACTCACAACAGAAAGAAGTGAAACATTTTTATGGTTTGAAAAAGAAGGTTTTAATCCATTAATTTATCCAGTTTCAGATGCTACAAGATATGATGAGAATAATCCATTAACAATTACCCTTGAACCGTCTCCGACTTCTTATAATTTTGACTTTACCGTATATCGAAGTGATACAGAGGATCCAATTGAAAACGTAGCAATTGAAATCGATGATGAGGTAGTCGGATATACCAATGACCAAGGCAAATTTTTAATAAACCAAAGATTTGGACAGGATAAAAAATCAATCACGACAAAATTTCATCACAATTTATTTTCAGATACGACTTTTTCAATAAATCTAAATAGTTTTTGGATTTCAAGAGTTATAAAACTTCGTCCTCCATCTTTTAAAATTAATGCATTAGCGTATTATGAGAGTACTCTTCAGACTTTGGAAGGAATCCCAGATGTTGAATTTAAACTGGGAAATACTTTAATTAACCTAACAAATTCGATGGGACAAAGTAACCTCATTTTTAAAGCGCTCCCCGGAGATAAATTATCTATTAAATTTCCAGAGGACAAAGGCTATTTCCCATCTGATACCTCAATTATTTTAAATAAAGGACAAAGCAGTTTAATTATTAATGTGTACAGGGAACCAGTAGAAATAATCCTAAATCCTATTGATAGCTTGAGTGGTGAGGAAGTTGCTGAGATAAGTTCACTTGAATTAATTGTTAAGAATTACTCAATTAAAGCCAAGAAGATTGATGATAAATTTACTGTTATCACAAACATGTTTGATCCTGAGGATGAATTAAGAATAAATATTATATCACAAGAATATGAAAATTTAAATACATCCATCAAGCTAAAGCGAATTGATAAAAATTTATACGAATGTAAATTTTACGTGAAATCTAAAGAGAAAATGAAATATAAGGAACAATAATATGTGGCAAAAAGATCGGGCAAAGAGCTTGGTGAAGGGATTTTAATTCTTGATTCTGCACCAAAAAGCAATGATTTATGTTGATAAAATTGTAGAAAAATACACTCCTGATACGTTAATATTATTTGAAAGATATCATTCTATATTATTGATAAAATGAAAGCTTAATTAATGGTTCAAAGAAAAATTAATAAGTGGTTAGCTATATCAATAGTTGGCGTAATTTATATAATCTTAGTTATAGTTCTTAAACTTACCAAAATACTTCTTGAACAGACATTTATTTTTCTTCTTTCAATTACACCAATTATATTAATTAATCTATATTTTATATTTGAAAAAGAAATTACCTCAAAATTTAAGATCATTCTACCTGTCTTTTCCTCGATCATAATTATCGTATATTGCTATATATTTTTATTTTTAATTCCTTCTAAATTTGTGGTCATAAAAAAATTTGCTGATGAAGAATTTGGCATTTTGTTGTATAATAATATTAAAAAACATTCAGAGATTAAGATAGATTTAAAGAACATTAGAAAAAGGCTTGAAGAAATTAAAACTAAGACTTCAACTATGAATAAATCTATTCGTGTTGAGACCCTTAATGACATTAAGATATTTGATACTGAAATTGAATTTAATGAGTTTATTCATAAGGAAATAATAAATTTGAATGCCTCACTTGCAATAGTGATCCAAAATATTATTGGTGATTCAATCTACTCGAAAATCTATGGTACGTCTAAGTTTATGGATCGCGGGCTTCCAAAAACTGTTTTTAGTATAATTTCATCACCATTAAGAGTAGCAGATATTTTAAAAGAGAATGTGGAATCACTCTTAATGTTCACAAAAATCGACTCGCTGGAAGTTTTTGAACCT
>Ga0209636_10003047_pt1 | contig 17080 bp, 23 predicted proteins | sample DeeMarSWOR152_54_FD_187464 | JGI IMG/M metagenome (GOLD analysis project Ga0209636, IMG submission 187464) | Marine sediment microbial communities from White Oak River estuary, North Carolina - WOR-1-52-54 (SPAdes) (version 2) | ecosystem: Environmental > Aquatic > Marine > Intertidal zone >...
CCCCGCCGCTCTATCGGCTCGTCCACACGTATCATTTCAAACGCCCGCCTGACAATACTTGGATTTTCACCCCTAACGCCAAAAAAAATCGGATCAGGCCCTCTCGGAGTAATCAAAACCCTACCAGACTCCACATCAAAACTGTTAAAAGTATACGGCGCTGTTGCCTCATCCATCTGCCTTACAGAAACCACATCCACACATCGTTTTGTTCCACAGTTCTCAGGCAAACGATAAGCAATCAACTCAAATGTATGGTCACCATGCAAAGTCTCGCCCACAGCAGCCAACGCACCAATAACGCCGCGACCACCCTTGTAACCCGCAGCCTCGGCACCAAACCCTTTAACGAGCTCCAAAGCATCATCCAACGTCACAACTCCCTGAATCGCACTCCTAGCAAACTCCCTAACGTCCTTGGGAATAATCTTTCCATAAAAGAAAACAACACCCGGATCTGTACCCGCGTACTCAAAATCAGAAAACTCTTCCACGGCCTCTAAAACCGTTTCCTTAACCGTTTTAACCGCGCCCTTATCGCATTCGATCCTCAAACAAAGCGCGCCATTTCCACGCGTCTTCCACGGCACGTTCGGGTTCAGACGCACCAAATTCGGATAATCAAAAAAACTCACTCCCAGCCGCGTCAAACGTTCCACTAAAACTGCCACAACATAAGTCGTACACCCCCATCTTGGTGAATCCGTATCATCAATCCCGATGTGAAGGAAAGCCATACCTTGCTCAGCACAATGATAAACACTACAAAATAAGAAGCTTCTGTGTTCCGCAAAAAAAGAGAACCTAATCAAAAAAGAAAGGAGATGAGAGCATTCTATTTCATTTGCTCTTCTACAACGATCATGGTTAAAGTAGATCGTACCTTGTCCAGTCGCCGTACGTGCCAAGTCACGATTTCCTTCAGCTTATCCATAGTGTCCGCCTTAATCTTCGCAACTACGTCGTAGACACCGTAAACCGCGTAAGCCTCATCCACGCCCTCCACTTTCTTTATCGTTTTCATAACTTCGTTTTCTGCTCCAATTTCTGTATTAACCAACACAAACGCTATTGGCATACTATTCCTGTCTCCTTTGAAGCTATGTTAGTTGGTAAGCCTAAAATAGTTTACTCTAAAACTTGGTCGAAAAAATATTTTAAATTCATACCACATTTATAGCTACAGAAAAACTATTTCTACAAAATAAGGACACAAAGATATTCATGAAAACCGAGGTCATTACAAGCCGCGAAATGAAAGCGCTCGAACTTAACGCCGAATACTTTGGCATTTCACAACTACAATTAATGGAAAACGCCGGAAAAGCAGTCGCAGAAGCAATCAAATCCCGTTTCTCCTCACCACAAACAAAAATTGCCATTTTCTGTGGTTTAGGCGGCAACGGCGGCGACGGCTTCGTTGCAGCACGACACCTTCTGTCAGCAGGTTATACGGTTGAAGTGATATTAGCTGGCAAGTCTTCGGAGATTTCGCACCCGGCTGCGCAAAAAAATTGGGCTGGAGTATATGCGTTACGGAACAATCTCTCCATATGCGAAGCTCATGACTCATCCCTCATCCCAGAAGTCAGTGCAGAGGTTGTCGTTGACGCTTTATTAGGCATCGGGGTTAAGGGCTCCTTGCGTCCACCGATTTCACAACTGGTGCATAAACTCAACGAATTGAAAGTCTTCCATGTAGCCGTAGACGTGCCAACCGGACTTGATTCTGATTCTGGCAAAATTTTAGGCGACGAAGCAGTAAAGGCTGATTTGACAATCACGTTTCATAAAGCCAAACCCGGACTGATGAAGGCGAAAGAATTTGTAGGCGAATTAATAGTCGCAGACATCGGATTACCTAAACAATTAGAACACTTTACCGGTCCAGGCGATGTTAAACTCGTAACCAAGCCGCGTGCTCCAGAGGCGCATAAGGGTGATTTTGGGCGTTTGTTAGTGGTTGGCGGAAGCGAGGTTTATTTCGGTGCCCCAGCTTTCGTTGCCTTAGCGGCGCTACGCACAGGAGTAGACATTGCTTATGTTGCAGCGCCAGAGAAAACCGCGTATGCTGTTTCTGCGTATTCGCCTGACCTAATCACGATAAAGCTTGAAGGCACACATTTGAATTCATCGAACATTCATGTAATAAAGCGTTATCTGAGCATAGTTTCCGCGGTGGCTGTCGGACCCGGTTTGGGTCTGCACATGGAAACGAAGGATGCAGTGAAGGACCTTTTGGCAAGTATTGAGCAAGCTGGGAAGCCATTGTTGATTGATGCGGACGCGCTCAAGATTTATGGAGAATTTAGGCGTCAATTAAGTATTCCTGTGGTTTTAACGCCTCACGCAGGTGAATATGAAATTTTGACTGGCCATTCTCCACCCGATGGTTTAAGGGAAAGGGTTGAGGATGTACGAAGAAGCGCGGAAGAACTTGCTGGCATAATCATATCGAAAGGAAACATAGACATCATTTCTGATGGACAACATGTTAAACTTAATTTCACTGGAAACCCTGGAATGACTGTGGGCGGAACAGGGGACGTTTTGTCGGGTATTGTGGCTGCTTTTTTGGCGCAAGGTGCTGATGCTTTTGAAGCAGCGGTCGCTGGCGCTTTTGTAAATGGTGCCTGTGGCGATTTTGTTCAACAGGAAAAAGGCTATCATATGGTGGCTTCGGACTTGATCAATTGGATTCCACGAGTTATTGACGACCCCATGTCGCATGTTCAGGTGCGCCAGCGTGGTTAAGATTGTTGTTTACCATGCGCGTCAATGCGACCCCAAGAAATGTTCAGCGTTAAAATTGAAACGCCATGGCTTGGCGCGTGTGGTTTTTCATGTTAAATTTTTGCCTCGAAATAGTATCGTACTTAATCCATACGCAGAACAAGCGTTTTCGCCTGCAGATAAGGAAAGAATGGAGCGGTTTGGGTTGGCAGCTTTGGACTACAGTTGGGAACAAGGAGTACAGCCACATCTTCCTTCGCATTTAGTTTCTCGTTGTTTGCCTTTTTTAGTTGCTGCAAATCCAGTTAATTACGGAACGCCAACGAAGCTAAGCACGGTTGAGGCGCTTGCAGCAGCGCTCTACATCGCTGATTTCAAGCCAGAAGCGGAAAAACTGCTGAGTCTTTTCAAGTGGGGACCCGAATTCTTAAGGCTCAACCGTGAAAGACTTGAGGCTTACTTGAAAGCTAAGGATAGTAGCGAAATTTTGAAGCTGCAGCGATTCTTTATGGAGGATTAGCTCGTTGTGTTTCCCTTTTTTCTACGCCTGCTATCATCATGTATAATCCTATCAGCAAGAAAACTGCACCGCCAAAGATTACTGGCGTCCACCAACGCCAAGAAATGTAGTAGCCATAGTCAAGCACAAACACGTACCAAAAAACAGTGAACAAGACAGTAATAGCTAAGCCGAAAATAATCAAACCACGCCAAAAAACCTTAGTCTTTTCGCCCTTAAACATACCGCTTCCCAATATATTATAACCCTCAGACATATAAAAAATTATTTTAGTCATAAAGCAACACACCAAAAAAGAGAGCCAACCATCCACTCTACATATTTGCCGTGTATTTGGAGCCTATTAGAACATGCGAAACGAGGTCTAGAGCGCTGTTGAGAACACATTGTTTCTGTTCGAAACCTAGCTTATGTATTTGACCTTGCCTTCTTCCGTCTCCCGCATTTTCTGCGCATGCAACTCTCTACGCCGTTCAATCTGCCCCATCTTAGCTACAATCTGTTCTGCCTTTTCAATCTCTTTATCCAAACCACCTAAATCCAAGTCCATGTCAAGCAACTTCGCCAAAACACCAAGAACACTCTTTGCCGCCTTAGGATCAGGCAAATAACCCCGTGTCTCACCCAACAAACACAACGCATCCAAATCTTTAACCCCTGCCATACCTAAAAGCAACCCAGCCGTCCCAACAATCGGATTCCCAGCACCACTCGCAACCGCGCCCGCTTTAACAGCCCTCTCCAAAAGCGCGGAACGTGTAGCAGCAGCAACGACATTCGGCGCCTCCGCAGTCTCCATTCGAAAACCACCAACAGTCACTATTGTCTTCGCACCAATCTTCTGAGCGAACTCCAAAATACAATTCGCAACTTCATATTGGCCCTCGATCGTCTGTGCTTGACTATCACCACTCAACAGAACCAAATCATCCCCTTTTTTTCCGTTATTCCGCCAAAAACGAAACTCACCACGAAGAAGACGAACATTTCCACTCTTATTCACAATTACATAGTAAGGAAAATGCGGAGAATGTAACTCTGCAAATTTTTCCGCCTTTAAAACCTTTGAAAGATAGCGCACCACAATCCGTCCAACCATCCCCAATCCCGGAAGCCCTTCAATAAGCAGTGGGTTCTTTAATTCAACCTTCATCAACTCTGTAATTTCCGTCGCTTTCATTCTTCTAACCCTCGCTCCTCCTTCAGTCGACGCCTATACTTTGCATACTTATCATCAGGTGAAAACTTGGCTGGATGCGAAACATGCACCAAACCATCACAAACAGGACATTTCTCTCTATTCAACGTGTACCGTTTGCAACTCTCACACTTACGAAGTAACCAAACCATCATTTTTCCCTTTTAAAAACTCCTTCTCCACCAGCCTTCGTGACCGCCTTCAGCACCACCTCAGAAGCCTTTTGCAAAACCTTCTCTGCTTTCTTATAATCCTCAGCAGCTACTTCAATCCTATACTTAGGTGGGGATAATACATAAACCTGAACCTCAGCCTCCTTCCCGTCCACAACCTTTTGCGCACCAAGCAAAGCATCACGAATACATTGAACCCCGTCAGGCTTAAAACAACGCAACTCGAACGCGCCCTTAATACGAACCAAAGGCAAACGAATCTTATCTTTCGCAATCTCCTCAAGCGCCACCGCAACCTCATCTGACACACCAACCTTCACAAGAACCTTCGAACCCTCCCGCGCCACCCGCTCCAAACCATCATAAACATCTCCAAACTCCTTCTCAATCAAAACTCCAGCCTTCTCATAAATCTCTTCAAAGGACAAGCCAAGCTTTTCGCCAGCACTTCGCAGCAGGGTTTCTGCTTTTCGTCCCCTTTTCCAAGACATAATTTTATCCTTTCTTTCCCGTCTCGTCACACGTCTAAGAGAAAGGTCCACATGTCTTTTCTCAACATCAACACGCAAAACCTTTAGCACAGTTTTTTGCCCTTCACGCACATAATCACGAATGTTTCTAAACCATGAAGAAGCAACCTCAGAAATGTGAAGCAACCCTTCTTTCCCATACTCATCCAACGTGGCATAAGCTCCATAATCGGTAATCCGCTCAACTGTCGCAATCACAAGATCGCCAACTTCAGGCCACTCGGATCTCTTTAATGTAATCGCCTACACACTCCAACAGTTTATTCCAACTCTGCCACAATCTCTCCACGTATCTTCGCCTTTCCACCAGAAGGTTCAGCCAAAATTGCATTGCAAACGTTACAATTCACTGTCACCGTTGCACTATTAAAGACAATTTGCTCATTTCCACAATCAGAACATTTCACGCGCACAAACTTGCTTCGTGGTTTAGGGATAAGCTTATCCCATTCACTCATCACACATCACCTTACTCAACAACCAATTTTCTGAGCCGAATCCCATCTTTTTGCCTGACATAACCACACACCTTACATTTAAGCCTCAAAGACAGTTTCTTTGTAGTTTTCGCGAATTTCTTTTGAAGGGGGTATTTTTGTCCACCGTATCCTTTCTTTTCTCGCTCATGTCGACGAGCACCTACAGCCAAAGCGCGCCGTTTCCCAGCCTTATACAAAGAGACAGTATGCGTCTGGTGAGCCTTGCATCGAGGACAGTAAGTTGTAATTTCTTTAGGTGCCTTCATCACAATCACCACATGAGTATAACAACACACCAACTTGCTGCCTTTTATACTTTTTTCGCATCAAAATCCCAATCTTTTGAGCGTTTTAAGCGTTAAAAAACGCAGTTTGGCTTTGTCTCTCTCTATTCCTACATAATAAGTTATAAATAGACTTAAATAACAAAATGAAACATAACGAAGGCACAAAATGGTTTAAACACAATTTTACTTGTAAGGTGAAAAAAGGGTGAACGAAACGCTGCTCCACAATGCCCCTAAAGAAGCGGGGGAACTGTCGCTATTTACTGTAGATGCTAACAATGCCATCGTGGAAAAATCAGACCCCAAATTAGCTGTGAAAAATGAACCAACTATCGCCGTTATGCTTCCTACGTATTGTGAAGCAGTGAACATAGAAAAACTAATCCGTGAAATCCAAAGTTTAAACATGAACATTGTATTTATTGTTATTGACGATTCAAGTCCAGATGGAACAGCAGATATTGTCCGTAGACTTCAAAAAGAATACGACAATATCATCCTCTTCGCCCGGCCTGCTAAGCTTGGATTGGGAACAGCCATTACAGATGGCTTTCGTCTACTTCTCTCTTTAGAAAATCCACCAGATTACATAATCGCTATGGACTCGGACTATTCGCACAACCCAAACGACATACCAAGACTGGTTAATGCGGCAAAACATGGCAACGACTTAGTAGTCGGCAGCAGATACTGCCAAGGTGGTAAAACCATAGGCTGGCCCTTTGCACGACAACTGATTAGTCATGTTGCCAACCTTATAGCAACAATGACGGTAGGCATGAAAATACAAGACTGTACCAGCGGTTTTCGATGCTACTCTATAGATTACGTAAGAAATGTAATCGACAATCTTCACAGTCAAACCTACGAAATCCAAATAGAGACGGTAAAACAAGCGTGGACCAAAGGATTCAAAGTTCAAGAACTACCCATTATGTTTAGTAACAGGAAACGGGGAAAATCAAAGCTTACAAAAGCCGAATTCAAAGGTTTCCTTTCCTATATCATCAAAACCAAATTTGGTGTTGCAATAGCGCCAGAAACTGAAAACACCGAAACTGACTTTCTCTATGACGCGCCAAAGATTGACGAAAGAATACAACGACTCATGGACCTTCATAGACGAATTAGATTCTTTTAGAAAAATTCAGAACAAATTGTCAACTATTCTGGCAAAGGCTTTAACACAGAAATATGCTTTGAAAATCTGAGCAAGTAATAATCAACCTTTTATAAGACCTCTTCATCTAAAAGGGCTGGAGCGTAATGACCGAGCAACAAGAAAACTCTTCAAGGGGGTTTTCCAGTAAAGCATTTTCGAAAATTGAGACATTACTTAATTCAAATATTCGCGGCGTGTCTGGAAGTACTATTATTGTTTTTGTTATGATATTTGTTTACTTCTTGGTTTTCTCCATTTTCACTGTCTTAAGACAAATCACCTTTAAAACCTGTGCTTTTGATCTTGGAATCTATGATCAAGCGCTCTATACCACATTGTTTGAAGGAAAATTTTTTTATGAGACACCAGATTTGTATTATACTCTCTCTGGTTCATTTTTTGGCGTTCATTTTACACCAAATACGTTCGTTTTGTTACCCTTCTATTACGTATTTCCACGACCAGAAACCTTATTGGTTTTTCAATCCGCAACCATTGCTTTAGCCGCTGTTCCAATTTATTGTTTAGCGCGTGTGTTAACTCAAAGAAAAGCGATCGGCATAGGTTTCGTAGCATTATATTTGTTTAATCCGTTCATTCATTCATTAAATACATATGATTTTCATATAGAATCACTTCTTCCTCTGCTTTCTCTCTCTGCACTATACTATTTTGAAACGAAAAAATGGACAAGATTTGTTGCTTTTTCCATACTCACAGGAACAACCATAGATGTTGCGGCTTTTATTGTTTTTTTCATGGGGTTTTATGGACTTATACGTTATCCGAAATCACTCTTTTACTTGATTAGAAGAAAGAAAATAGAGAAAGAGAAGTATAAAGCAATCATAGCATCACTTATTGTGTTAATAAGTGCTGTTTTTCTGCTAATTGTTGCCATTAAAATCATCACATTATTTGGACCATTACCACTAAGTTCAAGCGGAGTAGGAATGTTTTCGAAACTTGGAGGAAACTATATTGAAATAGTCGCTAATGCGATGTTTCAACCATGGCGGTTAATCGACTCTTTTCTTTACGACGGGATTTACAAATTAGCATACCTCTCATCATTCTTTCTTTCCGTTTCCTTCTTAGCCGGTTACTCTCCAAAAGAATTAATTCTCTGCATACCATGGATCGGTGTCACACTCCTTACTACTGTTAACACGTTGTATCAACCAGGGTATCAATTTGGCGCGTTCATAATTCCATTCATATTTTATGCATCTACCCATGGCATTAGGAACATTCAAAGGTATACAAAAGACAAGTTATTAGTTTACAGAAAGATGAAGCATGCGTTTGCGATCTTGTTTGCGATGGTCTTTTTCGTTTCTCCCCTAAGCCCTGTGTGCTATTACTTTTCTAGGTCAGCGGCATTTTCAGGTTATCCAATACCAACGAGACACACGATGCTATTGACAGAAGCCGTTGGTTTAATACCAAAGAATGCTTCGGTACTAGCACAGAATCATATATTCCCACATGTATCTAGCAGAATGACTGCGTATGTGTGGGTCCCACTCAATGTAACAGTAGACTACGCAATCGCCGATAGTATTCAGCATGATTATTTTTCAGCGCACGCGAAGAACGAATCATTCAAACAACAATTCGAAGCTTTAAAAAATAGCGGAGAATATCAGGTTATATTTGATGAGGATAATATCACCGTTATTAAAAGATTATCGACCTAGCTAAATCAGCACAAATTTATATTTCCTGTCAGGTAAATATGACGTCTTGCTTAAGGAATGGCAGATGAAAATTGCTGCAATAACATTATACCCGCCCAAAAAAGCTGGATCCGCATTTTACTCTTTTAATTTGTATAAAGAGATTGCTAAATACTTTGAAGTGGTTATTTTAACGGACGAAACGCCTAATCAGACAGGAACAATGAAGGTAATCAAGGCATGGAATAGAAACTCAATTCTTCTGCCGTTGGACTTGTTCAAAAAAATTTACCGAACAAAACCTTCCATCTGCCATTTTCAAATTGAATACCGACCATTCAATGATAACGCGATTCTTTCAACCCTCGACGCCTTGCTAATCGTTGCCCTTACAAAAATTGCAAATCTCAAGGCAATAATAACATTACATGGGGTGATCTATTCAGCAATTATTGAAGAAGAAAAAATTCAATTTTTGAATAAAACTCTATCTAAGATTTTGTTAGTTATTTTCTATAATCTCTTGAGCTTGTCTTCGACAAAACTTGTAGTTCATAATCAAATAACACAGAATGTATTGCAGGAAGAGTACAAAATAAGCAAAAAAAAGATTGCAGTGATTCCGCACGGCGTTATCCCTGCTAAAATGCTACACAAAAGGTCTAAAGATGGAATCATTAAGATTTTTTTTCATGGTTTTGTGAGACCTAAAAAAGGATTGGAGTGTTTGCTAAGGGCAATACAAATTGTTGTTGCCTCCTACAAAAATGTGAAGCTAATAATAGCAGGAGGACCACCCTTCCAAGAAAGCGTGATTGGAGAATCCTACATTGATAGACTTAGAAAGATGATTCTGACCCTACGACTTGGAAACCATGTAGAAATCAAGAAGGGATTTATAAGTGAAAACGATCTTGACAAATACATTTCTAGTAGCGATATTCTAGTTTTTCCATACATAGACCACTATTTAGAGTCAAGTGGTTCAATTGCACGAATTATGGATTACGGGGTACCAATAGTTTGCAGTAAAATTCCAAGGTTCCTTGCCGACCTGCAAAGCGGAAAGGAGTGCCTAATGGTTACCCCAAACAATGAGAAGGAACTTGCAGAAGCACTAATGAATTTGGTTGACAATCAGGAACTAAGGCAAAAAATATCAGAAAACTTGAGGAAGAAAGCAAAAAGCAGATACTGGCACATCTTAGCAAAAGAGTATGTCAAGTTGTTCAAAGAAGAAAAACATGAATAGAAGCTGCTTGTTTGAGGATTCTTTCTTTTAAGTAAAGCCCATAATTTTTTGTTTGTCAAGTTTCTTTCATATACTTTGGAATTATTGGTGTTGGGAATTGCAAATGCTCTTTGGCATTATGAAATTGTCTTCTACCCAGTTGAAACCAGAATTGCATAAGCGATTGGATTAATTCTCCTATCGATTCGAGATTAGTTCATCAACATGTATTGTATACTTCTCTGAACATCTTAAGCACTTTATCCACTATAACGGTTTTGTCAAATTTTAGGGCTTTGATTCGACAATCCTTGGCGAGCTGCCAATATTCTTCTCTATTATGTTTCCACATGTAGTAGAAGTCGAGTATTGCCTTTTGAAAATCACTCGCAGAATTACCATATGTTAAGGGCAACCCTAAGAATTTGTGTGCAGAAAGTGGTGTTGTGACCACAGGAGTTTCACATAAGCATGATTCAACTATAGACAGACCAAATGTATCTACTCTGCTTGGTAATAGCGAAACATGGCTGCTCGAAAGAAAATCAGGCATATCTTTCTCAGAAATCCCGCCGGAAATATTAGTTTTAACTGCAGTTTCCTTCCTTAGCAAACGTATTGTCTGTTGGAATAAATCGTACCCTTTCTGCCAAACCTTTCTACTAGAATACGCAATAGTAAAGTCCTCGTTTTTTTCTCGAGTCGGTTTGTATGCCGCAGCATTTACAAAATTAGGAATGAAATAAACCCTTGGGTGGTTAACTGGAAAGGCTTCAGTAACTGTATGTATCGCATCGAAACGGCGCAGCTCAAAATAATTCGCAAATCTATTGGTAACATTTGCCAGATTAGGCAAAACACCATATCGCACATTCGGAGGAACCCAGTATGCTTCTGCATGAAGGCCACCGATTCGAGGTTTTGAAGTCTGAAAGTTGAGCCAATTTAGAGGATTATAAGTAACGTAGACCACATCACCATTAACATTATGATGTATTTTTTCGTAGTATGGGATGCCCTCCAGAACATCTTTAGGATTTATCTTGGGTTTTCCTTCTAGTAATAGAGGTAAAGCATAAATTTCTACGGTGCATCGTCGTTTAACAAGTTCTTTAGCGATTTCGACGATCCACTTCTCACCGCCTCCCCAGTACGAGAGCGATAAATGATGGCAAAAACAAACTCGAAGGCTCATAGTTTCGAATATTGGAGCCTAGATAAATTTAACATTTTATGCACCCTATTCGACGCAGTCAATAGTTAGATCGACTCAAGTAGATTCGTCTATTGCAAATTGATGGCTAAGAAAATGTGGAAGACTCGCAGCAGTTCATCCTCACAAAAATATCTATTTTGAATGATTAGATGATGCATATCAGATTTAAAGAATCGGCTTTGACCGGGCACTGTCATTAGTCGTTTGCCTTATAACAATTTCTTGTGCTTGCGAGTTGATTTTCTACGCCGTTTTTTGTGGTTTCGCATTTGGCAACGCTTGTCATAGCCACAGATGCATCACATAATCTGGCAGAACAGTTGAAAACTTCAGAGATTTAGTTAAGGTTGAAAGTCAATTTTTATTGAATCTCTAAACAAAGGCGCATTGTGGTGGGTTGGAGTTGCCTCAAAGACCCTCCTTACGATTATTGCGATTTTGCTTCCAATGGTCGCTCGCGCCTCTACCAAAACTCTCTCCATAAACTCGCACTTCTTTGGCTGTTTAAATCTATATGAAGAGAATTATTCTAATAACTGTCGTTAAAGCAAGTTGTTATCAAATGGGCAGTGGAGAAACTAAAATAGTAGAGTAAAGCATGATTGTTGAGATAGAAATGCTTTCCAAAACCTTGAAGTTTGTTCAAGAGAAATTTCTGGAATACTACAAGGATTCCTTTCAAGAAACCTGGGTTCCTAGTCTTTTTGAGAATCGAGAGTTTGGCGTGTTGCTTTTTAAGGAAAAAATAATGGTGAGGCATAGAAGTTTTCAGCAGTTCGACGAGCTTAAGGGGTTTTTGTGCGAGTTGGTTCCGTCGGACGTTTATTATTCAAGCGCTTACTATGAAGAACCATCTGCTAGCGAGATGGGTGAGAAAGGATGGTTTGGCGCTGATTTGATTTTTGACATTGATGCGGATCATATTCCTACGCCTTGCGAGAAGGTTCATGATGTTTGGGTTTGTAGTAATTGCAACTTCTCAGATAGAGGCGTTGCCCCAGAGAAATGTCCATCTTGCGGAGCACAGAAAATAGACACGAAAACGTGGGTCTGCGAAGTCTGTTTAGAAACAACAAAAAGAGAGACCATGAAACTTCTAGACATGTTAACAAGTGATTTTGGGTTTTCCGCTAAGGAAATGAAAGTTTATTTTTCTGGGCATAGGGGCTATCATGTTCATGTTGAAGAAGAATCAGTAAGAAATCTTGACCAAATTGCACGAAGAGAGATTGTGGATTACATTGTTGGAATTGGCCTCGATATGGATATTCATGGATTGAAAGTAATAGACCAGAGGCTTGTTGGTCCAGATTTTAGTGACGTAGGTTGGGGGGGCAGGATTGCTCGAGGGACTTATGAGTTTCTCTTGAATTCTTCAAGTCAAGACCTAGAAAGGTTGGGGTTACAGAGAAGAGCTATTGATGCAATTGTTAAGTACAAAAGCGAGATTTTGGAAAGTTGGAAAGAAAGGGGACCTTGGAACATTGTGAAGGGCGTAGGTTTGGCTAGTTGGCAGAAAATTGTTGAACAAGGTATTGAGTTGCAGTCTGCAAAAATCGATACTGTAGTTACAACGGACATTCATCGCCTAATTAGATTGGATGGCACGCTTCATGGGAAGACTGGTTTGAAAAAGACTGAAGTTTCTGTTGCAGGAATAGATGGTTTTGACCCACTCAAAGACGCCGTTGCTTTTAAGCAAGGAGCAGTGGAAGTTTTTGTTCATGAAAGCCCAAAGTTTAGAATTGGCGATACAGAGTATGAGGGTTTAAAAGAGAGAAAGGTTGAATTACCAATAGCGGCTGGATTGTTTCTCTTGTGTAAAGGTGCTGCTGAGGTGGCAACATAAAATGTATGATGAACTCTATGGCGCATGGGAAAAAGAGCACAGAAGCGTTGAACTTCAACCTCTTTCTGAGGATTTCTATGTTCATTTGGCTAGTTATGTTAAGAAAATACGCGAAGAAAGTAGAATGTTGGACAAGAAGACTACGAAAGCGAAGTTAATGAAGCTAGAACTTCGCAATGTACGTAGGCTCATTAAGGAACTTGTCCAACTTCGTTATGATAAAATATTCAAAGCAACGACTTCGGGGAAAACTATCCCAAGTGAGGCGTTGACTGAAGAAAAATTGTACGGTAAAATTGTGCCTTTCAGCGAGTCTTATCAAGAGTTTTTGAAGGGTATTCTTTTGGGGCGATGGTCTCTTGATGAAGGGCAAAGTGAAAGGCCGAAACGGATGGTTGTTCGTTTTTTGAGGGATGTGCCTGCGATAGTGGGTGCGGACATGAAAACTTATGGTCCTTTTAGGACTGAAGACATTGGTACTGTGCCTGTGGAGAATGCGGTGGTTCTTATTAAGCAGGGTGTTGCTGCAAAAATAGAGTATAGATAGTTTTAGGTTTTGGTTTTTGCTTGTTTTAATTTTCTTCTGTAGTAAGTCAGTGGATTCCGTAGCTGTCTGCACGTTTCGTCTGGGGCTATGCAAACTCCGTGGGTTCGTAGTGTGCCACAGTTTGGTGGTCGGTATTTGGTTCTTGAACCTCTTTCGCCGGCTATGTGTTCGACTTGGTAGCGTGTTAGTCGTTCGTTAAAGTCAGAAAGCGACTGATAAAGCGCTATGACTTCTTCTGGGCTCATGCCTGCGTTCACTAGAAACGTGGTTAATGTGAAGCGGCCTATGTGTGAAAGGTGGTGCCCTGAGGTTATGGCGTTGTAGAGGGCTTTTATGCACGGTGGAAAGGCAGCGATGACTAATTGTTTTGGCATTTCTTCTGTTCGGAGTCTTCCTTTTTTTAGCATTAGTAGCTGTTTTAGGCGTTCTACGCGCACTGTAAGTTCTTGCGGAAGGGTGATGCCCTTTGTTTGGAGTCGGTTTTCTATGTGTGTTTTTACTTCTTCTTCGAGGAGTCGGCATATTTCGTTTTTTGTGACAGAAACTTTGCCGTTTGTGATTTGTCGGTTGATGAGTTTCCATTCTTTTTCGCGGAATATTGAGGCGTTTCTGAGGTAGTCTATGAAGTGTATTGTGAAGCCGCTTTCTTGTGGTTTTTCTGGTGTTTTTGTTTTCCAGTGGAAGAATTCTGTGATTTTTGTTATGGTTTGTTGGGTTTCTTCTTTTAGTGATTCTGTGATTTGTTTTGCTTCTAGGAGTGCGTATCTTTTTTTGAGGTAGGAGTCGTTTATTGCGGCGACTATCATGACGGCGATTGGGAATGATGGGATTTCGATTTCAGGTTTGGATGAGGGTTTTCCGGTGTCGTTTGCGGTGAGGCAGTTTTGTACGCGGTTTTCTGCTCTGTCGAGGATTGGGGAGAAAACTGGGTCGGCTAGTTCGTTTATTTTTAGGTCTAGGGTTTTTATGTATTCTGTTGCTTCTGGGAGAAAGGGGTATTTGGCCAGCTCGCTTTTCGTGAGGACTTTGTTTCCTCTCCGGCTGGAGGGGTTATTCTACTTCTATTCTTGGGGCGAGGTAGAATGTTAGTTTTCCTTCTTTTGGTTGTTGGAAGTCTAGGCGTATTGGCATGTCGTTGCTGAATTCTAGTACGGCGATGTCTGAGGTTGAGCTTGCGTTTTTGATTATTTCTGATAGGTAGCTTAGGCTGAATGTGGCTTTTGATGGTTCTTTGACGTTTAGGTCGAGTAGGGTGTCGCTTCCTTTTTTGATTTCGATGTTGGCGCCCATGAGGTCGCCTGTGGCGTTTAGTGTGAGTTTTTCTGGGTCGGCTTCGATTTTGACGTGGTCGCTGACGAGGTTTGCGTCTTCTATGGCTTCGCGTATGCCTTGTGTTGTTGCTTTTGCGGTTACAGTGAAGGTGATTTTTGGTGTTGGGACTTCTTCTTCTTGGGCTTCGAGGGTGGGCATGTTGAAGGCGCGGGTGTATTTTCCTGTTATGGTTATTTTTAGTCGTCCTGTGTTTTCGTCGAGGGCTAGTTCTACTGGTTCGTCTTTTCCTGCTCGTTTGAGGAGTTTCAGCATTTCGCTGATGTTTAGGCACATTTTTGTTGGTTGGTCGCATTGGTATTCGTCGAAGATTGTTTTTGGCCATTCAAAGTCTACCATGGCGACTCTTGAGGGGTCCATGGCGCGGAGTTTTATGCCTTCTGGTGTTAGGTTGAATGTGGCTTCGTCTACGAGTATGCTTATGGCGCTTATCATGTCGCGTAGGAGTTTTGCGTCGGCTACTTTAATCTTGAACAAACATTAGACCTCCTTCTATCTGGGGTAAACCATTCTGTATTCAACAAATAAAAGCATTTACCTCTCTCTCGCAATTCCACTTTCTCTATCGATAGTATGATGGGAAAGCTTTGGAAATATCATAATAGAACTCACAAATCAGTCTCCGCCTAAAAAGTGCAAATTCGTGCCAATCATATTTGGAGCCTATTTGGAGCATATAGTAGACCCTCTAGGGGAAGGCGCGTGCACACACACAGAGTGAGAAAGTGGGGCGCTAACATGTTACACGAATTATATATACTCTGACAATCATAACAAGAAAAGCGGGGAAAGAGAGAGCAATGTTAAAACCTTGGCACAAAAACTGGCCAGACAAAGTGCCACAATTAATCGAATACCCTGAAATACCTCTTCACGAACTATTAACAAGAACAGTCAAACTTTACTCAAAAAACACCGCCATAATCTTCTACGGAAAAAAAATAACATACAACGAACTGAACATCCTCAGCGACAAATTCGCAACAGCCCTAAACGACATGGGCGTCAAAAAAGGCGACAGAATCGCACTCTTCCTCCCAAACACCCCACAATACATCATCAGCTACTACGGCGCACTAAAAACAGGCGCCATCATAACCGCCATCAGCCCACTAGCAAAAGAACGCGAAGTAATGCACCAACTCAACGACTCAGAAACAGAAACAATCATCGCAATGGACATCTTCTACCCCATAATCAAAAACATCCAAAAAAGCACAATCCTCAAAAGAATCATAATCGCACAAATGAAAGAATTTCTACCCTCAACAAAAGCATTCTTCGGCTCACTACTCGGCAGAATACCCAGCCACAAAGTCCCCAAACAACCCGGCATCTACTTCTTCAACAACCTCACAGAAAAACACCCCCCAAACCCACCCCCAGTCAAAATAAACCCAAAAACCGACCTAGCAGCACTCCAGTACACTGGAGGAACCACAGGAACCCCAAAAGGCGCCATGCTCACCCATTATAACCTAGTCTCAAACGCCATCATGTGCGCAGAATGGCTAACCGCAAGAACAAGCCAAGAAATGTTCCTAACAGTACTCCCACTGTTCCACATTTACGGAATGACAACATCAATGAACGCAGCCATCCACATCGCAGGCACCATGGTCCTGCTCCCCAAATTCCACCCCACAGACGTCCTAAAAACAATAGAACAACACAAAATCACAATCTTCTGCGGAGTCCCAACAATGTACACAGTACTCGTAGCACACCCACAAATAGCAAAATACAACCTCTCATCAATAAAATTCTGCATCTCAGGCGCCGCACCACTTCCACCTGAAGTACAGAAAAAATTCATGAAAATCACAGGAGGCGTACTCGTAGAAGGCTACGGACTAACAGAAAGCTCCCCAGTCACACACTGCAACCCACTCGACGCAACAATGAAAGCAATAAAAATAGGCTCAATCGGAATCCCCTGGCCAAACACAGAAGCCAAAATCGTCGACATAAAAACCGGAAAAAAAACCCTAGAACCAGACAAAACCGGCGAACTAATAGTCAAAGGCCCACAAGTCATGAAAGGCTACTGGAACATGCCAGAAGAAACCGAAGCAATCCTAAGAGACCACTGGCTCTACACCGGCGACATCGGCAAAATGCACAAAGAAGGATACTTCTACATAACA
>Ga0209636_10003048_pt1 | contig 17075 bp, 10 predicted proteins | sample DeeMarSWOR152_54_FD_187464 | JGI IMG/M metagenome (GOLD analysis project Ga0209636, IMG submission 187464) | Marine sediment microbial communities from White Oak River estuary, North Carolina - WOR-1-52-54 (SPAdes) (version 2) | ecosystem: Environmental > Aquatic > Marine > Intertidal zone >...
TCTTGGGGATACGGCTCCATCGGATTTACATGCTATGCGGGTCAAACACCGTTCAGCGGTGATGGAAAACTGGTTGTCTTCGAATTCGAAATCATCGCGACCCCACCTGAGGGAGGCAGCCTAACGAGTCCCCTAATAATCTCACCTGAAAATTCACCGCCGAATCCAAATCTAACACCGCCAAGAGTCTTATATGAAACTAAACTCAGAGACCCAACAGGACTGCCGATAGCCTTCGTGGGTACAGACGGTCACTACGAATACGTTGGGTAGCTCGCTACTTTTCTGATACCACCAACATTGCCGGTTTACACTCACCTTTTTTTTAAAAAAATGTGCGCGCTTGTTTGGAGATAGTAAGTTTCAAACATTGAAACCTAACGTAACGATGTTGTAGGCAAAATTGTGAGATCAAGAAGAAGATTTCTGTTGTCTGTAATACTCGTTGTTGTGACAATGAGTTCAGCAAATCCAAAGTTTGCCTTGGATGAAGAAGGAGAGAGTAAGGTCGATATGAAAACTGAAGAGGAACATCAAAAATAATAATGGAAAGATGGAATCTAGACTATTATTAAAAAGGAAGTGGAGCTGAGCGTGAGACGAGCAAACCGTAAATAATGCTCGACGCTGTTGTGCTACTCTATCCCTTTACTGTCCCTTAGCAAGTGCGGTGCCTATCCGCCCAAACTTCATAGCGTCGCTCATGGAACCCTCAATCGTGTATTGCTTAGCAAAGTACGCTCTAGTCTGATCAAGCTCTCGAGTCAACATCTTGTGAAAAACTTCTTCTGAGCCCTTCAACGTTACACTAGGCGACGCATGTACTCCAACATTGAACGAGATTGCTCCTCCTTTGGTTTCGATGTAGAAGTCGTCGTCTCCATCCACGATGAACTGAACAACTCTGTCCCATCCAGTTATTAGTCCTTTCACTTCAGCATTCTTGCTAGCCTGTTCAACGAATTGTTTGTAGCCGTCCACTACTCTACCCATTTTTCACATCACCTTCCATTAAACTCTAGAACAGAAAGAGTCGTAACATACACATTTAAGCTTTGTCGTATTTTTTCAACGTCACTGTACATCGACACATAAAAACTTGGATACAGGCCATACCGTGTGTGGGGTTCTTTAAGCCTTTGTTTCCTTCACAGCTCATTTGCGGCCTTGAATCCAAAAAACTTTTAACCTTTTTCGGAAGGCCTGTATGAACCTATTGATTTTACCTGATTGAATAGCCACCACAACTATGAAGAATAGGAGCACCCAAGCGACGAAGAATAATTCTCCATAGGAGTTGTGAAAGACTTCGCCAGCTTTTGATCCGTAATGTACAGAGATCGTGAAGAAAGAGGCTATTCTAAAAACGTTGGTTAAGTATGTTCCAGCGGCTCCGATCAAAAAGAAGATTATTTTCCGTTCTCTCTGTATTGTTGTTTTCTTGAAGAAGTAGGGTGATTAGGGCAAAAAGGAGTAGGCTGTGAACACCCGCACAGGGCCACGCCACATTCGCTCGCACAGTTTCTCCTCCTGCACTCACGGTCATTAGGGGAAAAGCCCCGTATTCTGAGGAAAAAACTGGATACGCCAATTCGACGTTATAGCCCAAAAGGTCCAGTAATGCTGTTGCACATGCTGCTGTGGGAACCGCCAATAATTGCATCGGTTTAAAAATACCAAATGGCCAGATTGTGTCCACTAAATATGTAACGCCCATTCCCGCAAGAAGAGACAGCGAAATAGCGAAACTTTTGAGTCCAACAGATCCGTATGCCAGCCACATTGCAGATATGAAAAACGATATGAGTATCAGATACTCGACTGACAAAGGCCAATGCTCGTTTATGAAATCCGGTCTGATTGTAGGGCTTGACCGAAGTTAAGGACCATTTGGTTTAAACCTAGAAAGTTAACACTCAAAATATAAACTGAAGGAACTGCCGCAAAAATACATGCTAGGAGGACGCGAAATCTGTTCTGAAATGTGCGCTGTTTTTCGACGATAACCTCCCAATCCAGTATAGACTCTAATAAGAGTAACCACATAAAGAACAGGTAGAACATCCTCCCTTTCCACGTCAAGTCGAACATAAATCTTTGATTAAATGAACCAAAGGCTTCAATATTAAAAAGGTCAAGCAACAAAATTAGAAGGATGGATATGAAAAAGAAAGATAACCGGAGAAAGTGTAAACGTGCCTTTTTTATTTCAGAAAGCTTTCTTAGCGCCTGTTTAATGTGTGATCTAAGCTTCATTTTAAGCCCCGAAAGGATGTTGAGCTAACAGAAAGAGCTTCTTTTCGCCACATGCAGGTTAGATGTCATTGCCACAATGGTCATGCTTCTCACCTTGGTCTGTTGCATATATGGTGGACCTCATGTTCATGTTTAAATTTTTCTGCTTTGCTTCTGGAAGAATTTTAGCCTCTCTCTTTGGAATATCTGTTTCTCATAGCCCGGATCACACTATACCTTAAAACTCTCCTTCTTTTAAGCCGCAGAATTCGGCCAAGCCAGCAAAAACTGGATGAAAATTCTTTCCAAGATGTATTCCCAATGGATATACTTCTCATTTGGGAATACAACGTTTAAGTGGCTCATCCTAGAATGAATACGGAAAATTGTTGCCGAACATACGTCTGGAAGATAATTCCAGAAGCCTTAAGAGATATTTCGCCACGTGTTCATCGTGTGAAGAGAACGGAGGAAGATAATCCTGAAACGATGTCGTTTGCGCGCGCGCGCATATGACGCTTTACTTTTCTCTCTTGTATTTTTGATATTTCTCGGCCTCCTGTTCGGAACACTTGGCTCCATGCACGCGCGCTCTTTCAAAGCTGTTCATTTGGAGTCTGGGGAAGATACCGGCGCATCCACAAATCTGGGAATGATAACCTTTGACGGCGTGTCATACAGTCTTCCAGACGACGTTTCTAAAACGATCGGAACCTATTCTGCTGAGTACTTTACTGATGCTGGCTACTTGTTTGACCATTGGGAGACAACTCACCTGGTCTCCGTATCTGACGCGAACGCTAATCCGACTACTGTGACAGTTTCTGGCGACGGAACCCTTAAAGCAATTTATGCTGCGCATCATGATGACCATCTCAGCGACGAGTATGCGCCGATGGCCATACCTATAAACGACAAGAACCTCACGGTAGCGCCTATCATCATGTGCACCATCCTAGAGAATGACGTTTTCAAACCATTTCACTACCCGTGTAAATCGGCACGAACAACCTTCGTGGATAACGACTGGAGTGATAGTGACGCGAATTACACATATGTGTTTGAAGATTGGACAGATTATGATTGGAATGATATCGTGGTTAGTTTATACGCCACTACCAATGATATGATAGAGGTAGAAATTTGCTTAGAAGACCGTGAAGCTACTTGGAAGAACCCTTTTAGTGTTGAAATAACGCCGGAAAGTCTAAATGTAGATGTCCACTGGAACAGCACAGATTATCCGGGAGACCATGTTGTCCGGGTGAATCCCAACGAAACCGTAGATATTGAACTTTTTGCCGAGTCCAACCCAGGAGCGCGCGCACGCATAACGGTCACACCAAAGACATACACGTTAACCATAACCTCTGCATCAGGTGGAACAACTGACCCGGTTCCTGACAGCTACTTATACGATGAAGGGACTGTTGTCTCTGTTACAGCCGTTCCTGACCCGGGATATGATTTCGACTATTGGGAACTAGATGAAGTTGATACTGGATCAGCTAATCCAATAGATGTGACAATGAATGCAAACCACACTTTACTTGCAATTTTTAAACAGCAGTCTCCACCAAAATATTACTTAACAGTCATTTCGCCTTACGGCACACCGGGCGGCGAGGGCTGGTACGACAACTGTACAACTGCTTATGCCACCTTAGACACTAGTATTGTGGATCACGGGAATGGAACCCGCAGAGTGTTCACCCACTGGAGTGGGGATGCATCTGGAACAGATTACTCAACTAGCAACCTAATTCATATGGATCGAAATAAAACAGCCGTGGCCAACTGGAAAACACAATACTACTTGACCGTGACCTCTCCTTACGATTCGCCTACACCAACGAGCGGATGGTTTGACGCTGGAGAAGAGATAACAGCATCCGTCACTTCGCCTTGGCCAGGGCCAACTGGTGTCCAATACGTTTGCACTGAATGGACTGGAACTAGAAGCGTCCCAGTGTCCGGAACAACCAAAAGCGTGGCCTTCACGATAAACACGCCCTCAAGCATCACGTGGACTTGGAAGACCCAATACAAACTAACAGTTGAGACCTATCCAGCTGGTCTAAGTCCAGCTCCTACACCTCCAACTGATTGGTATGACGAATCTACCCACGTCGTGTTGACGGCTCAAACGGTAAGCGGATACACATTCAACTACTGGGATGTTAACGCAGGGTCACAAGATAGTGGTGTTAACCCAATTACTGTGCATATGGGTGGACCTCATACAGCCACAGCTCATTACCAGACAGCGGCTCCGCCTCCACCCGTTGGGGGCCACGCCATGCCAATAGACAACTCTCATTTGTTAGCCCCAAAAATTGACTTGGTCTCGGGAATAGGCCTAGCTTCCATTCTTCTAGTCGCTATGGCTGCAACAATTATCTTAATTAGACGCAGAAACAAACGTTCTAGTGGGAACTTGAAGGCTCCATAGCCTAGCGGAGAACCACTGTACTATGAGCAGAAGAAAGAGACGTAAAAAAGAGAAAAGCAGAAATAAACTCGCATATGGGATTATCGCTGTCGCCTTCATCCTAATCCTTCTCGCCTATCATCTCTCCTTCCCTCAATCAAATCAGACATCACAGCCCAAGGCAGCAATAGTTGATCAATTAGGCTTCAAAGAAGAGACGCGCAACCAAACCTTCACCCTAACATGCAAAAACATTTTAGAGGCTGCTGAATTCAGCGTGGACTGTTATGATAGTGAGGAGGTCACGGTTGACTTTTATAAGAATCTTCTCAATGGTTACGGCTTAATTGTCCTAAGGGCGCATTCAGCACTAATAGGGACTACAGAGTCTCTTGGCCTCTTCACTTCCGAACATTACGATCCTGATAACATTCCTCCCGCTTACTACGAGGACATCGCTGGTCACCGACTTGTGGAAGCATACTTCACCGAGGAAGAGCGCGAGCAAGGCGAAAGGTACTTCGCAATATCCCCCGAGTTTATCGAAAAATATGGAAACTTTCAAAACACTACAATTACAATGATGGGCTGCGACGGCCTAAAATATAACGAAACAGCTGGTGCATTCATCAAAAAAGGTGCCAAAGTTTGTGTAGGCTGGAACGGACTTGTGGGCACACCTCATACCGACCGCGCAACCACACGCTTACTTGAACACTTAGTCGGAGGAAATACGGTGAATGAAGCAGTAGAAGAAACAATGAAAGAAGTGGGTCCAGAGAAAATGTATGTTCAAGATCAGGGATATAATAGTGAACTGAAATACTATCCCGAAAATGCCGGAAGCTATACTATTCAATGTATTCTTGGCATCTCTGGCATGGAAACTTTAAGAACGAACACTGTTTTGGCGAAAGAAGGAAAGAAAGGAACCAGAATAAACTGGCTATAGTAAGTCTTCTTTTTCAGTACGCAAATATTATGACCTTTACGATGGACTGCGTTGGACTAACATACACCAGTATGTTCGATATCTTCGTCAAAAAAGGAGCCAAAGTTAACATAAGTTAGGGCGGACCGTAGCTGTAAACCACGCATGCATTCTTGAGTGTTGCTTCTTCGCAGGAAAACTGATTGGCAAAATATGCCCGTTTGGATGACATCAGAAGGCTATGCTTCGTTTTTCTCTTCCCATTTCTTTACGGCTAACTTTTTGTCTCCAACTTTGAAGCTGATGTTAACCGTGCCCGCTGGGTCTGCTTTGAAGGGGAACATGCTGTCCTCAGCTAGGTCTTTCGGAATGTACAATAGATACTTGCCGTCCCTTCTTCGAAAAAATCTTCCTTTTGCCACACTAGCCATAGTCATGTAGCCTCAATTATCTTGTGTCGTCGGAAAAGAGTCGTGAAATGTTTCTTATACAGGTTGCATAATAATATTTTTTGAATCATTGAGACTACTCATGATGCGGCGGCGCCGTATTTTGATGGTACTCAGACGGAGAGGGATGTTAACACAAAAATAGTGTGTATCAAAAATTCAAAAATACTGCCTAGAGACATATTAAGCCTTTTGGTTGACCAACCAGCGTCGCAAATAGAATGATATTACGTAGAACTTAAATATTGTTAACGCACAAAGATAGTAAATCACGAAGAGGATTTTCGTCAACTGATGGACTTTCTCTTCTAAAAAATGAAAAGAGGAAGGAGAAAATGAAAAACAAACTAGTGGCAATACTGATACTCACAATGCTATTTGCAAGCATTATGCCTTTGTCGGTAGGATCGGAAAATACAACTGGTTACATTCGTGGACTTTGGCACTTTGACGAAGGAATTGGAACTACCGCCTATGACGCTAGCGGATTCAATAACAATGGAGTCGTCTATGGCGGAGCCATGTGGACAGATGGAAAACTTGGCAAGGCTTTGGATTTTGACGGTGTGGATGATTACGTAGAAGTTCCTGACTCAGACTCGCTGGACGTAACTGGAAAAATAACACTGGAAGCATGGATATATCCTCGCACTATGACGCACCTTCAAGTAATTGTTTCCAAATACAATCATAGCGCACCATATAACGGGGCATATTATTTGGGCTTGGGCGGCTACGGTTACATGAACAAAATTCTTTTTGGTCTCAGCAACGACGGCTACCATTACTATTACATATTGTCGAACACCAACATAACTGCGAAAACGTGGACCCATGTCGCAGGGACATTAAATGGTACTCACATGACCTTGTACATTAATGGAAATAAAGATAAAGTAAGCTCCTACGCACCTGGTGTGATATATGCGTCTACTGCGCCTCTTCGAATCGGCTGCTACCTGCCTGAACTTGGATTTCCAAGATTCTTTGACGGGATCATCGATGAAGTCAAGGTTTCCGCAACTACAATTTGGACAGTCGATGATGACAAAATACAATGTCCCACCGCCGACTTCACAAACATTCAAGATGCAATAGACGCTGCAAGCCCAGGTGACACAGTCAAGGTGTATGAAGGAACATACACAGAACAATTGGTCATTAACAAGAGTCTAACTCTACTAGGAGACCCCGGACCCAAAATTGTGGCCCCTGATACACGGAACACATATACAATTGCTGAGTCCACAGCAACGTGGGATCCAATCATCTTTGCTTATGGTGGCACAGAAAGCGGTGGTGCTGTAGGTGGATCAGGCACAATTAGCGTAACCATTGATGGCTTTGAAATAGATGGTGGAAATAAGGCAACTACCGCCAGATTCGTGGGAATACTGTATCGCAACGTCAATCCTGGAGTGGTTTCCAACAATAAAATCCATGACATGTATGACACTGATGGAGAAGGAGACGGCCCCCAAACATTCGGTATCATGGTTTGTGGCGATTCTGATGTGACAATTGAGTTCAACGAGATTAATGATTTCAGTCGAGGTGGAATTGGTGTCCAAGGAGACGGTGGAACCCTTCCTGATCCAACGGCTACGGTCAAGTTGAACACAGTCTTGGGAAACGGTTTAGAGGTCGGTACTGGCTGGTGGGCTGAAAACGGTGTACAGATAGCTTGGGGTGCAGGCGGAAGCATCATTGAAAACGATGTCAGCGCTTGTCAAGTAAATAGTCCGTCTTGGGTAGCGACAGGAATTATGGTCTATGACGCTGTCAATGGAGTAAACACGTTGAACAACTCAGTAACAGACTGCGACACTGGTATTGCTGTAATCTCACCGTCCTATGACGTCGTCGATGGCAACGTCGTGACCGGATGCACTTGGGATGGAATAAGACTTGGATGGCCCGTTGACAACTGTACAGTTTCTAACAACATTATTTCCGGTAACTGGGCGGGCATCGGCGTTTGGGACGCCTCTGACAACATCATTGAGGATAACATTATAGACGATAATGAATATGGTATATGCATGGATGGAGATTCTCATAATAACGTAATAATACGAAATGACATTCTGAATAATGTGATAGACGGAATTCACATAGAACCCTATTATGTTGACCCTTCAGGAACAAAGGTTCATTACAACAACATTGCCGGCAACGGTGTCTGTGGCGTGAACAAAACAGGTTCGGCGACGGTAGACGCTCGGTTTAACTGGTGGGGTGATTTAAGCGGTCCTTACCACGATGATACAAATCTAATGGGATCCGGTGACAAGGTCACTGACAACGTAAACTATAGTCCTTGGCTTGGATTTGGTGCTGGAACGACGCCGATGACCTATCACGTCAACCCGACCGGGAAGATTCAGGACGCGATAGACGATGCCAGTCCAGGCGATACAATAATTATACATGAAGGGACATACGTTGAGAACGTAAACATAAACAAGTCCTTAACATTAAAGGCTGCTTCGCGTCCTGTGATTGATGGCAACCAAGCTGGTCCATGTATTACCATCGTGGCTGACGGTGCGACTGTTGATGGTTTTGAACTCACAAATGGCACTTTTGGAATTGCCTCTTGGGGAACCGACAACTCAGTTATCTCTGACAACGTTATTCATAACAACCTAAACGTTCCAGGGTATGCAGGTATAGGCATAATGTTCTGGTCTAATAATGATGACTTTGACAATAACATAATCGAGGGAAATGAAATCTACAACAATGACCGTCAAGGAATATACATAGGAGGGACAACTAACGGCTATATCTCTCAGGGAAACATCATCTCAAGAAACACCATTTACAACAATGGGCTCAACACAACTGGCATGGGACCAGACGCCTCCATGTACGGAATTCAACTTTCGTTCGCCGATAATAATACAATAGTAGGCAACGAGATTTACGATCACGACGATTGGTTCCCCTACCCAGACTTTGACTTCGCTCAAGGCATCTACCTATTTGATTCAAACAACAACCATGTTAAATGCAACTACCTCCACGACAACAACTACGGCGTAGGCCTATATCATTACTACCGAGCTGTCGGAAACAACTACATCAACTACAACAACATAGCAGGTAACACAGGCTATGGAGTACGCACTTTTGACGGATCACTAAACGTAGATGCACGCTATAACTGGTGGGGCGATGCAAGCGGTCCTTACCACCCGACAACTAACCCAACTGGAACGGGCGACAGAGTAAGTGATAACGTTGACTTTGATCCGTGGTTGGACGGTCCAATCCCAGGCGATGTAGCCATAATTGACATCGCGCCTTCTCGAAACATGACGTGCGAAGGACAAATACTAGACATTTTCGTAGAGGTTAAGAATGAGGGAAGCCTAACTGCAACTTTCACTGTCACGTTATACTACGACAGCGTCGCGATTGAAACCAAAACGGCCACAAACTTAGCTCCGGGTGCAAGCGCCACTCTGACTTTCAGCTGGGACACAACAGGCGTCACACCCTGCACCAGCTACACAATAAGCGCCGAAGCCAGCACACTTTCATGTGAAGTCGACACAGCCGACAACGTCTTCGTCGATGATAAAGTGAAGATCAACATATTTGGGGACATAACCGGCGACGGCTTAGTTGACATAGATGACATAATGGTGGCAGCCTTCGCATACGGAGGTTATCCTGGAAATCCAAGATGGAATCCAGAAGTAGACATGAACAATGACAAAATTATCGACATAGATGACGTTGTCCAAATCGCAATTAACTACGGAAAAACACACCAATGATATACGGATAGGCGTCCAACCTACTTTCCCTCTTTTTTCTAAACATACTCACCTCAAAAACGAAATAATTGCTGAAGCCAAAAATCCTACGTGTAATAAGAACTATTGAAATCCATATGCATGGAGTGCTGATAGTTTTGGTGTTTTTGAATTGGGATTCCAAAAGTGTTTGCTTTTATTGGTAGTCAAAAAAAGGGGAGGAGAAAGTGTTGCTAAGGGTCATACTGTCCGTAACGTAGGGCTATGAACATCACGTCGTCTATGTCAATTAGGTCGTCTGGAACGCCTTCAGGACCAGTTATGTCGGCTAGTGGGTCCCATCCTAGGCCGACGTCGTGTCCCGGATAGGATCCATAACGCAGAGCTACAAACCCGACGTCGTCTATGTCAACCAAACCGTCTGGAACGCCTTCAGGACCACTTATGTCTCCCGGATAGCTAACTATAACCGTTCCGTCGACGAGATTGTTGTCGTATACGTCTATTTCATTGTAGACAATGTCTACTGTAGCGAAAAGGGTGTAGTTGCCCTTTGCAAATCCTGTTGTGTCCCATTGCATGGTTATGTCAGTAAGGGTTCCCGGTGTTGTGCCGATGTTGTTTTCATTTACCAAGAATGTGTCTGTGCTATTTTGAGCCCACAGCTTAACGTTAGCATTTTCCGCGAAGTCACCTTCGTTCGAGACTGTTACAGTGACGTTCAAAGTGAATTCTTGGAAAATAACTTTTGTGCGGGGTGACACGTCGTGGATGTCTAAGTCATGGTTTGGGAATGGGAACATGCATGGATAGATCTTTGAGATAGCAACTGAACGGATTGGTGTGCCTGCATATGTTGGTCCCCATATAAGGTTATCTTTGTCGAACATTGCGTACCCTCCGTCGCTGCTGCCTACTACTCCGTATTGTCCGGTGAAGGTGAGGTCAACTGACTGCACGGTGGGACCATTTCCAATTTTCTGTAGGAGTGTGCTGTCTTTCCCTAGCACGTAGATGTTGCTAACTCCGTCGGCTCCTCCAGTTGCAATGATGTCGCCGTTTTCTGAGATTGCTACTGTGTAGAAGTCGTGTGTCACAATGTGTCCGAATCCACCTTCTTTGCCTGGCCAGTAGGTCCAGACTGGTGTGCCGTCTCCACTGTCCCAACCGTCGCCTCCGTCGTCGAAGTAGAGCAGATCACATCCATACCAATCATACAAATCTTCGGTTGCAGCTACTACGCTTCTTCCATGACAAGGCATGTCAACTTTTGTGATGTGGCTTCCATCATATCCCTCACCAATATGCTGCCAAACAATATCGCCTGTTCTGTTGAGCAGAATGACGACGTCTCGTCCTTCATCCATATCAAAGGCGCCAACCGCCACGTAGTCTCCGATGCCTGAGATGGCTGTCCAGAGCACGCCATATTCGCCATAGTCGTAAGATCCGAAACTCCAAATTGGTGTTCCGTCGCCTGGTCCCCAGCCGGGCACTCCGTCTGTTAGGTGTGAGAAGTAGTGAAGTGTCCCTGTGTAATAGTCGTCGGCGCAGACTATGTAGTTGCCGTCTTGAGAGATTCTTACGATGGTCTCAGATCCTTCTTCGTCGAAGTATTGCCATATTAGGTTGCCCCATTCGTCATACAGGTTTAGGCCATCGTCATGTGCCGCTGCTACTATATAGAATTCGTTGTAGGAGTTGTATTTGACGTCGACCGACATTGATTCATGCCCATTGGATTCATAATACCCCCGCAAATGGTGGTAGCTCTCTGATATTGCTAAGTACTTAGTCCACAAAGGTGTGTTCCATCCTCCGCCGGTTACTGCGTGTACGTCAAAGAAATTGAGTTCTCCATACTGCCCATATCTCCATCCACCAGCTAGGTAATCTCCTTCGTTATCGAATGCAACTGAGACACAATAAGCCTCTGTTGCGTAATACCACTCCAGATTTCCATAGAAGTCGTGGACGCGAACGTAACCATCCTCTGAACCCGCAGCCACTCTGCCTGTTTCGCATGAAGTGATGATGGCGTATTCTATTTCTGTGTAAAGTGGGAAGCCCGGGATGTATCTACCGTCAAACTCGATGAACTCCCATGGGGTGTTCTGGCATGAATCGAAGTTATCGATGAAGCCTTCTTCGTCAGCGTAGTAGTCTTCTATTCCCCAGATGCCGCCTGGGCTTGGGGACAGACCAGCGGTGTATATGTCATGAGAAACGTAGCTGGCATTGTTGTGAAGAGTCTCTGGAATACCACTATGGTCCTCAGAACCATGTCCTAGTGGAAGAACGCGACCTGGGATTATTCCGCCAAATTCGGCAGCATCACGGAATGGATCACTGAAGGCTATATACCTGTCTGTTGAGTCTATTCCAGCAACAGTGACGTAGTGGCCTCCAACACGGACCCACATACCCGGCTCGAATGGGTTCTCCTGCCAGAAGCCCAGTAGAAGCACAACATCTTGGCATCTTTCCAGTTCTTCTTCAATGAAATAGAAATCAGGCTCTTTTTCAAGGTGTACATAGAACTTCCAGTCAAGACCTTTCTCTATTAGATACTGGTTCATTCCAATTTCCATTTCTTGCGGGGTTGTACCACAATGCTCTTGCCCCTGAAGACCTTGCAAGTTATTTGTATTCATAAGCCATGCCAAGTGTTCAATGAGGTAAGGAACGTTTTGTGGGTTATGGTCGTCCCAAACGCCTGGATTATACGACTCGACAAGTGGGTAGTTGTCGTTTATTTCTGGTGGAGGCACTGGATCAGGCTCAAATTGAGAGTCGAGCCACCAAAGCGAGTTTGCAACGGCCGTTGGTCCACAGTAACTCCAAGTGCCAACTGGCGGATAGGGATTTATCCATTCGTCTTGCCTTTGGTCGAAATCTGGAACTCCACTAGGAGCGTAGTCTGGTTGTGGCGGTTTTGCATACCATGGTGAGACAATGACTGCATACTCTATTTCAGTATAAACCGGCAACGAAGGATTAAATGGCCCAGTCTGACCCTCGAACTTTTCTGGAGTATTTTGACCTTCCATGTTAGCTATTAACTCGTACCAGAGGTCGACTTCGTAGTCATTGTAGTTGACCTCAAAGTTTGGGTTACCTGGACTTCCTCCTGGACCGGGAACCAAAGCAGCGTATATGTCGTGAGAAGCGAATAGAGTGTCGTTGTGAACAGCGGGGTCATGTGGATAGCCATGTGGTCCTGGACGGACAACACCTGGTCTGCCGGCCTCAGCATTGTCCACAAAGGGATCACTGAAAGCTATCAACAACCCTTGCGAGTCTATGCCTGCTACTGTTACGTAGTGTCCTCCCACTCGGTACCAGATGCCAGTAGGGTCCAGTTGCCAGAAGCCTAATAATAAGGTGACATCTTCGCACTTCTCAAGCTCCCATTCTACGTAATAGAAGTCTGGTGCTGGCACGGTTTTTTGGTAGAACGCATCACTAAGTCCATGATCCAACAAGTACTGGTCAATTCCTCTTGCCATATCCATAACTTTCGTACCGCTGTGTAGAATTCCAGTTCGTTGACCATCGGTGTCCATGTACCAAGCAAGGTCCTTTATCAAGGGTCCAACGTTTAATGGGGCATGGTCATCCCATCCTGTCGGATTGTAAGACCACACCAAAGGAAAGTTATCATTTATGGTGGGTGGCGGTATTGGATCAGGCTCATTGAAGGAGTCGAGCCACCAAAGCGAGTTTGCGATCGCAGTTGGTCCACAGTAGCTCCATTTGCCAGTTTGGGGATTCGTCCATGCATCTTGCTTCTGGTCGAAATCGGGGATCCCGCTTGGAGCATAGTCTTCAAGGTCAAGAGGTTTCCAATAAAAGTCATATTGAGTGACGATTGCTGCAGGAACATCATATAGAATAGGATAATAGTCACCAAAGGGGAAGTCTTGGACCACGACTTCGTCAAAACCGATTATAGATTCTCCTGGTGCGTCACAGTGAAACGTGATATCCGCTAATGGTACGATGCCTGGAGACCAAGGATGGGGGGGTGGCTCCACAATTCCTTGAAGTCCAATAACGCCAGCGGTGTTGTCAATGTAGCGGTATATTTCTATCCATGGTGGTATAACCAAATGACTGACATAACTCATTTGTGTAGAGTCGAAATACAACCAGAACTCGAACCATTGTATCTGCATTACAACATCAGCAACCACCGTGACAGTGAAATCTTCACAATAGTTAGCAACGACCTTCGGGGGATCAATGAATGCATAGCCAAGTTGGGCACTCGTTTGTTCTACAGCAATAAGTATCAAAGGAGTAATCAGCAAAGTCAAAGTAAACATAGTTACTGCTTTCTTTCCATAGATTTTCATAATGAATTTCCTTCCTTTCTCTTTTCAGCACTAATTCTATACCATCCTTGTTTAAAAAACTTACGAAAAATTATTTCATCTACTTGAAAGAGAACTACAATTCAAAAGTAAAAAGTTGCCGAAAACTATTTTTGAAATCTTCAATTTTCTTAATTCCAACATCCATCAAGTTCACGGTTTTTAGAAAACTGCGCGTGTGTGTGAAGAGGAAGCTGACAAACAAATTTTACATCTTAAAACGTTTTTCTATCTCCATTTCACGTATAAATTCGCTATAATTGGCGAACTCCTTTTTCAGCGTTTTCCTCGATCAGTTTGTCTCTCCAGTCTTTGAAGTGGTAGACTTTGGTACAAAAATACGTTTTTATGGACCTGACTCCTTCCACAGCTTTTATGGCGTTTTCGTTGTCGTGGATGTCGCTGAATCTTTTTCCGAAGATTATCATCAGTATAGTTGGTGCGTTAACCATGACGAAATAGTTGAAGAGATTTTTGATTTTACTGGTGACTGATTTTACAATTTTGTCTCGTAGGAATCTTGTGTCATATTCCGTGAAGATTCCGTAAACTATGGTGCCCTTCGACGCCATTGGGTCAAAGGCTATTATGTGGTGGATAACTCCGCCATCGTAGAGTCTTCTCAGTCTTCTGTTCACGGTTCTTGTTGAAATGCCACATTCCCTTGCGATTTCGCTTGGACTTTTTCTGCTGTTGAACCTGATGGATTTGATGATTTTCCAGTCTAACGGTGAGATGTCGATTTTTTTGTGAAGGTGTTGCGACGAGTAGATGTATGTCTGAATCTCGGTTATCCCTTTTTTTCCACTCATCTGTTGTATAGTGTTGTCAAGATCGGTTGAGTTGAAAAAATCCATGGCTATCAACATCAAATTTTCTGTGGTGGGCATAATGAAACTCACTTTATCAATTTCGCCAAGTTCCTCAACAATCTTTCCCTCAGGTTCGTTGCCATATAGTTGTGCGCTTAGCCAGCAGTGAGTAGCGTTGAAAAAAGTTGCGCTCAGATGGGTTTCGAATCCCTGCAAAACCCCTTCTTTCATTAAATTCCTTATTCTGTTCTTCACGGTGTTTGTGGTAACTTGAAGCCTTTTGGATATGCTGTGATCCGACATCCGACTGTTGGTTGTCAACATCTTCAGAATGGAAATGTCAAGATCGTCCAACTCATTCACTGATTAACAAGTGGGACACAAAACCTAAAAATTTTGTCCTTTTTTTCTCTGCTTTTTTCTTTACTGCCCATTAAGAAGCGCGCGCATAAGAACTATCTAAAATCAAATCGTCGCTTAGAATTATTGTGAAGCTATTCACCAAATATTTTTACTTTGGTTTTTCACATAAGATTAAGAAAGATGTTTAGGTTAACCAAGATTAGAGGGTGTCATGATGCTAGCTAGAATGCGATTATCCTTGACCAAAACGAAAATCGAAGATTTTGCAAAGAATCTCATAATTCCCGGTTCCTTCATTGCACCCATTCTTATGCTATTTGTTCTTGATTCGAACTCATTCAATTATACGTGGAAAGGTAGAACTTTGTATCTCTTCTTTTTGTGGCTTCTATTTCTGGAACTCATACTAGATTGGGAAAAACTTACCCAAAAGAGCTTAGCTTCCTTAAAAAAGTCCAGAATAGTTGTCATGGGCATTATGGCGTCTATTCCAATCGTGTATGTGATAGGTGTAAACTTTCTCGGGTTAGATCAAATGTTAATAGAAATAGGCAAACAAATACTAACCTTCTGGCACTTCTCGTTAGACAATCTGCAACACTGGCCTATCTCATTAGAATATCTAATCTTCACCATCTTCTTTGCTACTACAATTTGGCTTGCATACAAAGTTGACGGCTTGAAACAATTCTCAATTTCTCTTTGCCTCCTCGGGGCAATAGGAACTATCTATATGATAGACACCTTCTACCCCTACGGAACCTTCGCACCCTTTCAAGCCTTTGTACCATTCACAGCATCATTAGCGGCACAAGTTCTAAACTGGATGGGCTACAAAACATCTTTTTTGCCCTACCAAGTGCAGGGTACACCGGTCCTTTACGTATCTGGCTCCTCAGGTTCAGTCGGATTTGGGATAGGTTGGCCTTGCGCTGGCGTACAAAGTCTCTTCATTTACACCTGCGTCATCCTACTGTTCCTTAAAAAATCAGCGATCCCTATGATACAAAAAATAATCTACTTCATCATCGGAGCAATCGGCACATACATCGTCAACATTCTCAGAATAGTTTCTATCTACGTAATTGCAATAAACCAAGGTAGTAGTGCCGCGCAAGTATTCCACGATTACTACGGAGAATTATATTCCATAACATGGATCATAGCCTACCTCATAATTATTATTCTTAGTCGCACAATACCAGCAAAATTATCTATGCTCAAGGTTAAGCTGCAAAAACAAACGTTGCCAAGTGACGATAGTTCTTAGCGCACTACACTGATGGCCATTTCAGAAACGCGCACGAAGCGTGAAGAAATATGGGTCATTATGTGTTTTTCTCAATTAGTCTGTCTCTCCAGTCTTTAAAGTGGTAGACTTTTGTGCAAAAATACGTTTTTATGGACCTGACTCCCTCCACAGCTTTTATAGCGTTTTCGCTGTCGTAGATGTCGCTGAATCTTTTTCCGAAGAATATCATCAATATAGTTGGTGAGTTAACCATAACAAAATGATTGAAAAGATTTTTGACGTTACCAGTGACTGATTTTACAATTCTGTCTCGAGGGAATCTCGCGTCATATTCCGCGAAGATTCCGTAAACTATTGTGCCTTTTGACGCCATTGGATCGAAGGCTATTATGTGGTGGATAACTCCGCCATTGTAGAGTCTTCTCAGTCTTCTGTTCACGGTTCTTGTTGAAATACCAC
>Ga0209636_10003050_pt1 | contig 17070 bp, 9 predicted proteins | sample DeeMarSWOR152_54_FD_187464 | JGI IMG/M metagenome (GOLD analysis project Ga0209636, IMG submission 187464) | Marine sediment microbial communities from White Oak River estuary, North Carolina - WOR-1-52-54 (SPAdes) (version 2) | ecosystem: Environmental > Aquatic > Marine > Intertidal zone >...
CTTAAAAGGATAGGGCACGTTGAGATAAATCGGCCTTCCGTAGCCGTGCATCTGCCAGTTGCTGGGGACAGGAATCTCATCCCACTCACTGTCGTCATAATCAGACTTATAGAACTCCTGCGGCCGGTCAGCGGGCGTGGAAACCCAGTGAAACTTCCAGTTTCCGTTGAGTGACCTATAGAACTTTGACTCTTCACGCACTCCTTTTATAGCCTTTTCTAAAGCCGCATATGGAATTAAAGTGCAGTGAGCAGGTTCCTTGTTCTGGCCAATCATTTGAGGATTTTCCCAGTCATTTATTTCACCTGCGTACACTCTGGTCTGACGAGCTCCGCTCAAGAGAATCAGCAAGAGAATCAAAGAAACTATGATCTTATTAAGCTCCCTCAGATGCATGGCAAAACCTCCTTTTAAAATACCGCCAAAATATTCAGATTAAAGCGGACAGGTGTTTATGCTCAGTAATCTAATAACACTTTTGTTAAAAATGCTAAGGGTAAAAGTGTCATTGCGAGCGAAGCGTGGCAATCTCATAAAAAGCATATCTTCATTCTTGTAATAATAAAATTTTTCTCTACGAGATTGCCACGCTTCGCTCGCAATGACATCAAAAAACGTTACCAAATTACTGAGTATGTACAACAGGATGGTTTTTAAAAAAATTGCCTATCTCCTTTTTTTTCCCTGGTTAATCATCATCTATTTTTTCTCCGGAAGCAGCTCTAAAACCACCAGCAGAGGACTCTGAAGAGATACTTCATCTGATCGATAATTCTTTCTCTAGATTTTTTCCATCTATTGGACATCTGGATTGTAATCAGGATTTTTTCGCGGAAGTTTGGCTCCCGTATCTTTGAGCCAGGCAACCAGATCGGCGTCCAGTTCTTCCACCTTCCCCGGCATTAATTTAGAAAGTTCGTATTCCTCACTCGGGTCCTCCACTATGAGGAACAGCTCGAATGGCTTTCCCTCATACCGTTTGATGAGCTTCCAGTCTCCCTTGCGGATGATACTGTAAGGAACGATGTTTCCCCGGTAATGGGGAAAATGCCAGAAAATAGACTCTCGCCTCAATGGGCCTTCCTGTTTCAGTAAAGGAACAAGGCTCATTCCGTCGATGGCTCGATCCAAGGGAATGTCAAGTCCGGCTATCGCACACAGAGTGGGAAAAAAATCAACACTCGTGACCGGAACATCACACTCCATATTGGCTTGAACCACTCCGGGCCAGCGGATGATCAAGGGCACCCGGATCCCCCCTTCATAGGGATAACCTTTACCCGCGCGCAGCGGAGCGTTATCAGTCGCATAGTCCTGTAGACCTCCATTATCGGATGTGAAGATAACGACGGTTCGGCCGCTCAGCCGCAGCTCATCCAGCACGGCCATCAATCTTCCGACAGCTTCATCCATGCTTTCAATCATTGCCGCATAGACAGCATTCGTCTGGTTGGTCTTTTCCTTATGTTCATATTTGGCGATGAGCTCTTTTTTGGCCTGGAGCGGGGTATGCACAGCATAATGACACATATGGAGGAAGAACGGTTTATCTCTATGCCTTCTGAGAAATCCCAGCAGTTCATCACTCTCCCGGTCAGTGAGATACTCCCCTTTCCTCCGGGCTGAGAGTGCGGGGATACTCGGCCTTTGCTCATTCAGGTAGTAAGGATCAAAGTATGTGGGGGGCTGACCGATCTCACCGCCTCCAATGTTGATGTCAAATCCCTGTTTATCAGGAAACCAGGGCTCATATCCCAGATGCCATTTCCCGATGTGACAGGTGGTGTAGCCTGCGGATTTCAAGACTTCAGCGATTGTGACTTCATCCAGCTCCATCCAGTAGAGATTGGGAGGGCAGAGAAGCTGTCTTCTCTTCCCCCCGACATAATCAGTCGGATTCTTTCTTTCCGCAAATGCCTTTTCCCCCCTCTGGTCCAGATGGTGAATCCAATCCGTGACACCTATTCGAGCCGGATACCGCCCTGTCATGATGGATGCCCGAGTGGGCGAGCACACAGCACAGGAGGCATACGCATTGGTGAATTTAGCTCCCTGCGAAGCCAGCCTGTCGATGTTTGGCGTTTCATAATACTGGCTTCCGTAGCACGTCAGGTCCATCCAGCCAAGATCATCGATATCGATCAAAATAAAATTGAGTTTCTTCTTTTTTGAAAACAGAGCGCATGTAGATAAAGCTCCGGAACCAGTCAGAGCGACTGTTCCCAGACCCAAGTTTTTTAAAAAATCGCGTCGTTTCACTCTATATATCTCCTCGGTCGATGGATAAAATTATTTTTTCTTTTTCCTCACCAGAGGGAAAAGCTCTGATTCAGTCCTGGCATCCCTCATGATCTCTTTCATTTTGGAAATCATTTCAGGATTCTTCTCTGCAAGGTTATGCTGTTCAGCGATATCATCCTTGAGATTATACAGTTCGATACGGCTGTTCACATCTTGCCGGTAGGCTTTCCAGGTTCCCATTCGCACAGCCTGCCTTCCACTGTATTCCCAGTAGAGGAACTCGTGAAATCCCTGCTTTTCATCATTCCCCAGAAGTGTCGGCATGATGGAAATGCCATCGATATCACGAGGTGGCTTTGTGCCCAACAATTCCGCAAAAGTGGGGAGAAAATCCCAGAAAGCAGAAATGTGCCCGCTCACAGCCCCGGGATTGATCTTTCCGGGCCAGCGGGCAACCAGAGGGACTCTTATTCCTCCCTCATACAGCATGGTCTTGAGTCCCCGGAGAGGTCCAGCGCTTTTGAAAAACTCCGAATCCGTCCCTCCGTTGAACGTGGGACCGTTATCGCTGGAGAAGAAGATGAGTGTCTTGTCATCGATTCCCAACTCCTTGATGAGAGCCATGACCCTTCCGATTTCCCGGTCCATCCGTGTGATCATGGCCGCATAGCCAGCCCTTGGAGCCGGATGAGGCAGGTAACCCTTCTCTCCCTTGTAGGGAGTCTCTGGAAAAGCTCCTTCATATTCCTGAAGAGAATCTTCCGGAACCTGAATGGCAGCGTGGGGAACTGGAAACGGAAGGTAGAGGAAGAACGGCCTATCTTTGTTTTCCCTGATAAACCAGAGAGCTTCTTCTGCCATCAAATCCATGGAATACTGTTTACCCGAATACGGCGCATAGGATTCCCTATCAAATGGGTCTTTCTCTTCGGGCAGTTTCTGGTGAGGATAGAAGTATTTATTCTGGGCAAGAACGTGTTTTCCCCTGTTTCTCCAGAGATGTATCGGGTAATAATTATGGGCCATCCGCTGGCAGAGATAACCGTACCAGTGGTCAAATCCCTGATTGTTCGGGTCGCCTGAATTGTCAGGCCCGCCCAATCCCCATTTACCGACCGCTCCGGTTGTGTAGCCGGTTTTCTGGAACATCCGGCCGATAGTGTAGGTATTCTCAAGCATTGGACGGTTGCCTTCGAGATTCGGGTTCCTCCAGACCTCTCCCCTGTAGCCCATCTCGTCATTGTTCCGGATGTAGGCATGACCCGTGTGCTTTCCGGTCATCAGCACACAGCGGGAGGGCGCACAGACCGGACTTCCGGAATAGTGTTGAGTAAACTTCATTCCTTCAGCAGCCAGTCTGTTAATATTGGGTGTTCTGATCTTCTCCTGACCGTAGCAGCCCAGCTCTCCATAGCCCAGGTCGTCGGCAAGGATGAAGATAACGTTAGGCTTTGCACCTGCTGTTTTCCCGCAAAACTCAAACTGTGTCACAGCCAAGGCGGCTGCACCCAGGCCAACGGTTTTGAGGAAATCCCGACGATTGAAGTGTGAGTCCATGTCTCCTCCCTTATTCATGCCTCAGACTATCCATATTCCATTCGCATTTCAATATCAGTAATCCTTAAAAAACCGAAACTGACCGTATTAAAACTTCTGCTTGCTCAAGGACATGGGCGTGCCCTCTTTCTCCGAAAAAGGTCGCAGCCTGAAGCTGTAGGAATATTCTTTAACTGGCAGTCTGTATTCCGGATGTGGACGCGCACGATCTCCCCAGCTGGTATCCCCGCCGACTCCCATCTGCTTGTAATCGAGCTTCAGAGTGACCAAATCTCTTTTTTTTAGATGAAAGGTATGTCTCTGCCGCTTTTCCAGGCCTGGGTCAAAATCCTCATCGATGAAGTGATGCGCGCTGATGCTCAGCAGGGGCCTGCCCACAGCCAGCAATCCGATTCCTTTGTCGTTAATCAGGGCGACCCAACGCACATCTGTCCTGTTTCCGTTCTCTTGAGGACGGATGTAGGGATGGTAAAGGTCCATCACTTTTCCGCTGTAAACTCCGACTGGAGAACCTGTTTTCCTGTCCCAGTAGTTCTCATGGGGGCCTCTTCCGTTCCATATTATGTTTTCGAACTCAACGGGCAGCGTCATTATCATTCCGAACCTGGCCATCTCCGGCAGCTCGGTGTTGCCGGGCACAAACCTGCTGGTGACGATTATATCTCCGCTTCCGAAAATCCTGTAGGATGTGAAGTATTCCGAGTCTCCCGCGGGAATCATGGAGACGACGTCAACCCGGATTTCCCGTGAACTCACACTATTTGCAGTGAATTTCACGACCCTTCTTCCCGCACCCGCCTCTTTCCAAACCTTGAGTCGCTTGGGCATATCCCAGCCAAAATCGTTATCTGTCGGGGCTCGCCAGAAATTCGGAACCGGACCGCACTGGATGATCTCTGTGTTCTCAAAGACATATGAGCTGAGCATTCCTGTTGATTCATCAAAAGAAATCGTGAAATTCTTTCCTTTGATTTCGATGAGTCTTTCCCTTTTTTGGAGTGACAATTTTGGAAGTTTTTTTCTATCGATATCGGGGACTGGTTGAGACAGCGGCAGTTGAAACTGCTCCCAGGCGACTTCATGTCCTTTTGGCAAGAGAGATGTCTGCTCGCTCAGAGTGAAACTCAACTTCAGAAAATACTCCTTTCCAGGCTCGGGCTCAATCTTTGATAGCGGCAGAGTGACCTCTTGAGAATGACGAGGGGAGATATCCATCCTGGGCAGCTTCCCTCTAGCGACTTCATCCTCATCTCCCATGACTGTCCACTTTGTCTCAAAAACGTTGAAGTCGGTGAAATCATAGGTGTTGAGAATCTTCACCTTGCCGGCCTTTAGATCCAGAGGTTTCACTTTTATGTACTGGTAAACCTTCTTCACTTCCCAGATATGAGGATGGAATTTCCTGTCCGGGAAAACAAGCCCGTTGATGCAGAAATTCTTATCACTCAATGTGCCCGGAGGGCCGAAATCACCTCCGTAGGCCCAGAATTCTTCTCCTTCCTCATTTTTCTTGAGCAGCCCCTGGTCGACCCAATCCCAGATAAAGCCTCCCTGGAGCTCTCTGTGTTTGTCGAAATAATCCCAGTAATCCTGGAGGTTTCCGACACTGTTCCCCATGGCATGGGCGTACTCACAAAGGATAAGGGGCCGATTATCCAATCCTTTTTTGAGGAAATCTTCGAGATGGTGGACCTGGCGGTACATCGGACAGACGATATCCGTGTGGGGACGGGTTCCAGCCCGCTCATACTGGACCGGCCGGGAAGGATCGCGCTTCTTGATCCAGGAATAGGTGGCTTCGAAGTTTACTCCATCGCCCGCTTCGTTCCCGAGGGACCAGATGATGATTGCGGGATGGTTTTTGTCCCTTTCCACCATCCTGATCGTCCGCTCCAGATGGGCCTTTTGCCAGTCTGGATTGTTGCCGAGTGTTCTGTCCGGACGATAACCCATCCCATGGGACTCGATATTGGCCTCATCGATCACATAAAGCCCGTACTGGTCACAGAGCTTGTACCATCTGGGAACGTTTGGGTAATGGCTTGTCCGGACAGCATTGATGTTGAACTGCTTCATCAACCGGATATCCTTCATCATGAATTCTTCCGAAACCACGCGTCCGGTCTCAGGTTCGTGCTCATGGCGGTTGACTCCCTTAATCGTGACCGGAATACCGTTGACCAGTAACTGCCCACCCTTAATCTCCACTTTGCGGAAACCTGTTTTGCAGCTCACAACCTCGACTGTCCTTCCTGACTCATCCAGAAGAGACAGAACCACAGAATACAGGTTAGGGGTTTCCGCCGACCACTTCTTCGGATTCTCGATGAAACTCTCCAAACGGATCTCTGATTCCCCTGATTCATTGAATTCAACTTCCCCCTCCACGGGTTCTTCAAAGACTGGGCGATAATCCGCATCGAACAGATGCATCTGGATCCTGTGTTTTTCCGGCGTATCTCTTAAATAACTTTTCACATCCACCGTGACTTCAATCCTTCCATTCAGATAAAGCTCATCCAGGTCTCCGAGAACAAAGAAATCACGAATCATGACATTCGGGGTCGAAAAGAGAAACACATCCCGCTCGATCCCACTGATCTTCCAGTAATCCTGGTCCTCAAGATACGCGCCATCACTCCAGCGGTAAACTTCCACGGCCAGTGCATTTTTTCCGCTGCGGACATGCTCAGAAATATTAAATTCTGCCGGAGTCTTGCTGCCCTGGCTGTAGCCAACCTCTTTTCCGTTGACCCAGACATAGAAGGCGGACTTCACTCCTCCAAAATGGAGGAATACCTGCCTGTCTTCCCAGGTTTCCGGGATAGTAAAATTCCTCCTGTACGAACCCACAGGATTGTATTCATGGGGAATATGGGGGGGATTAGCTGGAAAAGGATAATCCGTATCGGTGTAAATGGGGATTCCATACCCCTCCATCTCCCAGTTCGCCGGAACTTTAATATCATCCCATTGACTGACATCATAATCCTCTCTGTAAAAATGGGCGGGCCGCTCTGCCGGCTTTCTCACCCAGTTGAACTTCCAGATCCCGTTCAAGCATTGGGTATAGGCTGATTGAGCCGGATCATTCTGCACAGCGGTTCTGATATCCGCATACGGAACATAGGTGCAGTGGCCAGGCTCTTTGTTCCGTCCGACGACCTCCGGATTCTCCCAGTCAAACACTCCCTCTTCCTCAGTTGTTTTCGATTTTGGATGGATTTCTCTATTGGCTACAGGAAATATGCTCAGGATGAGAAAGACAAAAGCAAGCTTGATGGTGAGGAATCTCATTCTTTTTCACTCCTTAAGATTGCCCAAACAAGAAGATAATGCATGAATACAAATATCTTCTCGATTGTGGTTTCCTTTACTCCTCGGCTCATGGTTCAGACTGACTCAAGATAATCAAAAATTGACAATCTTTAAATCTTACCGGAAGAAAAAGCCTTCCCGCAGCGGATCCTCCGGGTCAAAACAGAATCTGCTCTGGCCGATGATGGACGCACTCCCTGTGACCTCAGGGATAACGGCCCTGTAAATGTCAAAATCGACGACATCCACGATCCGCACTCTAAAACTCGTCCCCAGGATACTTTCCACTATTATCGGTTGTCCGGGAAAAAGTTCACCCCGGGAAAAATGGATGGCCGCCCGGGCACTGACACCCGTTCCCGTAGGCGAGCGGTCGACTTCTCCTTCGGCAAAAATACAGACATTCCGGCTGTGATGAGTCGGGTCTGCCGCTTCTCCCACGAAAATGATCCCATATAAAAATCCCAAATCTTCTTCGAACGGATGTTTAATTTCCAAATCGTCAATGACTGTTTGCTTGATTCGCTTTCCCGCTTCAATCAATTGATTGAAATTTTTTTCCTCCAACCCAAGCCTTAGCTCCCACGCACCACAGACAGCATAAAATGCGCCGCCAAAAGCCACATCGTACTGGACTACCCCTATTCCCGGAACCTCAACAACCTGATTACTCTTGAAGACGAAAGAGGGTACATTATGGAAAGAGACCTCTTTGACCTTTCCCTTTGCCCTATGCGCGGTGGCTGTGACTCTTCCGGCAGGCGTATCCATTTTCACAACAGGATTATCCCCATCTTTCTCAATCATTCCTGTATCCAGGACTACTTTTGCCAGAGCGATAACTCCATGTCCGCACATCGTGCTGAACCCCTCATTGTGCATGAACAGGACACCCAAATCTCCATCAGGAGTGACGGGTTGAGTGATGATGGCTCCATACATATCTGCATGTCCCCTTGGCTCCCACATCAATCCCGTGCGAAGATGATCCAGATGTTCCTGAGCATAACGTCTCTTTTCCAGGATGGTTTCTCCGGGAATTTCACTCACTCCTCCGGTAATGATCCGCAAGGGTTCACCGGCTGAATGGGCATCTATAGTCGTAATCTCCTGCCAATCGTCTGGCGGCTTCCAATCATCGAGCATTTCCTCCCTCCTTATAAAACTTCTTCAAGAAGGATTTGAATTCTAAGCTGTCTTTATCGCAACCGATAGACTCGCCAATCCTCTGCTCAACTCCCAAATTTCTTTCAGACCGGGGAACAGCTGACTCTGTATATAATGCTCTCCCGGTGGCCTGTTATGACCTTATAATAATCACTCAAAAGATGGTCAATCTCTCTATCCCCTGTATCCACAAGCAACGGACGTCCGGTCAATGAATTCATTTTCTGTGGTGTGGCTATGATAATGATATTCTCTTTTCCGACCTGTCTGATAACCTCAGGACTAATCTGTTGATTTCCTCTGCCCAGCAGGTATCCCTGTCCGCCAATCGGAGTGACAATGAGCTTTGTCTTCTTTCCCTTGATTCTCTCCAGTAATCCCGACTCGTTCAAATCCAACCCGACAAGTTTCCTCTTATGGATAAGGTCTACTCCCAGCAGTGAGTTCTCCAGATTTAACTTATCCATCACCGCTCGAACCGTTGTTCCGGGACCGATAATATAATAGGATTCATCAGACATGTTTTCAACAACTTCAAAAGCAATGGCTTCCTGGGAATATCTCTCATCAGGCCGGCTTCCCGCTTTAACGCTCTGCACGTGGCTTCTTTTATAGGGAATCTTCAGGTATCCATAGAGTTTGGCCGAAAGAATCCCGTTTCTGTATTCATCCTCATCGATGTCCATGACTTCGACTTCTCGAGTTCTTTTGGCTTTTCCTTGAAGGTACATAGCCGCTAGCTCACCAGCTATCAGGGGATTAGAGGCGAATACAGCCGAATGGATCTTCACGCCTGAAGGAATACCCAAAACGACAAGAGAACCGCCGATAGCCGAATACACGTCTCTGGCCGTTCCGTCTCCCCCTGCAAAGAGAAGCAAATCCATTCCTAAACCTTTCATCTCTTTGGCCGCTCTTTGTGTGTCTGAGGCCGTGGTCACCGAAGCCCTCCCCACATCGATGACTTCAGGAACCAGACTCAAACGGTTGGCTGAATCCTCCCCCATTAGACCTGCACAGGTTATTATTTTTATCTTTCCCTTGAGGGGCTCGATCATCCTTAAAGCTTCCTGTGTGCGCTGCTGCGATTCAGGCTTGGCCCCGAGTCTTCTGGCTTTCTCCAGGATATCCAGGCCATCGGTCCCCTTCAGGCCCACTCGTCCCCCCATTCCAGCAATGGGATTAATGATTAAGCCCAGTTTCATACGATTATTATCAGTCACTATTCAAAATTATTTGTCATTTAACGTAAATATTTCTCTACTGCGGATTTCCAAACTAGGTATCCTATTCCCGTCAAATGCAGTCCATCATTCGTGTATTCTGGATCGAGCATATTGCTTTCTGTCTTGAAAAGTGAATGCAAATCAACAAAGGTGAGTTTCCGGTATTGTTAGTGTGATTCCTGTCGGCATTACACTTCCAAGCTTATATCACAGGAAAAAATTGATTTCAAACACGAACAGACAAAAAGGACAAAGACATCATTTGACCGTTAATTTTTCATATGGTATAGCTAATAAACTCAAAATAGGCTAGATATTCAATCGGATAATAAAGGGAACAATAATGAAATAAAATGCATTCATTCATATGGAGGCCTTCCATGAAAGATAAAAGAAGTGGAAAGATAGTTGTGGTTTCGCACTGCATCCTGAATGTTCACTCACTGGAAGATAATCTCGCCATCTATCCAGGGCTTGAAGAGGAAGTCGTCGAGCTCCTAATAAAAAAAGGTGTGGGCATTTACCAGATTCTCTGTCCTGAAGTCGAGCTGTCTGGCATCTTTAGGAAGGCGCTACCTAAGGATTCTTATGACCACCCTAAAATCAGGGGAGTCTACAGGAGACTGGCAGAATCTATCAGTCAAACATTGAAATGGTACATGAAAAAGGGATATGAAATCGCAGCCGTCATCGGAGCCGAAGGAAGCCCCACCTGCGGAATAGATCAAGTCGGGAGATGGAAGGAAAACATCAAGGGGGAGAAACAGTTTCCTCGAGATATCGAATTTGTTCCGGGAATGGGTGTCTTTATGGAGGAGTTTAAGGAGGCTTTGAGAAAAATCAGAGTCCAGCCTCTATGGATTGGAATACCGGGAAAATCAATCCGCTCCCTTAAACCTGAGAGTTTCGAGAAAACCTTGAAAAAAATTGATAAAATCTTCACTTAAATTTTCTTTTTTTTAGCAACAATTTCATGGCTCGATTTTCATAGTGCATGCAGAAGAAAAAAGAAGACACCGTCACACACCAAAGTTTTGAGAATACATTATTATGAATACTTCTTATTAAATTCTTCAGGATATTTTTTAAAGTAAAGAGTTGTAATCTGTCTTTTTCATGAGTATAATTTTGAATCTCTTTATGAAAAAACCTTTCATGAAATCCCTATTTTCAAAAAAATCCATTACACAGCCTCAAATCTTTTTTATTCCATTTTATTTTTAAAAAACTTTTATGAAGGAGGGAGAAACATGAAAAAAGGCAACAATCTAAAACTTCATTTACTCAGCAGGCCAGTTAGGTTCATTGTGTTTACTGTTCTTATCCTCTCATTTGCGGCGAACGGGCTTGTGGCGGAAAACACCCCGATCAAAAAAGCCAACTACAAGCTCGCGGCGCGGTTCACTTCAGCCAAAATGGAAAAAATGGCCTTTTCCACTTCTGTCAGTGCACACTGGCTGAAGTACAGTGACCGCTTCTGGTACATGTACGAAACCAGCGAAGGCAAGACCTTCTACATAGTTGATCCTGTTCGAAAAACAAAACGGCCTTTATTCGACAATGTTAAAATGGCAGCCGAGCTGACCCTGATCACCAAAGATCCTTACGATTCCAAGCACCTTCCCATCGACAGAATAAAATTCGTTAAAGAGGACCGCGCCATTCAGTTTGAGGTAGAAAGTTCACAGGAAGAAAAAGAAGAGCCTGAAAAGAAAGAAGAAAAGAAAAAAGAAGAGATAGAAAAAGAAAAGGAAAAAGAGGAGAAAGCAGCTCCAAAGAAAAAAGAAAAACCCAAAAAAAAGATCTTCTATTTCGAGTACGATATAACTACCGGCAAGCTCACGCTTCTTGAAGACTACAAGAAACCCAAGGAAAGGCCACGATGGGCCTCCATCTCTCCGGACGAACAAACTATCCTTTTCGCCCGCCACCACAATCTCTACTCCATGGACAAAGCTAATTATGAGAAGGCTCTAGAAGATGAGGATGACCCGGATATCGTCGAGCATCAACTGACTACTGATGGAGAAGAACACTACAGTTATGATCGAGGTGAAAGAGGTCAGACCAACGTAGATAAAGAAAAGAACAAGGACAAACGTAAAGGAGTCCGAGTCATCTGGTCCAGGGACTCCAAAAAGTTTGCGATGGTTCGAACTGATGAGCGGAATGTCAAGGACCTCTGGGTCATCAGTTCCATCGCCGAACCCCGTCCGACTCTGGAAACATACAGATACCAGATGCCGGGTGAAGAAGAAGCTCCTATTTCTGAGATTCTGATCTTCGAGCTTGAAACAAAGAAAAAAATCAAGGTAGATACAGACCGGTTTAAAGACCAGTCCATCTCTATCCTTACAGCACCGACTCTGGCTAAAAATCGCGATGATGAAAACCGTCCAAGTCTCTGGCTGTCTGAGACACCGGATAAACTCTATTTTTCCCGCACTAGCCGCGACCTGCACCGGATAGACATCTGTGCAGCCGATGCAACAACTGGCGAGACAAAGGTCTTGATTGAAGAACGGCTCAACACCTATGTCGAAACACGGCGGCTGGGATTGGTTAACAACGGAAAAGAACTCATCCACTGGTCAGAAAGAGACGGGTGGGCGCATTTCTATCTTTTTGATGGGAATGGCAAGCTCAAAAAACAGCTCACTTCCGGTCCCTGGCACTGCGAGAATATCATGGGAATCGATGAAAAGAACCGGATTCTCTATTTCACTGCCAATGGACGGGAGAAGGACGAAGATCCCTACTATTACCACTTATACAAGGTCAATTTGGACGGAACTGGCTTAAAGCTACTCAATAAAGGTAATTTCACACACAGTGTCAGCCTGTGCGATTCGAACCGCTTTTTCGTCGATGACTATTCCCGGGTTGATACTGTGCCTGAATCCGTCCTGTTCGACAACCTGGGTAATCTCCTGATGAGATTAGAAACGGCTGATCTTTCTCTACTCATGCAGGCGGGGTTTAAATTTCCTGAAACATTTAAAGTCAAGGCAGACGATGGAATAACCGATATTTATGGAGTGATGTACAAACCGTTCGATTTTGATGAAACCAAACTGTATCCCATCATCGCCTATGTCTACCCAGGACCGCAAACGGAAAGCGTACCCAAATCATTCTCCACCAGGTCGAGCAACATCCCGCTGGCTCAATTTGGTTTCATCGTTATCTGCGTGGGCAACCGGGGTGGCCATCCTGCCCGATCCAAGTGGTATCACAATTACGGCTATGGAAACTTAAGAGACTATGGACTCGTCGATAAAAAAGCGGCCATCGAGCAGTTGGCGGACAGGCATCCTTTCATCAATATCGATAGGGTCGGCATCTACGGACATTCCGGAGGGGGTTTTATGTCTACGGCTGCAATGCTTGTCTATCCCGACTTCTTTAAAGTCGCGGTTTCCTCTGCAGGAAATCACGAAAACAACGTCTACAACAGATGGTGGAGTGAAAAGCATCATGGAGTCAAGGAAGTCGTTGATAAAGACGGGAATATCAAATTCGAGTACAGTATCGAAAAAAACTCTGAGCTTGCTAAAAATCTGAAAGGAAGATTGCTCATTACAACAGGAGACATTGACAACAATGTCCATCCGGCCAACACCTTGAGGCTGGCCAATGCGCTCATTAAAGCCAACAAGCGCTTTGACTTTTTCATCTTCCCTGGACAGCGCCACGGCTTCGGTAATATGAACGACTACTGGTTCTGGCTGAGAGCGGACTATTTCTGTAAGCATCTCATCGGAGATTACTCCCAGAGTGTGGACATGGTCGAGCTCAATCGAGAAAAGGAGATGGGGGGAGACAAAAAACGCTGACAAACAACCGAAGGAAATGGGGTCGGGCTTTGAAAGCTTGACCCCTCCAAATTAAATTTCCAGCAGCTTCTTCGCATTTCCACCGAGCATCCCTGCCTTCTCCTCTTCAGATACATCCAAACTCTTAATGCTCTCGACCATCTGTTTGAGGCTCCCGATTTGATGAGGATAATCGCTCCCGGCCAAAATGTGGTCCACCCCCGCAAAATCAACGGCCAGTTTTAATGCTTTGATATCAAAATTGACGGAATCATAATAAAAATTCCTCAGATATTCACTCGGAGGTTGGCTGATACGTTCTCTGCATTCCTTGAACGCAAAATACCCTCTATCCAGTCTCTCTGCAAGGTAAGGAATCGCTCCTCCGAGATGGGCCAGAACCCATTTTATATTCGGAAATTTTTCAGCCACACCGCTGAAAACCAGCTTCGCCGCGGCCAGCGTGGTGTCAAAAGTAAACCCGACTAACGGCATAAGCCAGTATTCTGTCATAGCCTCGACGCCGACAGGATAATTCGGATGGATGTAAAAAACCGCATCGAGCTCATTCGCTCTTTCATAAATCGGCCAAAACCGCTGGTCACTCAACGCCACACCGTTTATGTTGCTGTAAACCATCACTCCTCCAAACCCCAAATCTTTGAATACACGCTCCAACTCAACAGACGAAGCATCAGGGTCATTCATCGGGAGCGTGGCTAATGCAGTAAACCGGTCGCGGTGTTCATCCATAATTTTCGCAAATCCGTCATTGACCATCCGCGCGAGTTCCTCTGAGCGCTTGGGAGTCTCAATCTGTGTTCCTGGAGTTGTGAATGTGAGAATTTGCATATCGACTCCAGCCTTTTCCAATTCCTTTTCCCGGAAATCTATATCCCTGTGTCCCGGCACGAGTATGTTGTAATCTCCAGGATAATGCAGGAGCGGATTATCATCCGCATCGTAAGTCACTCTAACATTGCTCGGTCCTTTTTTGATGGCCTCGATATATTCTGGAGGATAAAAATGGTTGTGAATGTCAATGATCATCTGGTTGACTCCTTTTCTTTTTTTTTGCCCACAGATAATAGACTGGCAATCCTGAAAACACCAGAGAAAGTCCGAATAGACTTTCTTTGGGATCAGATATTATTTGATTGGCGACTATGGCCAAGGATGAGATGATAAAGACAGCCGGGATCAGAGGAAAACCCCAGATTTTGTATTCACGGACAACATTCGACCGGCGCCGAAGCAAGATCAATCCTCCAGCCATGAGGGCGAAGAAAATCCATTCGGTATAGACAACTCTGGTAAATAGTGTGGTATACGTACCGGTTGCAACAAGAACCGATGACCAAACCGCCTGGATAACGATAGCCCTGTGAGGAGTGTGGTATTGAGGATGAACAGCCCCTATCCATCGAAACAACAATCCATCCTTCGCCATGGAGTAATAGACGCGAGGCCCACAGAGAATAATACCGCTTAACGCACCGAATGTCGAAAAAATAACCAGCGCGGACATGAATGAACCGCCCCCGTATCCAAGGAGGACGTCAGCCGCATCCGCGGCAATTCGTTTGGACGAAGCCACCACATTAAGCGGTAATACATACATGTATACGGCATTTAAAGCGATATAGCATATAGTGACTGTCAATGTCCCAATCATCAGAGCCCGTGGAATCGTCTTTCTAGGGTTAATGGTCTCTTCGGCATTATAAGTGACCATGTGCCATCCCCCAAAAGCGAATAGACCAGCGACCAGTGCGAGGAAAAAATTATTAACGGTAATCCCAGTGTTTGCGACATCATCTATCACAAAATGTTCGGGAATCCTCGAACCCAGTGTGAAACCCAGAATGACAATCACTACTATAGCGACCACTTTTCCCAGAGTAAAGAGAGTTTGCATTGAACTGCCCTGCTTAACACCCAGATAATTAACCGCAGAGATTATTAGAATGACAATGACCGAAACGACTTTAATCCCGATATTCCCCAAAGGTATAAAATAAGCGACATACCGAGCAAAAATGACGGCAATCGCAGCGATGATCCCGGAATGGATGCTCCAGAACATCCCCCATCCCCATAAAAAGCCAACAGAAGGGGAAAAAGATTCTTTGAGGAAAACATAAACTCCTCCGGTTTGAGTGAAGATCGAGGCCATCTCCGCGCAGACCATCGCGCCAAAAAATGTCAGTATTCCTGCAATCAACCAGACCATGAATATGCCGAGCACAGAGGGAACCTGACCTGTTATTTCAGAAGGCTGGACAAAAATCGATGCACCGATTATCGTCCCCACCACCATAGCTGTGGCCTGAGGCAAACCGATGGCTCTCCGCAGCTCCGGGACTTTTTCAAAGCTCATGATTCAACCTGCTGCATTCCTTATTTGACCTATTCCGGCCTCTTTTTTAATCTACGGCTATTTACTCGTCATTTTTTTTCTTCCTGTTTTCATCCCGTTCTCAGTTTTCTTCTTTTAAAATAAACGAAAAAGACCACGCCGATGGCCATGAATATCAAACCCGCCCAAGCGTGTTTAGGCTTTTCTATGAGAGTATTCACCACAAAGAACGTAGAGATGACAATAAATACAGCCGGAGTTATTGGATAACCCAGAGTTTTATACGGCCGGGCAATATCTTTCCTTGTCGCGCGAAACAGATAAACAGAAAAGGCCGTCAGAGCGAAAAACATCCAATCAATAAACACAACATACGTGATCACATCCTCGAAGGTTCCCCAGAATAATAGCAGAATTATGGCCCAGACAGATTGGGTGATTATGGCATTGACAGGAGTCCGGAAGCGAGGATGAACCCAGGCCAATTTTTTAAAAAAGATGCCGTCATCAGCCATTGCATAATAAATCCTGGGTGAAGAGAGAGTGTATATTCCGGCGGTCCCGATAACAGATACAGCAATGATGACCGCGATTAGAATCCCACCAAAAGGCACCACTGAACTCACCGCCTCCGCAGCCAGGCTCTCAGAAGCAAGGATCTTATCGACCGGCAGCAGGAAAAGATAAGCCAGATTCGTCAAAAGATAAACCAGCCCAACGACCAATGCTCCCACAATCATGGCTCGTGGAACTGTCCGCTGGGCATTCTTCGCCTCCCCCGCAACAAATGAAGCGTGCTGCCATCCTCCATAGGACCAAAGAACACCGATGAGTGCCAGACCGAAAGCCACGAGAAGATTGTCTGAGGAAACAGCTTCACCTGTCTGGACTCTGAGCAACCCAGGTTTTCCCATAAAAAAACCTATACAAATGACTCCAGCAATCCCAATAAGTTTCAGTCCGGTAAATATGTTCGAAAATACCTCTCCAGCTTTGACTCTGAGAATGTTTATTATGGTGACAAAAATGATTGCCGAAACAGCAACCACTTTGATTCCCGTATTTCCCAGGGGGATAATAAATCCCAGGTAATAGGCGAAGGCAATGCTTAACGCCGCAATGGCTCCGGAGCATATCACAAGCAAATAGGCCCATCCATACAGATACCCGAACAGGTCACCATACGCTTCCTTTAAGTAGACATAGACTCCTCCGGCCTTTGGAAATATGGTGCCCAACTCTGCAAATGTCAGTGCTCCGGTTAAAGTAACGATTCCCCCGATCCCCCAGATCAGAAGAATGAGCCAGGGTGAAGGAAGGTGGCCCGCGATCTGAGAAGGCGTTAAAAAGATACCCGAGCCAATGCAGGAGCCGATCGCCACCATGG
>Ga0209636_10003051_pt1 | contig 17069 bp, 20 predicted proteins | sample DeeMarSWOR152_54_FD_187464 | JGI IMG/M metagenome (GOLD analysis project Ga0209636, IMG submission 187464) | Marine sediment microbial communities from White Oak River estuary, North Carolina - WOR-1-52-54 (SPAdes) (version 2) | ecosystem: Environmental > Aquatic > Marine > Intertidal zone >...
TTCACGGTGATGGCGAAGTGTATATGGGTGAAGATTAGTTTTTCCAGTCCTTCAGCGTTCATTTTCACGGCGGTTTTGGTTTCCAACTTCTTGAGCCCCAGTTTAGAATTGCCCGCGATTAGAAGGAATATCGTGTTCATGCAGGATGCAAGTGAAGCTGCGAACACCTCTTCTAGAACGCAGTATCCCTGTTTTCCTCCAAACTCAGGCGGAGGACTAACAGTGACGAAGCGCTTGCCTTTGATTGTCAGGTCGCTTTCGGTTCCGCTTTTCCAGCTGGCAGTACCTTCGAAATAGAACTCTGGCATGAACTAGCTTGCGGTGTTGCTTTTCTTAAGCTTTTTGTCTCGCACTCTTAGTGGGCGCCAAGCCAGTAGGTCTTTTCAAAAGGTGAAGAGAAAAGCTAAAACACTTCTATGCGTTTTGTCGATATGAGGGAATGATGGTTGAAGATTACAGGCGTGGTTACAAGTGGCGGAGACGCGCCAGGCATGAACGCCGCTATTCGAGCGATTGTCCGCATTGCCTACTCAAGAAATCTCAAAGTTTTAGGCTTTGAAAGGGGTTGGGAAGGCTTATTAACAAACTCGTTTAGACGGTTGACTCCCCGCTCCGTTGGTGGAATATTACATTTGGGCGGAACCATCCTCCATACGTCAAGATGTCCAGAATTCAAAAAGGATGAAGCAATCAAGAAAGCTGCCGAAACTCTTGCATTAAACAATGTCGATGGTCTCATTGTTATTGGTGGTAACGGCTCCCTCCAAGGAGCTCTAGAACTAAGCAAGAAAAGCGATACATTGATCATAGGGGTTCCAGTATCAATCGACAACGACGTTTTTGGAACGGACGAAACTATAGGCTTTGACACCGCAGTAAATACAGCAGTCACCGAAATCGACAAGATTCGAGACACAGCAGTTTCCCTCGAAAGAATCTTCATAGTTGAAGTCATGGGACGCACAAGAGGGTTCCTTGCACTAACTGTGGGCGTCACCGTTGGAGCCGAAATGATTCTAATTCCAGAGGTGAAATACGAAAATGAAAAAATCTTCAGAACTATCAAAGAAACAAAAGAAAGGGGAAAAAGATCAGGCATAATTGTTGCAGCGGAAGGAATAGGAGACAACCGCCAACTTGCGAATGAAATCGAGAAAGCGACGGGAGCAGAAGTGAGGCTTACCGTTTTGGGCTACACTCAGAGAGGCGGCAATCCATCGGCGAGAAGCAGGCTTCTGGCCAGCCTATTCGCGGACAAAGCGGTTGAACTAATATGTGAACGACGAAAAAGCATGGGGGTTGTATTGCGGAATGGCAAAATAACGAGCATTGGGCTCGAGGAATCCTGCAAGACAGAGAAACCTATTGATTTGAGCCTCCTAGACTTGGCAAGAGTATTGGCAACATAGCGTGGGTTTTTTAGACCAAGCGATCAAAATATACGAGATACAAGAGGTTTTCTATGGTGGGAAATCAACCTACAAGACTTGTATACGATGAAGATGCCGATTCTTTTTGGGAGAAATATCCCGTTCTTGAAACTTTTATGCATGCTGCAGATGCTTTCGTTAAACATGTAGGTGGAACCGTCCAGATATAGGCGGCCAATCGAGACTGGTTTCTTGAAGAATGGGGGAGAGACACTTTCATTTCATTTCCGGGGATTCTTCTTGTCACCAGACGATTTGGTGAAGCGAGAGAAATCGTTGGAAATTTCGCTACATTTGAGAAAAACGGTTTGATCCCTAATAGGATACAAGAGAATAAGATTGAATACAATAGTGTGGATGCTGCAATGTGGTTCATTCAGGCAACGAAGTCATACTGGCAATATACGGGCGATTTGAACTTTATGAGAGTAATTTTGCGTGTTCTAAGAAAGATAATAGATGCGTACAAGAATGGCACAAGTTATGAACGTTTTGGAAGTGAACAAACGATCAAGATGGATGAAAATGATGCCCTTATTGTAAGTCCACCACAAGCAACCTGGATGGATGCCGACCCTTCAGGTACTGGCAAAACAATCGTGACTCCAAGAAATGGTAAGGCAGTAGAAATCAATGCCCTTTGGTATGATAACATAAGATTTTTGGCAAAGTTGGAAAGGCATGAAAAGAATTCACTTAAAGCAAAAGATTATGATTCACTTGCTAATGACATTAAAAGATCTTTCAATAGCAAATTTTGGAATTGGTCTGAAAATGCTTTGCTAGATGCCGTTGAAGGAGACTCCCATGGAGGGGCAATCCGCCCTAACATGGTTCTCGCTGTGAGTCACGGTGGAGACCTACTTCCCGAGAACCGTCAGATCGGGGTAGTCGAATCAGCACGCAAAGATTTGCTGACACCGGGAGGATTACGTACACTTTCTCCCAGGGATTCCCAGTATAGAGGGATTTATGATACATATCTACCTATGAATGAAAAAGATCTGGCATACCATCAAGGCACTGCTTGGCCATGGCTAATTGGACCCTTTTGTGATGCTTTGGCAAGTGTTCGCTTATGTCAAGGGGAAAGTACTACATCTATTCGCCATGAGATCGCCCGGAACATCGGTCCGCTTGTTAGGTTTTGTGTGGAAAGCCCCTATAGGTCCCTTCCAGAAGTGTTTTCTGGCGATCCACCTTATGAGCCGGGAGGAACCACTTCTCAAGCATGGAGTGTTGCAGAGGTTCTTCGAACACTTGAGAAGCACAATATCATAGAAGAAAAACACAGTAGAATGAATTCTTAGATTAGCGCTCGCAGTTTCAGAATAAGGAACTATGCGCGCGCTATCTCTAACAAGAACTGCGTCTGAACTGCTTTTCATCAAAGAAAGCGATTAGAATGATACCTGTTCCAGATTATCACTGTCAAATACCCCGCTATAACTCCATTAATAATCGCCCCAACAATTATTGCCAAATACATTGTAGGTATCATTGGAAGTACATTTAACATCGTAGTTAGATACATTGACGCTACGCCGGTGATTCCAGTGGCAACAGTTAGAAGCAGAATCAATCTTTTTGATTTAACATAGTTTCCATCATTGACTTTAAAGAAGTGAAAAAAGCCGTCAATTAATAAGCCATAAAATAGAGAGAACATCAAACTAAAAGGGAAAAAACTTGTTCTTATAATGCTGAATAAAAGACCCGTTACAAAGGATGCATATATTGCTCCACCTTTGGTAACGAGTATTGAAGCTAATGAAAAAGATAGGGCTTGAATACCTATAATCATTTTATCGATAGGAGATGGCAAGAAACCGTTTGAAACAAAAGCTAATGTTCCAAGAGAAGTAATAGCTGCGAGCTTTTTACTATTGAATATGCTGCCCATCTCCCTTGAGTTTGCGCGCGCGATATGAGAAAGATCTGGGATGTATCATATCCATTTTCTTCTTCTGAAGTAACGTATCATTAAGACTCCAAGGGTAAGCATAGCAAGCAAGACGAGGGGGTAACTCCACTGCCATTGAAGTTCTGGCATGAATTGGAAGTTCATTCCATAAATGCCTGTTATAACAGTCAAGGGGATAGCTATTGTAGCAATAATTGTCAGCACTTTCATGACTTCGTTCATCCTATTGCTGACGCTAGAAAGATAAATGTCAAGCATTCCAGACAGCATGTCTCTGAACGTTTCTATCGAGTCGATGACCTGAATTGTATGGTCATAAACGTCTCTTAGGTATATGTTTAAAGATTTGTCAATTAGCGGTGATTCCCATCTTTCTAAGCGACTGATTACCTCTCTTAAAGGCCAAACTGACTTCCGCAGAAATATCATCTCTCTTTTCAAACTGTGAATGGTCTGTAAGGTCTCTAGTGCTGGGTTCGTAACTAACTCATCTTCTATGTCTTCGATTTTTTCTCCAAGTTTTTCAAGAATTATGAAGTAGTTATCAACAATAGTATCTATTAGGGCGTAGGCAAGATAGTCTGCGCCCATCTTTCTTATGCGTCCCCTATCACTTCTAATTCGCTCTCTAATTGGGTCAAAAACATCTCCCTCATTCTCCTGAAATGAAATAACGAAATTTGATCCTAGAATTAGGCTGATTTGCTCCGTTTTTGTTTCGTTTATTTTTTCATCGTAATATAGCATTTTCAAGATAACAAAGATGTAATTGACAAAATCCTCCATTTTTGGACGTTGTCCAGTATTCACAATGTCTTCTAAAACTAGTGGATGTATGTTGAAATGGTTTCCAATTTTCTCTATGATATCGACTTGGTGAATACCATCTATGTTTATCCAGGTTACAGTTGGTTTATCTTTGAAAGGAAAACATTCCTCAACCGTTTTCGCTTCCTTCTCTTGAAACTGAGCTTCATCGTAATCAATAATCTTAATTCTTACCCTATCAATCTTCTTCTCTCCAACATGAATGGGAGTTCCTGGTGGAAGTCCAATTTTCTTTGATCGCTTAATAATGAGTTTAGGCACTACAGTTCACCTTACGTCCATTCACGTACTATTCTACCCTTTTCCTTTTTGATTCTTTTCGTGTAAGGATGAGGGAACAAACCTTATAATAAAATGAAATAATAGAACGTAGTTCTGAGGATTCCAATTTGAGTGAAATTAGGGCTCCAAGTTGGTTGCGTGCTCTAGACATTGTTTTTGGGTTGATCGCCATCACATTGTCAGTTGTAGTTCTGGTATACCAAGACCTTGCTATCTTGACTATGATTTTCGTTCTTTCAATCGTTTTATTAGTCGTTGGAATCGCACGGATCTTCGGAGGAATATTCGCTAAATATCTTTCAGACGGAATGCGAGCAGTTAACGTTGGAATAGGCATATTAGCCCTTGTATTAGGCGCCATAGCATTGTTATATACGGACCTTACCACTCAGGTGCTGATCTATATTCTCTCTTTCGCTTTGCTATTCAATGGTATCGCAAGATTGGCAATCGGCGGATTCGCCAGAGCCTTCCCAAGGTGGCTTCGAGGTTTTTTTGTGGTTGTGGGTATACTTACTATCGTATTGTCTGTGTTCGTTTTTGTGTCTCCCGGGTTTGGCTTTCTCGCTCTGGTCCTAATGCTTTCTTTCACGTTTCTATTCAATGGAATAGCGAGGATTGTTCAAGGAATAACAGGCACACAAGAAACAGAGTTGTACGTTGACCAAACGAAAGAAAGAGGCTAAGACTATCCATGGTTTATTTATGTGCGCACAACAAGATAACTGTCGAAATCGACAAGCGGTCAAAGAAAAAGAAGCGAACTCTAGGTATGCGCGCGCGTAATACCTGCGGTCGTTAAGACACCATAGAGAGCCCCTTCCCAAAAGCAGTTTGTTATGTTTCAGTCAGCTGTGTAAGTTCTTTGATGTTGTGTATCTCAATCAGATTGCTCGAATGTGGCTTGGAAGTTCTGAAGGCTGCGGTGAAAAGAATCGTGTCTTGGTCGCGGATGAGGCCCATTGAATGAAGCTTGTTTGCAGTTGCCAGAATATGGTCATCCTCTTGAAGGTAATCAATGTGCACTGGGTAGACGCCGAACGAAAGTTCAAGTTGTCTCTTGACACGTTTGTTAGGTGTAACGGCGATTATTGGTTGAAGGATCTTGAATCTTGAGATCATTCGAGCTGTGTAGCCTGACTTGGTCAGGGTGACGACTTTGTCTACGGGCATTTCTTGGCATATTCTTTGAACAGCCTTGCTTATTGTATCTGAGATGTTGATAAATCCCTCGTCTTCGATATGACTTTCTACTGCCTTTTCAGTTTCGTTTGCTATTTTGGACATCATCAAGACGGATTCTACAGGGTACTTTCCTACGGCTGTTTCTCCTGAGAGCATTATTACTTCTGTTCCATCCAATATTGCGTTGGCAACATCGCTGACTTCAGCTCTAGTGGGTGTTGGCTGGTACGTCATGGATTCAAGCATTTCGGTTGCCGTCACAACGGTCTTTCCTCTTTGATTGCATTTTCTGATTATTAATTTCTGGACGAGGGGAACCTTTTCAGGTTCTATTTCGACACCCAAGTCGCCTCTTGCCACCATGATTCCGTCTGCAGCGTCAAGGATCTCATTGAATTTGTCGACACCTTCAAAATTCTCGATCTTGGCGATGATTGCACCCTTGAACCCGCTGGCCTCCTTCTTCAGGTTATTCACGTCCTGAGCATTTCTAGTGAATGAAAGAGCTATGAACTCAACATCACTTTCTTTTGCTAAATCCACGATTTCCAGATCTTTATGTGAGAGGGTTGGAACTGCGAGCTTCTTATTGGGATGTTGACTCCTTTTCCGTCATCTATTTCGCCGCTTGTTGTTGCAAGCAGTTTCAACACGCCTTTCTGTTTCTCTACGACTTGTGTTCTCAGCCTACCATTGTCAATAAGAACATTATCACCGACGTTCACATCGTCATAGATGTTGTTGTTGAAGCTTATTTTTTCGTCTTTTCCTACTTCAAGAACGTCGCCTTTATTGGCAGTTCTCTTGCCTTTTGTTTTGAGCCTTATTTCAGGCCCCTTTACGTCGATAATAATTGGGATGTCTGCTACTTCTCGGAGACTGCTAATGATAACTCTGTACTGGTCAAATGTCCCATAAGCCGTGTTTATTCTCGCCCCATTCATACCCACACGGTACATCTTCTCAAGCGTTTTTCGAGAAAGACTAGCGGGACCGATCGTACAGATGATCTTGGTTTTCTTCACTTATTCATACTCCGTGTTTAGTTCAACAGGCATGGGTATTCACACTGAGGAAAAGTAATAAGTCCTATTAGAAGATTGCATTAGCCATATGGAGGAAGTGGTTGATGATTTGCAAGTTGTTTGTCTTTAGACATGCTGAGACGACTGATAACAGCCGTGGAATATTCTCGGGCTGGCGCGACCCAGAACTCACTTTGAAAGGACTTTCGCAAGCACAAGAGATTGCAGAGCAACTCAGGCGAGACAAGATTGACTATGCGTTTACCTCACACCTTAAAAGAGCTCGGAAAACTCTTGAAATCGTTCTTGAAACAAATCCCGCTGTTCCTGTTTTCACGGACGACCGGCTCATCGAACGTTGCTATGGTTTGCTTCAAGGCAAAAGCAAGAGAAAGGTTGCCGAGGAAAGGCCTGAATGGTTTGCCCAAGTGCATCGGGGCTACGATTTTCCACCGCCAGGGGGGGAAAGCCTGAAGATGGTTGAGAATCGAACATTACCTTTTCTAGTGCAACTTGAAGAATGGCTACGAAAAAACGAGGGTAACGTGGCTATCTCTTGTCATGGCAACTCTCTACGTCCAATCCGTCGAGTCTTTGAGCACCTAAGCCTAAGGCAAATGCTTCAGATAGAGAACCCCCAAAATCGCGCTATGGCTTATGCCCTTCATGTGCATGACATTAAAGTTGAAAGCCCGAGGCGAAGCACTGTCAAACCTAGTTGGCAGGGCATACTAATTCCTCGACAAGTGAAATTGGCATCAGACCAGCGAAACCCGTTGCAGATGTATTACTAGTTCAAAACGTGTGCGCTTAGGATGCACATATCCTTCTTTCTTATTCTCTGCGTGCGCATTCGACATAAGAAGTGAGCTGCTTCTTAAGCACTCTTCATAATCATTTGTCAACCTAGACTATACTTTTAATTCTTCAAACCATTTTTCAATCATGATAGTAGGTGCTCCTGATTCGTCGCTAATTTCCTGTTTCGCGCGCGCTAGTTATGCATAGAACGTATCGAGTCGTTGTTATGTCAACTTTGCGCTAGCTAATACGTTCCGAAGCTTTCTGCTTCGTCGTCTGCCGATTCTGCACGTTCTTCCTCAGTACTCGTTTCTTCTTCCTCAGCCTCTGTCTCGGCCTCTCGTTCAGCCTCTTCTTCTGCCTCTAATTCAGATTCAACCTCACTAGCAAGTTTTTTAGCATATTCATCTAGGTCAACGTCATTCAAAATCCATTGAACCAAATCTCTGACAGTGAAATCGTAATCGTCTACAGCTTTACGCAGTTTTATCGAGAGATCCCTGTTAATCCGGATTAACTCAGTTTCTGTCATATCCTTAACTCCTAGCCTCAATCTAAACTTATTTTCTAGTTAACATAAATAAATCCATCTATCAAACTCGCGCATCGCATGAGACTACAGCCCGCGCCCAGAAAATGTACGTCACAGACCTAATGAGTGCTTTAGCGCGCGCGAATCGCCTTGTTAATCGCCTTGATAATATCTTTCACGTAAGGCAATTCCAATATTATGGGTAATGGGGGGTTCGGAGGCCTCCCTTCAACCTTTTCCCTACATCAAAGTAAAGAGCATTATCTTTAATGAAAAACCGGTTTTCAGAAACTCTAAAAAATATATGGAAAACGTAGAAAACAGACCCTTTTCATGTATGATTATTGGATAATCGCGCGCGCTAAGGCTTGCTTCGGTTGACAGCAACCTTGTCGAGATAAGTGGATTGAAATATTTTGGAAAAACTGAAGGAGACAACAATAGACGTAAGGCTAAGGCATGGCTTCCAAAAGAATACTTGAACAAAGCGAGAGATTTGAAGACTGGTGAGTTCCTTCAACAATACGGAAGCAGAATAGCTTTCGAGAAAGTGCCTTTATTCCAAAGCCTAAGGAAACCGCAATTATATATCGAACCTCCGAAACCAAAGAAACCTAATTTAATACAACGTCTAATAAGAGTGGTAATAGGTGACTAAAAATGGGAAAAACACCCAAGTCTGTCGCACTCAAATTTGTGGAAGTTATCAATGCTGGAGACTCTGGGGAACTCATCAAGCTCCAGACAGAGAGCTTTACATTGATTGACATGGCTGGGGATGTATTCCGTGGTCGAGATGGCTGGCAAGATTACTTCTCATCTTACCCGAAATACAAAATTCATGTGCAACATGTCCTAATGAGTGGCAATGGTGTAGCAATCATCGGCAAAACAACTGGCTCACATGTGCCGCCCGAAGTAGAAGAACATGAGACCGTCCTTTGGACTACTGAGATTCGGGACGGTCTTGTTGCCGAATGGCGGATATATTCGGATATTGAGGAAGCCGAGAAGAAAGAGTAAAAGGAGGTGAATATATGAAGAAAACCCGCAAGCAAAGCAATGTTATATCAATGTTAAGCGGGTTTACGGGAGATATCTCCACTTTTTCGTGGAAAGCTCAACTTATACCAGATGGAAAACTTCCAGCAATCTCGACCTTCTGAGATAACATCTAAAGATCGAATCCTCATGTGTCCGCTATAACCAAGCACTAAGCTTGTCAAATTCGCAAGAAAGTTGCAATTATGAACCGCACGCAGAGGCATTGGTGCGTTACCCAGCTGGCAGATGCTATGAATTCGTCTGATGTCAAAGAAGCTTCATCCTTAACCATAGAATCCCCTTGTGCCTACACGTGTTCGGCTTACTAACGACCTACGAACTTCACAACCACAACGGAATAGAGACGATAATAGAATCTTCTTCATCCGCAGCTTGGACAGGTCCCGCCTGACCCAGTAGTGCTACACACCATACGATTTCCATTCCAAAGTTTTTTCCAGCACTCTTCACAGATCATGATTTTACCCAATTCCTTGTGGTTGGCTGAAAGCAAAGCTAAGTCTTCACCATTCTTTCCACAAAGCTTACATTTTCCCATCTTTCTAACCTTCAATTTTGTAATTTGTTAAAAATGTGCGTATGCATAAAAATAAATCTTGCGGCTAGTCACTGTCGAATATTCATTTTCTTTCACAACACAACCAAGCAACATCCAACCTCACCGAATCGGCGAGGAAGCTACTAACAGGCTATTTTTCTTTCACTTCTATAGCATTGGCAGGGCAGTTCTTTTCACACTCCAGACACGCTGAACAATTGTGTGGATTTGCTACCATGGGCTGATTCTCAAACCATTCCAAAACCCCAAAAGCACAAGCCTCAATACACTTCTTACAAGCAGTGCATCGGTGATAATCGATTTTAATCTCTACAACCATTCTTTCAACTTCTAACCTTCTCTCTAGCCAAGCTTTCTTTTGAGCGAAAGGAGCTCCTTTTTGAGTCGCATTGTTATGGGTATGGCTTTACCATGGGGCGAGCACAGACTCTTCCTTATTGCGTTAACAACTTCGCCAACTTCAGATTCCGCATTCACAAGCGTATATGCGTAACCTATTTCCGGTCCATAATGGGCGTCGCTTCCAGCAACACGCGGAATTCCAAGCCTTGAAGCAATTTCTTCACTACGCCTTACAGAGTACTTGAAAGGGAACGCCGAAGAGTTTACGACTTCTATTGCATCAAAGCGTGAACTTATGCGCCCTTTTAGGCTCTCCTTGAAAAAGGTTATAGGATGACAGGCTACAGCTATTCCTCCAGCCTCATGTATCCTATCTAAAGTTTCGTCAACACCCAGTTTAGGCGGAACCAACTCGTCCACATCTAGCCCAATGATGTGCCCTTTTGAACTTGAAATTTCTATTCCAGGAATTATTAGGAAGTCTGTTTCTTTGGCTATTTTAAATGCTCCGTCGATTCTGTCATGATCCGTTATGGCAACTCCGTCTAATCCACGTTTTCTAGCGTAGAAAATCAGGTCTTTGGCCGTAACTAAAGAGTCATGAGAATAAATTGTGTGAACGTGAAGGTCTATTTTAAGCGTCAAGATCCCACAAGCTTAGCTGCCAACCTTAGACGACTTTCCTCTGACTATTAAACAAGTCTTTCGCTAGCGTCTTCTATTCTTCGGAATAAGGGCTTGTCTTCGCCTACTATAGGATGCTCGTAATGGTTTAGCGCTTCATTCCATTCTCTGCTCAAGAGCTTCAAGGACACGCTTGTCATCCTCACTTTTGCAGCCTAAACAAAGTGGAAGAATAGGGAACGAAAGGTTCTGCTATTCTGGTTTTTCCGTTGGTTTCCACGTGACTTGCGGCCTGCGGGCTGAAAGGAATATCGTTGCAGCTACTATTATCGTACAGACAATCAAAAGCACTATTAAAATTGTCAGAAGCGTCAGGATCTGCTCCCAATACAATGGTGTTTGAGAGACATAAATCTCACACTCTGGAGTGGAGACAGACACGTCGGCATGGATCTCAACTTCGACCGCTGTGGGAACTGCCCTCCCGTCTGTAGGCACAGTAAACGTAATATCATTTTGAAGGATTTTCCCCTCTTTAAAGGCATCATCGACTTCTATAGTCTGGTTTCCTTCCCATCGGTCAGATATGTAGGCTTTCCAAGACACAAAGCTGATACTAATATCATCAATCGTTACTGTCTGCCCCTTGTTATTGTAGAAAACGATATGTAAAGTTCCTGTCTGCCCCGGAGCATACACTGATCTGTCTGTCCAAACAGTTACCGTCTGAGGTTGTTGTGCTTTCACTAGAGGTCCTAACAAAAGCATTAAAGCAATCATGATGATGAACACAAACATCTTCCTATTCAATCTTCTCACCTAGACCTTCAGTTGTAATACTCAAGCTTATTTAAAACTTACCACCCCGCCTCTGAAAATTCCAATAAAAGCTTTTTCATATCAGATGCAGATGCGTTGGACCGTATTCCTTTAGAATTGAAATGTGTCAAAAATGCTCGAAAGCCCGCTTCTTCTAAGGCTTCGATGATCTTTTTGATTGGTGGAACCGGTACATCAAGCGTGCCACACAGTTTGTCAACCACGTAATATGCGACAGGAGCTTCAACCTCATTCTCTATTAACGTTAGAATCTTTCCGATTTTTTTACTCTGCGCAAATGCTCTCTGCTTCAATTCTTTCCTCATCAGTTCGCAAAATTGTCCATCAGACAGTTTTCCAAGCCACAATGGTCCAGCAACATTGATTTTTGACCCACACTCTCCACATTTTTCCGGATGTTCTACGAGAAAAAGCCCTTTTACGGGTTCTCTGTGCAAGCATTTAAAGCAATGAAGCACGTATCCCAAGTTTTCAACGTTTTCATCAGCCTCTCTTGCGCCATATTTCGCGACTGCATAGATTCTAACGTAGTGATCCGTGCTGTGGCTGAAGATTATCTTTATCCCCATGTCATGTTTTGCTGCAGTCGTGGCCAAGCTTCCAGCCAGAAGTCTAACAGCTAACTCATGACAGTACTCTGTACGCAAAGGTTTTCCACCATACTTTCTGATGCACGCTTTCGGGTGAACCCCACACAATGGAGCCATGTCTGTTGCTGTTAAAATCAAAAGGCCACCATTGCGCAAGGCACGAATAGCGGAGTCAAGATAAGGCACAGGGGAGCCAAAAGGGTCCATGTCTATAGTGTCAAATCTTTTACGTGGTGCGCCATAGCTTCCAAGGAGAAAGTTGGCATCTTCGTTTCTCACTATTGCACGTTCAGTCAATTCATTCATGCGTACGTTGTAGCTGGCTAGTTGAAAAGCTGCCGCGCTTATATCATTAATCACAACTTCTTTCACTCCGCCAACTTCCATGGCAAACCTTATTCCCCTAATACCGCAGCCAGCTAGCGGTTCACAAACAGAAAGTTCACGGTCAACAATACTTTGATACACCTGTAATGCCAAAACTGCAATGTCCCGATTCAACTCCATAATCGGGTTGTAAAAGACAGGAGCTTTTGAAGGAGCATATTCAGAAGGTGACTTCACAAATGCTTTAAGTTTTGGAACCAGAACCTTGACTTTACCTTCCCGTATAATTTCCGTCGGAAAATCCATCTCAATTTCTTCTTTCATATTTTCACTTTTCACCCAAAATTCCTGCATGACTTGAGCAAGCCATAATTATGACAAAACATTCTAGACAATATTAGAGTTCTGCTTAAGAGGGACGCACATTGAAAAAGCGATTATTATTCATAACTGGGAGTCCTGGTACAGGAAAGACGTCCGTTTTATTGAAAGCCATTCAAGTCTTAAGAGCCAGAGGCTATAGCATAGGAGGAATGACAAGCCGTGAAGTCCGTACATCCGGAGCACGTGTTGGCTTCGAAATTTCGGATTTGAGTAGCGGCAGAATAGGCTGGCTTGCTCATGCAAATAAAAAGAGTGGGCCGAGGATCGGCAAATACCGTGTAAACATTGAAGACCTTGATAACATAGGCGCTCATGCATTAGCCACTGCCGTCGAAAATGCTGAAATAGTTGCGATAGACGAAATTGGACCTATGGAACTCCTTTCACAATGCTTCAAAGAGGCTGTCAAGAAGGTTGTTGAAAGTGAAAAACTTACGATAGGCACCGTTCACTGGAAGGTGAAGGACAGGCTAATCAAAGAAATAAGGGCTAGAGAAGACTGTGAGATATACGAGGTGACATACGAAAACAGAGGGAATCTGCACGAAACTGTCGTCGAAAAAGCCGCAGAGTTTCTAGCGAAAAACCGCTAGGATTAAAGTGTTATAGCTTCCGAAGTATACTTACCCCAGGAAGGAGAGTCGCTATGCTGGTCGCTGGTGTTGACGATGCAGGACGTGGTAGCGTAATAGGATCACTAGTCATTGCTGGAGTCCTAATGAAAGACACGGATCTGCCAAAACTTGTTCAATTAGGTGTTAAAGATTCGAAGCTTCTATCTCCACGGAGGCGTGAGACACTGGCCCCCGCAATTGAGCGAATCGTCCTGAAATGCAGAGTGACGAAGCTGAAGCCGAAAGATATTGACAAGGTTGTCCAGACTGGCAGAAAACTTCACAAGTTAAATAGATTGGAGGCTCAAGCCATGGCAAAAATCATCCAGTTGCTCACCCCTGACGTAGCTTACGTTGATGCTTCAGATGTTTTGGAAGAACGTTTTGAGCAGCACATTTCAGAATTGCTACCTGCAAAAGTCAAAATAGTTTCGAAGCATAAGGCTGACAGGAAATATCCAATAGTTTCAGCTGCCTCCATAATTGCCAAAGTTGAAAGAGACAAAGAAATTGCGGAGTTGAAGGAAAAATACGGGGATTTTGGATCTGGTTATCCATCAGATCCCAAGACCATAAGCTTTCTCCGGCAATGCCTACAAAAATCTGAGAACTATCCAGATTTTGTTAGAAAATCGTGGAAGCCAGCTAAAAAGGCTAAGAGTGAAAAAGATTCGCTTCAGACAGAGCTTATTTGAGGTTCACAATCAGGTCTTCTGGATCCTTGATTCTAGAAAGTTCTTCACTACGTAAGCAAAGAATATCCTTGCTCAGCGTTTTTTGCCCTCCTTCTGTTATGAGAATTGGATGCGCTTGGACAACCCTGCTGACACTCAAGATTTCGTTTACCCTTCGGTCTAAATCTCGCTCTTTCTTACTTGTGACTCCGCCGATAATCCTCATTTCTTCATCTTCAACGGTAATTATGAAGTCGAACGGAGCCTTCTTGAACGCTGTAACATTATGGTGAGCGAGTTTTCTGAAAATCCTTTGAAGAACTCTGCTTCTGACAATGGCACGTTTGGCCGCAGTTAAGAAGCATTTCGGCTGGGTTTCCGATTTTTCTAATGGGTTCATTGATTTTGCCACAGGGATGCCCAATATACACATGAGGCTGTATGCTGCTGAAACTGAAGCCTTTGCCATCCCACGTTCGTAACCGTAGAGAGTTCTCCTAGACGTACCCATCATTTGAGCTAGTTCGCCAATTGACAAGCCTGACTCCTCTCTTTTCCGCTTAATTGCTTTTGCATCGATTTCAACGTAGTAACCTCCTGGACCAGCTTGAATTAGCGGATAGATTTCGTGGAGTACCATATTCTCGAACGTTTTTCCGGTGACTGCCAGAACATTGTATCTTGAGTAGATCGTATCGTCTTCCAGCGGTTTTTCACGTACCTTCTCGCTTATCAGAAGCGAAACAGCTGACACAAGCTCAGATATGGCTGTAAGCTCCAGAGGGTCCCTCGGAGAAATGTTTCCAATGTCGGGTTGAATCTTTATAAAGACTAGAGTATTGTTTTTCCTGGCTGCAAAGTCAAAGCAACTTGGTCGAGAACAACATCGTTGAGAGATGGTGAAACCAGCTTCCTTCAGTATGGTTTCTACGCCTTTCTCGTCCTCCGCCTTCACATGAGCCATGGAAAAATCACACAGAATATCATGACGTTGTATAATATAAACTATACCTATCTTCTAGAAGATACGTCCACTACATTTTCGCAACAATCATGGCATGCGCTTTGTCGTATGGCTCTAAGTGGATAATTTCCTCTATGCAGAAGCCCCGGTTTTCTAAGACTTTTGCTTCTTGCCTGTAGACTTCTGATGGCTCTTTCGTTACGTCTATACTTTGGGCTTTCACAGCGAGCATCATCCATCCGGACTCCTTCAAATAGAAATCTGCATTGTTTGCCAACACTTTGGCTTGTTCTGGCTGGGCAATATCGCAGTAGATGTCATCAACCCGGCCGCTGATAAACATTGCATATTTTTCCGGAAAACGAGCATCCTCAAGTATAGGCGACATATTAGGCCTAGAAGCGCACACGTTGTTGACCAGCTCTCTTATCGATCTGGCTGCAAACTCAACGCAGTAGACGTGACCTCTTTTGTCCACTATGTCTGAAACATGGCTGGCCGTTGTCCCCGAGGCTGCACCAAGATAGAGGACTTTGTGTTCTGGTTTTATTGGAACGCTTCTTAGGTTCTTTAGGATGGCAGCGGCAAGTTTGCTTCTAAAAGGATCCCAGAGGCGGTATTCCACACCCTTATCCTCTACAAGACTTTCTCCATAGACGTTTCTGGCAGGTGTCATGTTTTTTGTGGCTAATCTTTGAGCTCCGTCTTCCAGTGTCACTTGATATATTGCAGGAAACCGTGGATGTGGTTTAACCTCTGCGTGCACGTCTCTTCTTTCTCCTTTTCTTTTGTTCAAGTTTCTTTCTTGGGATTTGAGGGGGCTGACTGTATTTCTGTTGAATTTCCTGAATTCTTTTTTCTATGTCAGATTTCAGTTCTTCGCCTATGTACCTGCTTCCGAACGCATCCGCTCTTGCGGCTATTGCTATTTTTCCAGCCATGGTTCTGGCGATTTTTCCCCTTTGCCAATTTTTTGCCTCGTGTAACATGGTATGCTGGAAGATTATTCCATGCTTGGGTGGTCGCGTTCCGGTTTTGAGTGAACGGAAGAGGGCTTTCTCTGCTCCCAACACTTGTATTGTGCTTGCAGGCATCTTGGCAAGATTCACCAAGCCGCTGGCCAAGGAGATTAGACGTGCGCCTAGCAAAGAGCCTACTATTGCCTTTATGTTTGGTGTAACCTCTTCCATGATTGTGTTTAGATAGCTTTCCAATTTCTCCCTGAGCTTGTATAGCTCTAGAGCGTTTTTGCATAGTATCTTGATTTGTTTCAAGTCGGTCTCGGTTAAGTCTGCCCCCATGGAGGTTTCTGCTGATTTAGCCATTTTCTCAGCCTTAGATTTCGGTATGTCTTCTTTCTCCAATTCCTTGTCGGTGAAATTGTCTTTGCTGCCAAGTCTAGAAACTAAGCGAGCGTAAGTCTCATGCTTGTCGACTAGTCGATCAAGTTCGGGGAAGTGTATGCCGTACCATTCTCTTATGCGGCTCATGAACAGATTTACGGTTTTATCCAAATCGTCGAGGGTTTGAATTGCTTGGATTATGATAAGGTCTCTTTTTTCCACGGCTCCTTTAACTCGAAGCCTAGTGATTTCTAGCGTAACGTCACGCATCCATTTTTCGAATTCTCTGCTGTCTTTGACAAATGCTTCTTCAATAGCGGATTTTTCTATCTCAGATTGAAGCAATTCTCGGGTTTTGGACGGTTTCGCAACTTCGACTTTGACGTCCTGCTTTTCTCGCACGGTCTTTGCCAAATCCGAGCTTTCAAAAACAAAAGTGTCACAGCCATTTTCAGCAAGCTTATTTATTAAAGTGGCGACTTCATTCACAAATTTTCCAGCTTCAATCATTGTGAGGATTTTCGCGGCCTTTCGAGGATCTTTAGGAAACAGAACAGTTTCTATTATTTCATCTTCGTCATTGAAAGCCAATATCCCAAACGTGGATTCGATTATTTTCGCCCTCACTTTCCTCCTCTCCATGTCGAGCTATTCCTCACCTTCATCCCTAATATAGGCTGAGCAACCTTTTAAACATGACAAAATCGAAAAAGAGCATGAGCTGCAGTGCCTCTTA
>Ga0209636_10003052_pt1 | contig 17063 bp, 17 predicted proteins | sample DeeMarSWOR152_54_FD_187464 | JGI IMG/M metagenome (GOLD analysis project Ga0209636, IMG submission 187464) | Marine sediment microbial communities from White Oak River estuary, North Carolina - WOR-1-52-54 (SPAdes) (version 2) | ecosystem: Environmental > Aquatic > Marine > Intertidal zone >...
GATGTAATTTCCAGGTCTTACATCCAATCTACTCAACACTGGGCCAACCACTCTCAGCACCTCCTTTCCGTCATGAGCTATGATGGTCCGCAAAAACGTACCCTGATCTACGAAATCGACAACCCTCGCAAGATACTGTGTTGCAGTAAGCTGGGGCGTCGGAACAGCCTTGACCTCGAGCTTCGCTGCCTCTTTCCTCGCCACCATCGTTCTTCCGGTCGTATGAAGAGAAAGGTTTCTGACCCTGAGGTCGGAGATAAGGACGTTCTCCCCGCTGCGAACATCTTCGAAAAGATCAGCCTTGTTCCTCCAAGCCACGACTGTGGCGTAGGAATCCTCGCCCCTAACCTGAACCTCTCTGAGGTTGGCAGGGCCCAAAGACGTGCTCACTTGCCTTATAGGCTGCACAGAGATCACAGAGCACTTCACGTCGACAATCTCTCCACCCAAGTTCACGGCCTCGCGGATAGGCGTCACCATCCGTTGGAGCTCAGGGATTCCACCGTCGTCTGGGACGATAGATAAGTTGCCTCGTCTCCCGACATGAAGCTCGCTTCCCCTCCCATCAAGTCTCTCCCGTGTGTAGCCATGTTCGATTCTGATCAGTTGCCCTGGCGCAACCCCCATGTTTGACACGTCTTCCGCTCTTTCATTCCAAGAAAGAATGATCACTTTCCCAGTCTGGTCCCCTATCTTCATCTTACAGTACCGATATCCTTCACCCTTTACCAAAGGGGAGAAAGTCAATACCCTTCCTAGAACAGTTACGTCCCTCAATCCAGGAATAAGATCCGCTATCTTGGTTGCGTAACTCGGTTCAAGTGACCTGCCTTCTCTCTTGCTCTCATCGCTCAGCAGCCCCAGTTCTTCCGCCACGAGCAAGGCAGCGCCTGTTCGGTTCAGGTACTTCTCCGTTCTCATCTTCTCCTCTATCATCCTCTCCAAACCCTCTAGATTCAAACCTGGTTTCTCGCCAAGTATCCGAGAAACTATTTCATCATAGTCTTTCATGGCCAAAGCTGCTCTCGCGATTCTCCTCAGGTTAGTAGAAATGCAACAAGTGGCTTATATCTTTCCCTGATTTGGTCTTGACTCGTGTGAAGGATCTATATCTTCTTTCCCTTTCCGGCGTTGTATAGGATATACGCCACAATCGCTATGAGGGTTATTATGATCAACCCGTAAACACCGAGATAGATGTAGGAGAAGTATTCCTCGATGCCCAAGGCAACGCACCAGGTTCTCTTCCTCCATATTGTACGAGGATATAAGAGTTGTGAGGATCGGTCCACCCATTCTTCCTAGTTTGCGGCGCGCTCTACCATAGGACGGGCATGAAGAGGAGTTACAGATACTTGTGAAATGTGAATTGGCAGCTTTTCTGGATTTGATTGCGTTTGTGACACTCTTCATATTGTCCACAGTCCAAGGATTTGGCCGGATCAGGTGACTAAGCAAGCCTTGGGTAGATTAGGCCGCGGAAACCAACTCATGAGCTCTTAGATACAAAGCGGCTGAGAACAACTGATCCCGGCTGCCCATGGGAGCTGCAGAGGTTGGAGAGTACCATTCGTTGAAGCCAAATAGCTTTGTGAACTTGTTGAACTCTTCTCTTGCTTTTTCTTCGAAGCCAGCTTTGACTAAGGCCGATATCACATGTCCATGTACAAAGGGCCAGATTGCCGAGTTTTGATATACCTCAGGTTTTTGTCCGCACTCGTTTCTAGGATAGCTGGGCGAGATGTTTCTGTATCCGTGTTTCGTGGAGGCGAGGTCAAACGCCTGCACCACTGCTTCGATCCTACCCCTCGGTACAAGTTCTTCCAATACGGCAAGGGCGTGACCCAACGAGTCAAAGACTGGGTGATCCCCTCTTTCCTCGGCATAGTCCCGGTAGAAGCCAACGTCGTCCCTCCAAAAGACTGAGTTTATCTTCTCCTTCAGCCTCTCAGCTGAATCCAGATTTCCCGACAAGCGCTCCGATGTATATAGTAAGACTTGGTTGCAGAACAAACATCTTCCTGCATATTTTCTCATGGCGTCGCGCCAGTCCGCTCCTGGGAGAAATCCCTCAGCGTTCAGAAGAGACTTGATGAAACCACTCAGTCTATCAACATTATCAGAACATTGTCTCAGAAGGTCTCTGTTGTCTGTGAACAGCACGTATCTCTGCAGACCAATACTCATCATAAGATTGCTGTCATGGTTTTCCGTGTACGGGTAGAACAGTCTTGGATCGAGTAAACGAACGCTTCCAGATATAGATGGAGGAAACTCTATGATCCTAACCGGGGTCTCTCCGCTCCTCCTTTGCTTCCTCAGAGTGTGAGTTAACTGCTTTTTGACCTGATCTCCGTAGCCGTGGTTAACGAGGGAGTCAATGCTGTACACCATGTCACGGATCCAGTACTGTTTCTTATAGTAGCCTGCGCTTGCGTAGAATCCATGTTTGCCCTTACACATCTCAATCGTTCGCTCAGCTTCTCTTAACTTGTCTTGAGCTTCCTTTCCTAGCCTAATGAACGGCCACCCGTGAAGAAGTCTGCCAACGGCGCCCTCTATATGGTTTTCGTGGGTTCCCTGTAAATCTGATTTATTGTTCGATCTCGCGCGAATCTAAATTCCTTAGCTGTCGAGCTGGTAGAAGCCTTCCAGGGCTTCGATAGATCAAAGCATAAGAGACTTCACAGGTGAATCCTCCACAGGGTCTGGTCGCGCATGCCCACCACGAGGCAATGGGCTGTCAGTCGCGAGATATCTCGGGGCGACAGGCGCTACAATACTTAGGGCTGATCGAGTGAATAGTGAGAGGCTGTTAAGACTTAAATTCTTGCTTGACGATTTTCGAGCCCAATATGGTTCAGAAGAGTGGCGAGTTACAAATCATAGGTGGATCGGCGTCGGAGGCCCTAACTATAAGGGTAGCAAGGGAGCTCGGGGTCCAAGCTCTGAAGACGGAGATCAGACGTTTCCCTGACGGGGAAACTTACGTACGCTGCTTGGACAAGGTCGACGTCGAGAAGGCGGCTGTCATCCAATCCGTCTACCTCCATCCCAACGACTACTTGATCGAGTATTTCTTGATAGTGGACATGCTGAAGGATCTTGGAGTGAAAACGGTGTACGGGGTTCTTCCCTACTTCGCCTATGCACGGCAGGACGAGCGATTCACCTCCGGGGAGGCAGTGAGCTTCGCAACGGTAACAAAGCTAATAGAGAAAGCAGGAACAGATCAGGTGTTCACGATAGATGCGCACAGGCATCGAGTTCCCGACATCACGATGGCTTTCAGGATCCCAGCTGTGGACCTAACGGCCATGGGACTCTTGGCTCAATATGCCCAACAGAAATATTCGATGAAGAATCCCCTAGTTGTTGGCCCCGACGAAGAGGCAGAAAGATGGGCTCGGGAGGCGGCCGAACAACTGAGGTGTGGTTACGACATCTTGGAGAAGATACGGCTGAGCGATACGGAGGTATCTATCCAGCCTAAGCGATTGGATGTCCGGGGCCATGACGTGTTGATTGTGGACGATATAATCAGCACGGGAGGAACGATGGCGGAAACCTGTACCGCTCTCCTGAACATGGGAGCTCGAAGAGTGCTTGTTGCATGTACTCACCCCCTGCTGGTCGGGAACGCTTTAGCGCGAATACTACGAGCCGGTGCCGAAGATGTCATAGGCACCGACACGGTTCCCAGCCCTGTAAGCTATGTCACCGTCGCTCCGGTCATTTCCAAGGCAATACAGGAGATCACTTGAGCCTCGAGCAACGACGACATTCACTCACTCTGATCGATCGATGTCGCAAGCAGTGACGAGCTGGTTCTTGAGGCGAAGCATGCTGAGGTTCAGGAACGCCACTCGGAGATGAACTTCAGGTACATGTCGTCCCTCTCTTCAATCTCCTCGTATCTTCCCTGCCTTTGAGCGAGGGTCACCGCAAGAAGGTGATAGCATCGCTTTCTTTCCTGATCGAGCACCCTATAGAAGAAGTCATCACAAGCGCAGTACTTGGACAGCGGCAGGACGAGATAGTCCCTTTTTCTCCCCACCACCACCCAAAGCTCCCCTCCGCTTGGTTCAAAGACGTACTTCTTCACCCTACCCTCATCGACCACCCGCTGCGCCTCGCTGCGGATACTCGCTTCAGTCTTCCTAGCCTTCGCCTTTCTATTAGACGACCGAGATCTCCTCTTTCTTTGGGGCAACTGAGCTACTCTCTACTATAGGAAACTCAAGCGAAATAAGTCAGCGTAGATTAAAGGTTTCGTCTGCAAATGCTTCGCATGATAAAGGGCCGACCTGCAGCGCTTCTCGAAGATGAGAAACGAATCCTGCTGGTAGCTGACCTCCATCTGGGTTTCGAGCATGAGCTTCAAGCCGCTGGAATCAACGTTCCTCCTCAGAGCGAGAAGATATTCCAACGCCTGGCAGAGATCATAGATCATGAGAAGCCAGAGGCGATCTACGTGTTAGGCGACCTCAAGCATCAAGTTCTCAGGATCTCTCCTGTAGAGTGGGAGGATGTTCCGCTCTTTCTTCGAGAGGCAAGTCAAAGGGTGAAGGAGATACACCTAGTGCACGGCAATCACGATGGAGGAATCGAGCATATGCTGTCGCGCAGCGTCTTCACCCACTCGAGCAAGGGAGTTGTCATCGAAGGAAACGGACGGTTCGCCCTAGTCCACGGACACGCTTGGCCTTCAATCAACGCCCTGGCAGCCGACACGATCATCATGGGACATATACACCCCGTTGTAGAGTTCGAGACAAAGCTGGGGTTCACCGTCCGTCGGAGAATTTGGCTGAAGCAGAAATGTAATCGTAAGGCACTAGCCCGAGCCATGACCAAATCTGAAAAGAGTCGTGCAAAGGCACTAGCCATCACTGATGAGAAAGGGGCAGAGATCACCCTGATAGTGATGCCCGCCTTTAACGACTTCCTCTCAGGGGTCTCAGTGAACGCATCCCCGGAGAAGCGTCTTCTCGGCCCGATTCTGAGGTCAGGAAGCATAGACCCCGGTCACGGGGAAGTCTTCCTTCTCGACGGAACCTATCTAGGAAAGATCGCACAGCTACGACACTCACAGACGAACCTTCAACCATCCAAGGGTATGTTTTCCTATGACACGACGCAAAGGGGTCAAGAGTACAGATAGATTTCTGCCGCCCGGCAAGTATGGGAAAGACCCTCCGCTATTGCAGCAAGGTTTGCCAGCGGATGGGGCCGGTGGGAATTTCAGCGGTTCCCGCCGCTTTTGAACCCACGACCTTGAGCTCCTGTCTAGCCTCGGAGCCTCTCGGGCCCGAGCCGAGTATCATACCATGCTAGACAACGGCCCCGGGTTTAGTGACTTGATGACCCAAAGGGCGGGCACGAGTGTCCCATATAAGCCGATCGACCCTTCAGGTAACAGTTGTGCTTTGCGCATGACACTAGAGGTACTTACGAGCGCGTGTCTATTGGAGATGAATCGAATCAGCCTACAGCGCCGATGCATGTTTTTGGGGGAACACTATGTGACGTTTGGCTTCCAAGCCGCTCTGCCGGCGCGATCGCGATCGATCGGGGTCGAGTGCTTTGATGGAATTGATGCGCTGAGAAGAGCGTGTCTCTGCTTGGACACGATTGAACAAATCGCAGATTCTTTGTCTTTTCACTGCCTCGATTTTTGTCTTATGCGGTCGAGTAGCTCTCTGGCTCTGTCGATCCGAATCTTCCTCTCCGTCACCATCTGATCGACTATTTTGTCTATCTCCTCCTCCTTAGCTCCAGCAGTAATTGCTATGTTTCGAGCGTGAAGCGCCATGTGGCCCCTCTGGATCCCCTCGGTAGCCAGTGCTCTAAGGGCTGCAAAGTTTTGGGCTAGACCTACAGCACCCATTACCTCTGCCAATTGCCTTGCGCTCTGAACTTGGAGTATCTTGAGGGCCGCCTGAGCCACTGGGTTTACCTTGGTTGCTCCTCCAACGATTCCTACAGCCATGGGCATCTCCAGCGTTCCCACAAGGTCACCGTTGCTGTTCTTTCTCCAGTTTGTGAGGGGTTTGTAAATTCCGCTCCTCGCTGCATAGGCATGGGCGCCGGCTTCGAGTGCGCGGGTGTCATTTCCGGTAGCCAGAGCCACTGCTACAACTCCATTCATTATTCCTTTGTTGTGAGTTACAGCCCTGTGAGGATCAGCCGCCGCGAATGACTGGGCACACACAATACCGTGAACTACATCTTCTCCTCCTAGCGCCTCACGAGGAATCTTGGTCCTAGCTCGGACCAAACGCCTATCTGCCAGGTTGGATACTATGCGCAGATAGACCTTCCCTCCAGTCAAGTCCTCGATAAGAGGTGCCACGGCCTCCGCCATGGTATCCACTGTGTTCGAGCCCAAGGCATCACACACATGAACGAGGAGATGTGTGATGATCATCGGCCCGGTTTCTGTGTCGATCACGCGGACCTCTAGGTCGCGGGCACCGCCACCCAATCTCACAAGGACTGGGTCCTGTTCGTTAGCGATCCTGAGTATCTCTCGCCTCGAATTCAAGATCGTGAGCCGTGCGGCTGGGGGATCAGGAGCGTCGACGAGTTGGATCTGTCCGATCATGAGGGGTTCGGTCGCTTGTGCCTGGATGCCGCCGCCTGCTCGCGCTATCTTGGCGGCGTTGCTCGCGGCTGCTACGACGGATGGTTCTTCGATCGCCATCGGTACGAGATGCTCTCTCCCGTTGATGAGAAAGTTGGTAGCGATTCCCAAAGGTATCTTCATCGTTCCGATAACGTTCTCGATCATGCGGTCAGCGGTCTTGAGGTCCAGACCAGCACTCTTGTACACTGTTTCGGTCTCCTCATCTGAGAGCCCAGCGAAGTCCTTCACAACCTGAAGTCTTCTCTCCACAGGGAGCCGGTATAGTCCAGAAATCTTGGAGGTGTGGCTCAAGGGCTGTCACCGCCATCATTTCCTTCGCACCCAAAAGGCTTTGCCCTGCTTGCTCTCTACTTGAGCATTTTGGAGTCCAGTTGAGGCAGATTTTCGAGTCCTGTCGAATGACACTCCCGGAAATGCTTTAAGCGCTTAACCCTTCACGTCAAGATGTGGTTCTTGAGCCAGGTTAGGGAGGATAGGTGATTTGGCATCAAATACGTTGAACGAAATTCTTGCTGCTCTATCTTCCCCCACCAGGCTCAAGATGGTTCGGGCTCTACAGAAGATGGATTTGAGCTACTCAGACTTGATGAAGGATGTTGGTCTAACAAGGGAGAGAGATGCAGGGAGTTTCTCCTATCACCTCAAGAAGCTTCTGCGTACAGGGATCGTCAGGGTCAACCAAGAGACCAAGCTCTACGAGCTCTCACCTAGAGGCACATCTCTTCTAGGTCTCGTCGAGGAGATGGAGAGCAAGATACTCACGGCGGAGATACCCGTGGTCAGAAGGTCCGAGTACGTAATGGAGCCATTCGACAAGACGAAGATAATATCGGCTCTAATCAGGGAAGCAAACGTACCTCCCAAGATTGCCCATGAAGTGGCGAACGTTGTCAAAGAGAAGATCAGAGAACTGAAGGTGGAGTACCTAACGGCCCCACTCATAAGAGAGATCATAAACGCTGTGCTCATAGATTCAGGTTACGAAAAGTACCGACACAAACTCACTAGGGTCGGTCTTCCACTGTATGATGTCTCCATGATAATGAAGGAGACTGCTCGCAGAAAAGATCCTGACTTTCTCGTTCAATCCGCGTCCTCGGCTGTATTGAGAGAGTACTCGCTGCTGTCCGCCCTCCCCAGAAGGGTTGCAGATGCCCATGTATCAGGCGAAATCGATCTTCAGGACTTGGATTTCTGGCTTCTGAAAAGACACAGCTCAATTTACACGTCCGCCGTGGTTAAGACTTACAATGCAGAGCCTCACAAAGTGGAAGAAGACCGGCTGAGCGAATTCTTGGATTATCTTTTCGTGCAAGTGAAGCGAAGATCGAGCACAGTAGTACGTGATCAGGTTCTATCACACTTCAACGTGTTGCTGTCTCTATTTGCGGCGAGACCTAGCAAAGGCATGGAGAGAGCGGCGAGGAGATTGCTCAGGCTCCTCCTACTTACACAGATTGGTGAGAATATGCCCGCCGTAGGCGTTGGTCTCTCTCTCGCTGCACCTTCCCTCTTCACACCCGAAGAACCAGATTCGTCAAGGGAAGATCTTTCATCGATCTCTGACCATGTTCAGGAGATCCATGATCTAGTTTTCTCCGCGGCCAAGGATGCTTACAAAGAAGTTCTCCGCGGTGTGCCGCCCGGTAAACTACTGCTACTTCTCTGCCCCTCTGCACACGGAAGACTGGAAGCGCAGGCGGAGATGCTGTTAAGGTTCCCCCTCACCAACATTGTTTCCAGAAACCTTTGCGGCCAATTTATTTTCTCAGGGGAAGGATTGTCGCTTCCGCTCCAAGAGGTTGCGTCTAGTCCAACAATTGATGTCGACGGCGTTGCTCACATCAACATGCCTAGAGTAGCTTTCGAATCCAAGGGGAATGAGGAGAAGTTCTTCGAGCTACTTCAAGAGAACATGAAGCTAATATCCGTAGCCTTCGCCGGCAAGGCAAAATACCTTAAGCGTTTCCATAGCCAAACCATGGATAAGCAGAAAAGTAACTTTGTGGTCGCGCCGGCTGGGCTGTTCGAGGCCGTGAAGCAGTTAACTCACTCTTCTCCCTTGGAGAGCCCGGACGGCCGCTCCTTAATGATGAGAACCTGCAGGTTGACGAGCGAATATCTACATAAGGTCTCCACGTCCGATCTCAAGATTCGTCTTTCAAGCAATTCAACTTCGAGTGCAGCGGAACGATTTGCAAAAGCAGACATAAGCAAGTACGGCTTCGCCTCTGTGAGCAAGATAATCTATCAGAGAGATCGAGAATCAGCGGCATATTCTTGTTGCATGGTTCCCCTGGAGGAAGCCCTAGATTTGGAACCCCAGCTCAAACTGGAGAGAGAGATGCATCCACACATAGATGGTGGTCACTACACCTTAATTCACTTGGGAGAAACCTCCGATGAGTTGAGCGAGGATAGATTGCTCCACTATCTCCAAGAAGCTTTCTCTCAGCCTGGCATTGACATGGTGGGATTCATCTATCCATTAACCGTATGCCGTAGTTGTGGGGAGATCTCTCTAGGAGGTCAATCCAAGTGTGATCCCTGCGGTTCCAAAGACATCTCGGTTTATAGAAGGCGGGGAGCCTATCTCTACTCATGAATAATTAAGATCCGAAGGATGTTAATGAGCACGCCTGCCTAGAGGATGAAATTCCTTGCTCAGCCGGGCGTTCGATTGGCCGGCGAGGTCTCCCTGGATTTCAGTAGAAGAATGGCTCTAGCCAGATCGCCCTGGGCTTCAATGAGACCAGACCTTGCTTCTTCCAAAGAGACTCCCGCTTGCGCCGCGACTATCGCTACGTCGTCGTCCGCCACCGCCACCTCTTCCTTGGGAGCCTCTTCCTTCTCCTTCTCTTCCTCAGACAGTGTTCCCCCGACTACTTGAAACACCTTCTCTTTCTCTAAAGTCATCGAAACTACGGAGGGCTCTTTTACTACGAGCCTTCTCTTGTCGAAGTCGAATATCACTTCAATAGCCTTACCCAGTTCTTCAATGTCTAGCCCCATACCTTGAAGCATTCGACTCTGCATCCTCCTGAGCTCTCTTCTGCTCATTCTCTTCATAATCTGCTCCTCCTCACCTTAACCGCCATCCCCCTCTTGTATCTACCGATCTCCCTTCCACATAAGATTGCCTTCCCCACGGCTAGGATCTTGCCATTCGAATTTTCAACTATCACTTCCTCACCTGGAAGTATTTCCTCATCTGCAAAAACCACATGCCTAGAGAAGACGTTTCCTCCGCTTTCCACAAAACTGGACACTTCGTCCAGAACCCTTACCCTGAACCGATCCTTCTTAATCAATCGGCTTAACGACAAGGCTCCGCTGTAGCTGAGCTGGATCCTGCCGTCTCTATGATTGATCGTAGCTAACGGTTCCCCGCACAGATGTACAGAGCGTATTCTTCTCGTCTTCTTTGAAACACCCAAAATCACATCTTTAGGGAACAGCTTCTCTCCAACTCCTTTCCCGAACTGGTAATCAGCGGTCTTCCTCAGAATTAGCAGTTGATCTTGACTCTTCAACGGAACCATAGCAAAGGCTATAATATGCCGTTCTTTAAATCGTTGTCGGGACCTCGGATTGCCCAGCTTCTGTGAGATCTGCGGGAAAAAAATGTCAAAGCCGGGGCGAGTGCACATGGTTGATGGCGCCAAAGTAATCCTTTGCGAATCTTGCTACAACAGGGTCGACTACTCCGCGAGAATACTTACCAAGCCCAAGACCCATATTCCCTTCTCAAGAAGGCCGAGGCAACGTCGAGCCATCTCTCCACTCAGTGAGTCTATCGAGCTGGTGGACGGATATGGAAGCAAAGTACGCTCAGCCCGAGAGAAATTGGGCCTGTCTCAACAGGACTTGGCGAAGAAGCTGAATGAGCGTGTCACACTCATGAAGAAGATTGAACAGGGGACCTTCCGTCCTCCAGAAGTAATGGGAACGAAGATAGAGAACTTCCTTAAGATAAAGATCTTCGAGAAGAGCATGCCTCTTGATGCCGAAAGCTTTGAGGAATATGTAGCGAAGCCCACTGGGAAGCCATCACTCGAGGAAGTTGCGAGGAGAAAGAAGCAGCAGCCATAACGGATCTTGTGCAAGTACGATCGATCGGAGCTAACCCTGAAGCAATGTATGACTTCTGTATGACCGAATGTCACAGGTTTGTTTGCTCCCCCTGACGCAGAATGGGCGTCCTCAACTTTGGGCTAGGCCAAGAGAAATCAGGTGAGCTGGCAGATCGATCGCGATAGCTTAGCCCGTGAAATCGGACTTGCGCCTTATCTCTCTATCCTGAAGGATAATGATATGTTCTTGAGCCTTTCAGCGAGGGTACGCGGCGTTTCTAAACTCACCTGAATACGCCCACCAACATACCTGAAGCGGTCTACTCTCGATCTCTCACAAATGCTTGATAGGACATGTAGGTTTCTGTCATTGTTCTCAACGAGCGCTTGAACTCTAATGTACCCGGGGATTAGAGACGAAACTTTACCCCTCAATTCATCCATTTTTTGACCCATCAAAGAGGAGGCCGCAACAAAGGGGAGATCTAGTTTGAGATCGGAAATCTTTTCGTGAAGCTCGTGATCGTCGATCAGGTCAATCTTGTTCAGAACTAGCATAATGGGTATCCCAAATACGCCAATTTGCCGGAGTACGTCGATCGAACAGGATAGCTTTTCTCTTATAGTCTCAGTGGGTTCAGAAACGTCCACCAGCAGCAAAATCAAGTCGGAGAGCCCTATTTCTTCCAGAGTTGAATGAAAAGCTTCTATCAACAGCGTGGGCAGATTCTTGATGAAGCCGACGGTGTCGGACAGGAATAGCGGTTTGCCGTCGGCCTCGAACATCCTCGTTGTTGTCGAAAGGGTAGTGAACAGTTCTGTGCTCACGGGGTTCGTCTCGCGGGCGAGACTGTTGAAGAGAGTTGATTTCCCGGCGTTTGTGTATCCGACGATGGCTACGGTTGGAATGCCGTGGCGCTCACGATGGGCCCTAGCTATGCTCCTCCTCCTCCGCAGTGTTTCAAGACGCTTGGTTATCCTAGAGATCCTTCTCTTGATTTCGTTGTAGTAAATGTCAGCGTCGTACATTCCCAAACCATGGAAGCCGGGTTGCTCGCCTGACTTAGCCGCAAGCCTTACCTTCTCCTTAGCTCCAGAAAGGTCGTACTTCAGCCTGGCGAGTTGTATTTGGAGCCGCGCCTCTGACGATGAAGCGTGTTTGATGAAGATCTCCAGAATAAGCAAGGTTCTAGTCAGGATCTCGATGCCAAGAAGCTTTGCCAGATTGTACTCCTGAACAGGTTTTAGGTCGTTTTCGAACACTACCTTGTCAAGCTGCTTAGTCTTGACAACCTCCGCGAGTTCTCTGGCTTTCCCCGGCCCTATGTTGTATCTAGGGTGCATTCTTCTTCTCTGATACGTTGAATACACAACTTCGTATCCTGCCGTTTGGCATAGACTGGCGAGTTCCTCAACCTTCGGCTCTCCGCCCGATGAAACTCTGTGAACTATTCCTACCTTTTGCATGCCGCGTTTTGCCTCGCAGAAGTGAGGCTTCCCGCCACCGATCAGTAACTTTACAAGGTCTTAAGTATTTCAATCATGGGTGCTGATCGATCTTCAGGGATCCGGGAGCGCTTCGGCCATCGTCATCTTGCTAGCCATGCGATCGGAAGCTCTTGCTCCGCACATCTTTTTGAAAGTTCTTTTGATGAGAACCGTTGAGAACAGTCACCAAATGTTAAGTAGCCTGAACCATCTAGGATGTCGCAGCCATAACTGGGAGCTTACCCTTATCGATCGGCCTTCTTATCGTATTTTTATGACGTTTTTTCCCTTCTCTTGAGGGATGATCTTCAGCCGCGCGTCCTTGAATTCCTTCGACAGCTCTGCACCTCCGAAGATCCAGTCTAGCATGATCGCAAGGACAGCGACCTCGCTAGAGGGCTGGTTGGTGACGGCCACGTTTACGTCCCCCAGCTCATAAACATCCGGAGGCACTTTCTCGGAGCCAACGACGATCAACAGATCACGTGTTTCTGCCGCTTTCCTAATCTCAGCAATTGCTTCGAGGAGATTGACTCCATACATCGTGCTGATGAGAACAAAGAAGTTCTGTTCCTTCAGTTCTCTGATCTTCTGCTTCCAGTCTTTTGCATAGCTTACGGAGAATGGTCCTCCCCAGTTTGCAACCACTTCTTGAACACTATGGATCAACCTCTCGTCGTATTGCCCTGAGAAGATGACGCTGCTGGCTCCGTGAGCTCTAGCCACGAGAGCCACATGGCTACTGATTCTTTGATCTCTAAATATCCGATGTCCCATTCTTAAAACATGGATCTCGGGCAAATCATCCACCACTGTTCGACCTGACACCTCTGGAATCTGTCTTTTCCCTGTTGATAGACCTTACGGATCAACAACTCTATAAATGATGGATCTAGGGAAGAGCGAATGTCAAGGATCATCGCTAGGTCGATTGCTAGGCGGTCGCACTCAAGGCCGGTTTCGTTGCTACAGTTATGTATGAAGGTAGGTGAACACCGCGAGACCTCTTTGATGTTCCATCGAACCGGGTTGGCTGCGCCGACAGAAAGACCTTGCAAAGCTCATCCTCTAGCGCTGAGAGCCTTAGAAGACCCAAAAGATCTATAACTTAGGTTCTTCCAACTAGCTACACGTCGAGCTGCATTCCTTAGGGGTGACCGATATCCTTATCATTATTGATGACGAGACTTCAGTCGAGATCACCAAACTGATTGGAGGTCAGCAATCATCTGAAATTGTGCAAATGCTCCTCAAGAACCCAGGGATGACGGATGAAGAACTGGCTTTTCAACTGAACGCTGACGTCAAGGAGATACGGAAGATTCTTCATAGACTTCACGATCTGTCGTTGGTTTCCTACGAGATATTGAGAGACAAGGACACTGGTCATCGGTTCTTCAGGTGGCGTGTCCAGTCAGATCAGATTGCAGGTTTCACTAGAGCGCAAATACAGAAACTGATCATCCGACTTAGGGAGAAGCTTGAGTACGAAAAAAACCACGAGTTTTACTACTGTGGAACGCCGGGATGCGGGAGACATCCTTTCGAGCAGGCCATGGATTATCTTTTCAGGTGTCCAGTTTGCGGGAAGCCCATGAACCACTTCGACAATGAGAGAATAAAGAAATCCATCGAGTGCAAGCTAGCTCAGCTCGAAAAGAAGAGCTGAGAAATCTTGATCACTAGAAATGAATGCCTCAACATATTGGAGAAGGAAAAATGCAGTCGAGAGATAATTCGGCATTGCCTCAGAGTTGCATCTCTCTCGAGACTGATGGCAGATACCTGCTTGAAAGCTGGAATTGCTGTTAACCCGGATATAGTGGAGTGTGGAGGTTTATTGCATGATATCGGAAGATCGATCACACATGACATACATCATGCAGAGGAGGGAGCGAAGATTCTAAAGAGGTATCGACTACCAGCCATGGTGGTGAGGATAGTCGAGAACCATGTGGGAGCCGGCATCCCATTAGAGGAGGCCATAGCTCTAGGACTCCCTGCTAAGGACTTCTCCCAAAACTCGATGGAGGAAAAGATTGTTGCCTATGCCGACAAAATGATAAAGGGCAGGGAAGTGATCTCATCGAAAAAGGCGGAGAAAGAGATAGCTAAGGCTCTGGGTGAGCATCACCCTGCTGTTCATAGGTTTAGGGAGATGTGTCGCCTTTTCTCGGAAATACCTGGTGTGTCCAGCGTTGTCTCTCGTGCGGTTGTCTGAGAAAACAGCGAGAAGAGATCTCGATGTCTTGAAGAAGAGAATCAACGATGACTTGAACTCTTTACTTCGAACATCGGGCGTCGCAGTGTCCACGATCACTGTAACACCCAGCGGATGGTTGAACGCCACGGTGAACGACGGGTCGATCTTCGGAAGGATCTTAGATAAGAGCTTACGGCTCCCAACCGTGTATTCTGAGCACAAGAACGCATTGACCACGGCCCGCATAGGGGAGAGAGCTACATCGGACGGCATAGAGGTTCTTCTAAGAGACAGAGACAGAACGGAGAAGGTGTTCTTGAAGATAGACAAGCTGAGGGCTTCACTTCCTTTGATCAGGAAAACAGAAGCCCCAGAACTACTCAGCATACTTTGCCTTAGACCTCTATTCCCCATACAGCTTTTTCTAAGAGGAGGAGTCAACCTCTCCAGTTACCAAGCCGAACTCTTGGTTGACTGGGTTCGATGTGGGCTGGACGCAATTCACGTCTGGGATATTACGACGTCAGAGTTGATGGAGGCAGTTCCAAAGGACAAATTCAGAAAGTTGATCGCAGATATCGAGTTCTACGGGGTCCTGGCCTTCCGTTTACTGCTGAAGTTGGGTATGGATCCCCGCAGGCTGGAAGACTGTATCAGAGATTTCTGCGAGAAGAGATGGATCCAAGCTAGGATCGAAGTCTTTCGAGTTGAAAAAGCAAGACAGATTATTTCTCCAGCCAACTAGGCGAAAAATGTCTGAAACACATTGCCCCCCATCGTTGGCTGAACACAGGGTAAACATCCAGCTTTGCGACCAGTCCATGGAAGCCTTCATCACTTTGAGACCGAGTTCTCATCGAATCCCCGTCGACCAGATTGCCAGCCGTTTCACATATCATCGAGTCTATGGACGATGACTTGTCTACGCCGACAAAATACGCGTCCCCTGATCCTAGGCACATCGATCGAGGATCATCGGTCGATCGGCATAGTCAGCGCAACTGTTGACGCGGCAGGTTTTTATGGGAGGCAGAGAAAGAAGACTCGCGCGGCGGAACACCATGCGGAGGTGTGGTTTAGGCCACCCCACAGATCGGTTCCCGAGCCTGGTTAAGGGGCGGGCCTGCTAAGCCCGTGTCCTTCAAGGACGCGTGGGTTCAAAACGCCGTTCGATTATCGACGGCGGGAAAATCCCACCCGCCGCGCCACTGCCACTTTAAGTGGTCAACTTGGGTCTCGATGCTCCTCCTAACCGGTGGAGCGATCGGTCGATCGTCGGCATAAGCCCACAGAGCCCATCAACCGACTTGTTTCAGTGGGCGATGACCAATCCGAAACCTCTTGATCGTTGAATGTGATAGTGGGCCCGGCCGGGTTTGAACCGGCGACCTTCTCCGCGTAAGGGAGACGTCTATCGATCGCTGGAGACTCCCCCAAGCGATGCATAACCGCTAGACTACAGGCCCTGCACAGATCAGCCAGCCCCCCGTTAAATCCTTTCCGTTAATTAGGGTATTGTTGGAAACCTCTCAATAAGTGTGTTCTCCTTCTGCGGACCACTCCGGGGATGTAAGTGTGAGACGCTGTTCATGCTAGGCGCCACATATATGACTCGAACGAGGCAATGCTCTGTCTGCTCAGCGGCAAGTGGTCTTTCAGACTTCAGGCGTCGCCGAGATTGGCGCATGAGTTTCTAGTTTCAGCCGTCTATTCTCTGGCAGGAGATCAGTCAATCTTTCTCCCCATGGGTGAAGACTTGGTTATGCTCAAATGAGAACGTAACTCGTGTCGTCTCGTAGATTGTTAACATCTTCAAGAAGCTGAGGAATCTCAGCTGTGAGAATTAGCATCATGTGTTGGTATGTGAACAAATGCTACCGCACGCGTCTATAGGTCGATATGGTGTTGGTGTAGATGCTAATGGTCGAAAAGAGGTGATGGTCCCTTAGCACTTCCCTTCCCGTCGACATGACAGCGAACATCCAAAAAGAGTCAGCGATCGAGTCGATCAATTGGATGAAGTCTAGCTCGTCTTGGTGGCGACAGTTCCCTTGGATCGATGCATACAGGTCTCGTTCTTGCCCTGGTTCGCTCCTCCGACGTGCTGATCACGGAGCGCCGCTGCCTCGCCTTAGGGCTGCTCGCTCCCGCGCCTAACCCGATTCGGCGGGTAGGAGGCATCTTGACCTTCCCTACGGAAGACAAGTGTCTTTACATCGGCCCCTGTGGGCACGCGTTCACAGGAGCTGACCAAGATGGGATCGAGGTGCATGCATCTCTCCTCAGGTTGCTGACCCCCGCATTATGTCCCATTTCGGGTTCAGGGAAGGGCTGGCTCCCCGGTCCTACCTGTCGCCACCGACGCTCCTGTTGCACTTCGATGAATTTAAACCATTCTCGACCGATCATATCTGCTTTGACAACCCACTCACAACTTCCGCTTTCTTGGCGTCCAAGGAATTTCATTCATAAGGAGGAATACTCTCCGGCCTCGCCTACTTCAGAATGTCGTATAACCGCGGCGGGGGTCTACGCCGACTCTATCTCCCTAGCTTCACTTCACGAATCTGTCGAGCCGTGGCGCCTATGACTTGGTGTCTTCCTCACTTTGCCGGACACAGTGCCCAGTATCTCACAGGCTCTGCACATT
>Ga0209636_10003054_pt1 | contig 17060 bp, 12 predicted proteins | sample DeeMarSWOR152_54_FD_187464 | JGI IMG/M metagenome (GOLD analysis project Ga0209636, IMG submission 187464) | Marine sediment microbial communities from White Oak River estuary, North Carolina - WOR-1-52-54 (SPAdes) (version 2) | ecosystem: Environmental > Aquatic > Marine > Intertidal zone >...
CTAGAAAGCAAAAAGGGATTCTCTTCCTACCGCCTGAAGACCCACCGGGGAGAGACGTTGGAGACAGATGCGGTGGTTCTGGCAACCCCATCCTTTGTCAGTGGGGATCTTCTCAGGAACCTCGATAAACCGTTGAAGGACCTCCTTCATACCATTCCGTATGTTTCTTCAGCCATCGTCCACCTGGCGTACAATGAATCCAAAATCCACCATCCCTTGAACGGCTTTGGGTTTGTCGTCCCGCGGAAAGAGAAAAGAGACATCATGGCATCCACCTGGACCTCGGTCAAATTTGCTCACCGCGTTCCTGACGGCCATGTTCTCCTGCGGGTCTTTGTAGGGGGGGCAAAGAACGAAGCCGCCCTGAGCTTCAACGATGATGAGATGGTGGCCATGAGCCGGAGAGAACTAAGGGATATCATGGGCATAGAGGCGAATCCTCTGTTTACGAAAGTCTACCGATGGGAAAAATCCATGCCCCAATACAGGCTCGGCCACCTTGAGCGCGTCAGGGAGATCGAGCAGAGAGTCTCACACCATCCTGGGCTTTTTCTGACTGGCTGTGCTTACCGGGGGGTGGGTATCAGTGACTGTATCCACGATGGGGAGTTGACGGCAAACAAGGTTATGGCGTATCTCAAGAATTCTCGGTAGGAGACAGGAGTCAGAAGTCGGAATAGACTCGGGGTTAGCATTTGGCGAATCCCCAGGGGGGAACGGTATGAAGGTAGCACCGAACGTATGTGATATAGTGGCCAAGGCATCCGACGGGTATTCTCTCACGCGGGAAGAGATTGTCACTCTCCTTAAGATTGCCCCTCATTCTACCGATGCGGGCTTTGTAATGGCTTCTGCCGATGTAATCAACCGAGCGGCCTCAAAGGGCAAGGCAGAAATCCATGCTCAAATCGGCCTCAATTTATCCCCTTGCCCAAACAATTGTTCATTTTGTGCATTTGCTGCCAAGAATGGGGTTTTTACCGATAAGAATGAACTAAGTTTAGAAGACGTTACTCAACTCGCTCTGAGAGCCGAGGGAGACGGAGCTAACGCGATATTCTCCATGACTACCGCTGATTACTCTTTTGGCAAATTCATAGAGATATCGGAAGAAATCAGAACAAAACTGAAGCCAAATACGGTGATGATAGCGAATGTGGGGGATTTTTGCTACGACCAGGGTAAGCGACTGAGAGAAGCGGGCTATATCGGTATATATCATGCAGTCAGGATGGGTGAGGGAAGAGAAACCAGGATCGAGCCTAACACTCGACTAAACACGATTAGAGTAGCCCGTGACGCCGGACTATTGATCGGAACGTGTGTCGAACCCGTAGGGCCAGAACACTCTATTGATGAGATTGCGGAGAAGATACTCATTGGAAGAGATTTGATGCCCTGTTACAGTGGAGCCATGCGTAGAATCACTATCCCAGGTTCTGAAATGGAACAATACGGCATGATAAGCGAGTATCGTATGGCCCTTCTAGTTGCAATCGTTCGATTGGCTATGGGAAGAGAACCGATCGGGAACTGCACTCATGAACCGAATATCTTGGGCGCAACAGCAGGAGCAAATCTCTTCTGGGCAGAGGTAGGTTCTAATCCACGCGATACCGAGGCCGACACCGCAAAGGGAAGGGGATTGGATGTGAGATCATGTATCAAAATCTTTGAAGAAGCTGATTTTGATGTGCTTCAAGGACCCTCGGTAATTTACAGCGAGAACAACGATGTTCGCCACCCCCCCAGTTAGGCGTTCTGCGTTACCCGATCGAATTTATCAACCGTTTTGGCCGAATTTGTTTAGTGCTGGATGTACTTAAACACATCGTCTCGGTCTTGGTCATCCAATATTCGAACCAGCGATCTCGGAGAGATGAAAACTGGTATGGGGTTTTTGGTAGAATTATTACCAAGCCCCTGGGCGAGCCCCTTGAACCTGCACGAATCCCCCAAAACGGCGGGCCGGAACTCCCTCTGCAAGAGAAGACCGCAGGTGAAATCATAAACGACAGGCACTTGCCAGGCCTTATGTTGAGGGACAAGGAGAGAAACTTGCGCATTGAGGAAGTCTCCGTGCTAGTCTCTTTTGCCGGAAAACCGATCTCAGCTTTGGATATAAAGAAATACCCTTCCATGCTATTACTTGCTGTTAAGACCAGAGATGATTTGATTTACAATCCATCTGACGACTACATTATTCAATACGATAATACGTTAATATTCATGACCACCCCTGAGGAAAGGCAAGAATTCGAGGAGACAATCAATTCTCTTCCTTAATCCCATTCATAATTATCATTTGTTCAGGTTTTTTCTCAATCAAGACGTGGAAAGAAGGAGTCCTTGTGAGGATTTGATAGTGCGTGCGGAGGCAGATCATTTTAGCATGCTTCCTCTTTGGTACGACCTTTCGAACGAATTCATGGAAGATCCCTTTGGGGGGACAACAGAAGATCTTGAAGCAGCAATTCAAATGACTCGAGAAAAGAGAATGAAGTTGGCTACCCCATGGAGGACGAAGGGAGCGAAGAGGCTGTTCGTGAACTCGTAAAGTAAGGCAAATATCATCCCCCCGACCACAGGCACGAGAACCACACCGAATGTCCCAGCACCCAGTAAATGACTAGTCCCAAAGACCAGGGCCGAGAGAACCACGGCGATCCAAACCCCCGTCTGGGTTCTGATCAGCGTGTAGCAGAGACCACGAAAGAAGATCTCCTCCACAAAAGGGCCGAGAAGGCAGAGTACCACCAAGGGGCCAGGTTCCTGAACTCTCACCCCCGGATTCACGAAGGCTCTCAGATCCACTCCCCAAAGCAAGCGCGTGGAATACTGAACCAGAAAGAATCCTGATCCAAGGACCAGCGAGGCCGTAAGACCGATGATGGAGCCCTTGACCGGTTTCCTCAGGCCGACTGTTGAGACAGGAATAGATTGGATTCTAAATAGAATGAAAAAGAGAAAGATGTCTGCACACCGGACCATGGCCGTCCAGCCCAGAGGGCTGAACCCCTTCGCCCAGGGTAGGCGATGCAAGAACACAGAAACTATCTCTAAGCCGATCAGAGCGCCTATGGTCGCGAGAAAAGCCTTTTTCCTTATCCGATCCATCCGAGTCTCCTGAGAGCTCGAAAGAGGTAATGTTTCACATACCAATCCTCGCTTCCCTTCAACCGCGACTCGAGGAAGGGTATCACTCCCCTGTCTCCCTGATGGGAAAGGGCAAATATGGCCTTGCAGCGAACAATGGCGATAGGATCTCGAAGCGCCTTTGATTTCAGGACCTCCACGTTATCTTTTGAAGGAAGGTAGGCGAGGGCCGTGGCTGCCCAGAGTCGAACGGCCGGATTGGTGCTGTTTACCAGCCTTACAAGGCGATCTCTGGTTCGAGAATCGTGTGTTTTTTTTGTCGAGAGGACCCAATTGCGAATATCTTCAACCTTTTCGCCCTGGAGCGTACCTGTTAATTCCCCGGCGTTTCTGAAGAGGGGGCGGTGAATCAGAAGGGCCGCGAGCAATGCGAGGCACAGGAGAAGAGTAATTGCGTAGTATTTGGAGAGTGTGAAAAGACGATCGGTGGCCAAAAGAAAGAGCAGCATAATGGCTAAAAAAGGAAGAGCGAGGAAAATGGAAAAGCGGATCTTCCCCTTCAGCCATTTGACGGTGCTCCCTGCGATCTCCTCCCTGATGGCTTCCAGAACCCCGGGCCCTGTTCTTGGATCACCAGGGAGTGCAAGGTCCGCTCCTTTTCTCGTTGAAACAGTATAGATACGTGTCTTCAGAAGCCAGGCTTTTTCGGTGCTTCTTAAGGGGGTGTGAGTCCAAATGACGACCTGAGTTCGCTCGGTGGGAGGGGTGATCAGTTCCGCCGGTAAGGGGGAATGCCGGTAATAGAAAGTAACCACCTTTCTCCCCCATGAGTTCTGAAGGAGATAATCTCGAACCGGCAAGAAACCTTGGACTTGATAGACCACAGCAATCAAGACGAGAGGGATCAGGGAAAAGAGTGCGGCCTTGTGGAATGAAGCGTCAGGGATTCTTACAGCAAGGTGAACCACGCCAAAAAAGGCGATCAAGAGAAGGAATCCCAAGACGGAAAATCCGACAAGAAGAGAGAAGAGGGCGGAGATAAAAACGGTCCAGCCCAGACGGATTGGTGTTGAAAGCCTGTAACGGTTCAAACAGAAAGATCCACCAAATGCGACGATTCCAAGGGTGAAACCGAGAGTGAATGTGAAGAAGGTTCCCGCCCTTGCCAGTGAACCAAAGTGGAGATAGTTGGCCATCTCGTGGGGCAGGGGAATCGGAACATACCCGGAAGCCGTCAAGGCCTTCAGTTTGGTCATGAATTCCAAACCAAACGATCTCAGCTGGAGGCAAGCCCAGATTTCGGTGGTCAGGAAGGCAAAGATCTGAATCAAAAGGAAGGGTCTGAGATACATAGGTTCTCCAGACTGCAAGGGAACGTAAGGAAGAACTCAGCGCCCTTCCACCCTTACTCTTTGGCCGTAAAAGGCAACGCCGTCGGGACGATCGGTGAATCGTCCTTCGATCAGCCGGTTGGTGCCCCAACCGTATTTCAGCCAGGGGCCCCGACCCACAATAACAGCAGATGGGTGGAGCCCCTTCTCGGCTTTCAGATGAACGCGCATTTCTCCAAGAGGCGAGACGATAGCGCCCTCGTCTTTGTGCCTGAGCCCCAAATCTTGGAGTGTTGAGGGGGCCAAAAAGGCTTCTGGAGAGAGGAGCCTGTGTTCCTCAGGCAGAATCTGGGAATGCATGAAGTCTTTCCTCACCAGAGTCAACAAGGTTAGAGGATAGTCCGGATCGGTTGGTTCTTCTGGCGATATTTCTGTAAGGAATCGAAACTGTCTGTCTGGATTGGCAACGCGACCTCCCTCAAAGGCAATGAAAGGACGACGGGCACGAACCGTTCCCTTCTCGCGGAGCTCTTCGAGGGTGACATCCAGGAACGGACTTTCCAGGCTCTTGCGCAGATAGGACTCGAGTCCCTCTAGCTTGACTGGTGGGTTGAGGCGATGCCCCACAGCGGTGAGGATCTCTAGGTCGCTCTTTACCCCTGGCGGCGGGGCAACGACCGCGCTGGCATAGTTGACAAAGTGATGGCCCCAGGATCCCACCACATCTTCCTCCTCAAACATCATGGAGCATGGAAGGACCAGATGGGCGGCCTCGGCAGTGTCGGTCATGAAGGGATCCACAACGACGACGAAGGCGGTCTTTCTCAGGGCTTTGGCAAGGACCAGGGATTCGGGCGTCTGATTGACAGGATTCCATGTGGAAATCCAGACCATGCGAATCGGTGGATCAAAAGCCTCAAGGATGGACCGACCGATATGGGCAACGGGGAGGGTTCTCGTGTACCTCTCCGACCCTACCCACTTGAGATTGAGGTTCTGTCCTGAAGGGATGCTGTAATAGGCTCCGCCTCCGGCGATCCCGATGTTACCGGTGATAAAGGCTAGAGCATTGATCGCACGGACACTCTCTGCCCCACGGGGATACCGCTGGAGACCGTTACTCAGAATCGTCGCGCAGGGGTGGTGGTGATGATAGAACTCAGCGAGGGCCTCAATATCCTGAATTCCCAGATCGCAGCCTCGGGAGAGCTGAGAAAGTGAATACATCTCCAAGAGTACCCTGAATCGATCCAGGTTCTGAGATTTCTCCTTTGCTATGGGGGATATGCCATATTTTTCAACCGTTCGCTTTGCCACGGCAAAGGCCAGAAACCGGTCAAAGCCCGGCCTGATACGAATTGTGCGGTCTGCAAATCGTCTGTTTTCATCCTCCCGGGGAGAGATCGAGACGACGGCTGCCCCACGGTTTCTTGCCTTGCTTATCAGTCCTCCAACATGGATTGAGCTTACTCCGAGTCCTTTCCCCCAGACCACAATTCCCCTGGCGTTGAGAAGATCTGAGGGGTCATTCATTTCCAGAGCGCCAAAATCCTCGATGCAGGCCTCTATGCCGGTGCTGTCGCAAACACCGTCCGGGTTTACTCGGCTCGCGCTAAGTGTGGCAAAGAAGAACGCATCGGCGAACTTGCTGACACCTTTTGAGCCCCCGCCCCTGAGGTGGAGGATCGAGCCTGGCTCCTGACGAAACCTGTCGATATTGTCGGCACAGACTGCCAGGGCTTCCTCCCAAGAGATCTCCTGCCATTCTTCCCCTGTTCTGCGGAGGGGTTTCGTGAGCCTGCTTGGGGAGTTAAGCCTCCTTGGGAACCGTTGGATTTTGGCACAGCTATAGCCGCTCGTGTATGGGTGATTGGGGTTTCCCCGGATCCTTTTGATCTGGCTGTCCTCCACCTCGACCACGAGGGAACAACCGTCAGGGCAGTCGAGTGTGCAAGCCGTCAGATATCTTTGTTTCATGTGCGAGTTCTCAGTCCTAGAGAGAGCAATGGGTTCCTTCGCTGGGCCAGTAATTTGCGCAACGGGAGTATATCAACAAGCGCGCCGTTTTGAAACCAATAATGCGTGCTCCATTTCATTTTGCCCAGGGATAGGGTTACAATAATGGCACGAGAGGGAGGGGAGGATCCTTTTGAAGAGAAAGCTCTCCATACTACTGTTGGGTGGCTTGATCGTTCTTGTTTTCCTCGGAATCGGAGCGGTTTGTCTCCGCTTCTTCCTGGGTCCCTGGCTCGCAGAGAGGAGCCTTGAGAAGGTGATCCGGTCAAGCTTGGGAGAGACGGCGACTGTGGAGCGGACAAAGATTCACTGGATGGGTCGTCCTGGGATTGAATACCACGGCTTATCGATGCGGAAGACTGGAGCAGAGACAGATTGGGTGCGAATCAACCGCATTGTTGTGAGACCCCGGCTTGGGAGCCTCTTTTCAAGATCCCTTCGGTGGAAGAGCCTGGAGCTTGACCATCCTGTGGTGCGGCTGTCCGAAGACGGTAGGCCATTCCCCCCGGGACCTCTGGGTTCAATTCTCTCGCAGTTTGATTACCTGAGCATCACGGGAGGACGGATTGAGTGGCCTGACAGGGAGATTCAGGAGCTGTCTGTTTCATCACGGAGGCTCTCGGCCGATGGTCGCTTATCGGTGGTGTTAAAGGGAGCCATAATGGTCGGCGATGCCTCTCCCGCTTGGGTTTCAATTCAGGGACTGGTCCATGAACCCTTAAAAAAATGGGATCTATCGAACTTCAACCTTTCCGGACAGATCGAGGCGGAGGGCCTTGACCTGCAATGGCTTGGTGGACTCCTTGTTCGAGACATTCCATCGGAGCTGGTTGGAGGCAGAGTCACGGTCGCCGCAAAGTTTGACGGAAACTTCAATCGCCAATTTCAATCGTCCGGAACCGTGAGTCTCGCTGGCTGTCGTCTGGTAGACAGACTAGAGAGACTGAGAGCTGATTTTTCCCTGACCTGGGATGGTCAGGAGCTGGAATTTGAGAAGATCCGCCTCAGGTCCCCGTCAATTCCGCTCGAAGGAAAGGGCCGGATATTTAGAAAACCAGATGCTGATCCCGTGCTCTCATTTCAGATGAATTGTCCGTGGGTATCGATCAGGGAGTGGGCCAGGGTGATGCCTGCTCTTCCGGAGAAGGTCCGGTCCTTCTTGGAGTCAATCCAGAACGGAGAGGTGGCTCTGGCATCTGTAGGTTATACGGGTCCCTTTGGAAGCCTGAGGTTCCCAGAGAACGATGAATCGCTTTTCTGCTGGAGGGGACGTGTGCGGTTCAGGAATCTGACCTTCCCCTGCAATGGAGAGACTCTAGAGCTAAAAGAGGGATCTGTCAGAATAGACCATGGGAGTGTTGTCGCGGAGGCTGTCCGTGTTGGCCTGGGGGGCTCAGAACTGGAAATTTCCGGCCTCGCTCTCTCGAAACCTTTCAGTGATCGGTCCCTTGATCTAACTGTTGTGGGGGAGGTGACTCTTACTGACATTTCGAAGTGGATTTCCATGGGCCCTATGCCTGAATCGACCGCAGTCCCCATATCCGATATAGAGGTTCTTTCTGGTACTGGGAATGTTCATCTGAGAATTCAGAAGTCCTTGGGACTGTCACACCCGCCCGTGATCAATGGCAAACTGGTCCTCCACGACGCGACCATTCGGATTCGCCACTTTCCGGATACTTTCGAGGCGCTAAACGGCAGCTTTGAGGTCTCTCCAGGAGGCCTGGTTCTTCGGGAGGTTCACGGAAGGTGGAGGGATTCGACCGTGAGCGCCAGAGGCTTGGTCAGTGACCTGTTTTCACACCATCCTCAGATCGAGTGTTCATTGATGGGACGCCTGGACTTAAGGGACCTCTCTAAACTTGCCTCATGGGAAGGCCTTTCTATGGGCGTTCGTCAGGTTCTCCACGAAGTAGTTTCTCCGATGGGTGAGGGAGACTATGTCCTGGTGGTGAAGGGCCCGCTGGGCCTGTCTGAGAACATGGAAGTCAGGGGCGAACTATCGGTGCGCGAGGGGTCCTTTCGACTCTGGAATGCCTATCCAGTGGAGGGGGTACGAGGCAGGATTCTTCTTTCCAATGATCGGATTTCAGTTCCCGATCTGAGGGGAATCTGGAAGAATTCGAACCTCGCGTTGAGGGCGCTTCTGACAGGGCAGGGGGTATCTTTTTTGAGGAATCTTACCTTTTCGGCAACCTTTGATCTTGGAGATATCGCATCCGAAGAATTTGACCACGGAGGGCCAAGGATATGGAAAAGATCGCTTAAGCCGTTTGAATTCAGGGGAGGAAGGGCGTTGTTGGAGGTGACCGAGCGAAAGAAGACCGGTCTTGCAACGGTGGAGGGGCGCATTACATTTGAAGATGCTACGGTCCGTTATGTGCCGGTGTTCCCTCCTCTCACAGGCCTCAAGGGGAATGTCTTTTTTGACGGAAGAGGTCTTAAGACCCTCGACGTTCATGGAAGACTCGATTCAGACCCTGTGAGAATTGAAGGTCATCTGATCCAGGATTCTGGAGATTCGGTGCCTAATCTTTTCATCCAGGCCGAGAAGATTGACTTGGAGAAGGTTCTATCCTGGCCCTGGAGCAAGGGGGTGTTTGACAGCAGAGAGGAGGGATCTCCTCTTGCGGTTCATGTCCGGGCGGATCGAGGGACCTTCAGAGAAATCCCGCTTTCTGATGTCGAGGTTAGGCTGCGGCTGAGGGGTGACAGGATATCATTTGAGAAGGTGACCTTTGTGTCCGGTGAAGGATATGGTTTGATCACGGGATGGATCCGTTTTGGGAAGGACGACAAAATCTCCCTTGAATTTCGACCATATCTGGCAAATCTCGAAGCAGACCCTATTCTCACGAGTTTCCAGAGAGTGGGGAGCAAAAGACAGCTGACGGGTGTGGGGTCTGCCACAGGAGTCATACGAGCGTCCGGACAGGGTATACAGGGAATTGCCCGATCCTTGAGTGGAGAGGTGAGGCTGTCTCTTGAAGACGGGAGCATCGCACAGTTCAATGTTCTTTCCAAGGTCTTTTCCTTTCTTGATTTCTGGCAGCTTCTTCGAGGGAATCTTCCGGATCTGAAGACAGCAGGCATGCGTTACAGAAACATCACAGGACACATCAGTCTGAAGGAAGGCAGGGCCTCGACCAGTGATCTTCTCCTAGATAGTGATTCCATGAGAATCTCCACGGCGGGGACTCTCGATATCGCTTCTGGCGGTCTCGACCTCAGGCTTGGGCTTGCGCGTTTCGGTGCCGAAGGGAAGATTGTCAGGACGGTTCCGTTCTTAGGGCCGATCGTCACGAAAGAGGGGGGGAGTTTCATCTATTACTATCTTGAGGTGAAGGGTACGATAGACAAGCCAGAGGTTAAGAGTATACCATTGGAATCGGTCCGTGAGGGGATTCTTGCGACCCTACAGAAGCTATTTGAGAAGCCAGTCGAGTGGTTTCACTTCCAGAGACGCCCGGATTTCGATCAATACGATGATGAAAGGGAGAATCGGTACCCTTAGGATTGTTCCCCCTGGGTGGCATCGCCCATATCGACTCACTTCCGGAACGATTCCTTTGTCACGTTGAAATACCTGATGGCCAGATGGGGAAGCGCCTCCCGCAACAGGGTGAGCATGTTAGAGACGCCGATACTTCGAGATGTCAGCCTCCCAAGTTTTTTCAGATACCAATCCGGATCGATGTTGAGGTTTCGCATCTGAATCATATCGACCCCCGTCGTGCGAATTAGACGAATCAGGGAATCGATCTCATTCTCCAAGTCGGTGAATCCTGGGAACACGAGAAGATTCAGCGACACATAGACCTCTCTCTCCTTTGCCCGACGGATCGACTCCACAACATCCTTGAATCGGTATCCCTCGGGTTGGTGATATCGTGTGTAGTGTTTTGGTGTCGCACTGCCTAGGGTAATTCGCATGCTGTCCAGACCAGCCCTGGCGAGTCGATCCACAACCCGAGGACTACTCCCATTGGTATTGACATTGATGGTGCCCCTTGACGTTCTCTGCCTGAGGCCGGCGATCGTTTTCTCCAGAAGTTGATCTTGCAATAGGGGTTCACCCTCGCAGCCCTGGCCGAAACTAACGATTGGGGCTTCAGCCTTCTCCAGATGGGGGACGGTCACTTCAACGATCTCTTCCGCCGTAGGAACGAAGGAGATCCTCTCATGGGAGGCCTTACAGCCACCCGGGCGTTGGAAGGATAGACATCCCAGACACTTGGCGTTGCAAGTGGGGGAGGTTGGAACGGGGAACTCCCATCGACGATAGAAAACGTTCTTCGCCGCGAAACAGTGGTAGCCCAAGGCACAGTTGGACAGGTGCTGGAGGAAACGATTCCGGGGATGACGCCGCAGAAGATCACGGACCCGAATCACCAATTTCTCATCATCCCTGAAGAATCTTGGATGCCAATGAGGGTTAGGGTCCAGACAGATCCCCGAAGCCCAGAAACCGTCCTCCTTCCATCCAACGGCTCCATAGGCCCAGAGCGGGAGAATCGGACGTTTTTTCTTGAGATGGGTCGCGGGCAGTAAGCATCTCAGATAGCCAGGGGCTAAGAATGCGGCCACGGCGGTGCACTCGACCCTCCGGGCTTCGATTACTGTCTCCTTTACTGTCACGAAGCTTTTCGACTCTGGATCCCATCCAACCGGATAGCGGCCGGGAAGCGTAAAGAGTTGGCTGCCCTCGGGCAGCGGCGTAAGCTCGTCTGTATGGCCCGGGAGTCTTTCAGTGCCAGACTGAGCTGCCATGCAGAGATTGGGGTGGTCATAGATTCGACCCTTCGGATCTGAAAAGACCATCCTAGGAGGGAGTGTATTGTTCTGCGAATCCACCGCCTTTCACTCCCCTTTGAGGGAGGCACTGATGGAAATTCTCTGCGTCCCTCAGTGATTAAGACTCCAGTCATAGGGTATATATCGAATCCTGATCCGGGCGGAATTCCTCTTGAGAAATTCCTTGTTCTCACCGTCATCGAGGTATCGAATGAGAAACCCGGTCAGATCGTCTCGGTTTCCGAAATCCGCTCGATACCATTTGAAAATCTGCGAGATTTTAAGGAGCCTCTTCTCAGGAATAACCTGAACGCCCCTGGAGTTAATGAAACTTTGGGCTGCCAGATCGAGCTGCCTTTCGATATTATTGGCCGAATAGAAGCCAATGGGAGGACAGGACTGGGAGCCACAGACGAGGGTGAAATGAATCCTTACGTCCATTGGCGACACGACGAAATCACATCGCGGATCCTCACGGGCGAAGGCTCTCCAGGGTCGATAGGGGATTCTTCTATTGCCTCGAAGGATTCCATGTTCGATGTCGTTGAGAGAAAAGAAATAGCCCCCTATATCGTATTTGACGCGATCGAAAAAACCTCGTTTCTCCAGAACGGATTGCTTGATTCCCAATGCCACGACCCCGTGGACGACCATGGTATTGTAAAGATTGATCCAGAATGCCAGGTGCTGCCTGCGGTCTCCCATAGATCTTAGATCGTATTTTCTGAGAAAACCTGCCATCCTTGCGTAATTGTTGAACTGCGGGGTTCCCCGCATGGCAGCATAGTTGATTCTTCCCGTGTCCAGGTCGAAGAAGCCGGCCTGGAGTTCGACGATGGCCCGTCTCAGGGCAACGTCGATGTTTTCATCGGGTTCCTTCCCTAAGTTAGTCTCCGAGTTTAAGATTAGTTCCTTGCCTGCCATAGGAATTCTCAAAACACCTCACTCATAGAGAACCAAGGTAGGATCTCACATCCAGTTTCATCGCCAACAACTCTTCCACGGTCTTATAGGAGAGGCAGATGCCCTTTCCAATCGTGCCCAGTTGAGCTTTCTCGATCAGTGTCCCATGGAAATCCGAGCCTCCGGTTACCACGAGACCAAGCTTTTTGGCAAGTCTTCGATACAGGGCAATCTGCTGAGGGGTGTGGTCTGGATAAAAAGCCTCTATCCCCTTCAACCCATATCGAATAAGCTGTGCCACGAGTTTTTCGAGATCTCCTGGGGTCCGATCCAATGAAGAAGGATGGGCCAGAACAGGAACTCCTTCAGCCTTCAAGATGATGTCGATGGCCTCCTCTGCTTCGAAGCGGTATTTATCGACATACGCAGGGGCTCCTTGCGCCAGATAGCGATCAAAAGCTTCGTTGATGGAACGAGTATACCCTTTGTCCACCAAGACCTGAGCGAAGTGGGGACGACCCACCTGTCCTCCCCCTGAACCTCGAACAACCTCTTGATACGTGATGTTGATACCGAGATCGTTTAACCTCTCAGCGATTCTAGGATTTCTCTCGGATCTTGCCTGTTTGAGTCTCTCCAGTTTTTCCCTCAGTACGCCACGCCTTGTTTCAACAAAATAGCCCAGCAGATGAAGGCTCCCCGTTCTGACATTGGCGCTGATTTCGACTCCGGGAACGACTTCCAAGGACACACGTTGTCCTTCTTCCAGCGCCTCCTCGACCCCGTCCACAGTATCGTGGTCTGTGATGGCAATCGCTTTGAGTTGCCGCTCTTTTGCCAGTTGAATGACCTCGGAAGGGGTCAGGGTTCCGTCCGAGGCGGTTGTGTGAATATGTAGGTCAATTTCTGTCATGTCACGTCTTTTTTATGCAAGGGTCAGGCGGTCCGGGGATAAAAAAAGCGCTCCCTCTCTCCTCTCGATTTGTCACCCGCCCGGGAACCACTTCAAACTAAATCTAGAGGATCACGATTGCAAAGTCAACACGATCCCTTAAGGAACCTTTGGTTGAGGCCAGCCCGAAAAGAGATATCATTCGGAACTCTCTTCTGACGCAAGAAGTGTTGAGGAGATATCAGGAGCTTGTCCGGTGAGTTGCGATCAGGCAGGAAAAGGCATAGACTCCACGGAGCAGATTATGAGGAAATTGCGTTCGATATGTCAGAGATGGTTTACCCTGAAAGGCGTCAGTGATGCGAAGGAGAAGTTCTTGAGCGACAGCCAGCTAGGCTTTGTCCTTCAGAACATACCGCATCCTGAAGGCCGTTTGTCCTGCAGGATACCTCCACGGTTCTGTTCGGAGGATTTCGAAACCGTGATGCTGAAAAAAGGATCGGCCTTCCATATTTGATTCGGCAACGGAAAGATGGACCTCTGTGATTGGGATCCTTCCTGAAAAACAGCGAGGCCATTGTTTGGCAAACTCGATCATGCAAGACCCGATTCCTCTGCCCTGATGAGCCAACTCCACAGCGATGGCCAAGATCTCGATAAAATAGGGTTCACGTCTCTTTTGCTTCCGGACCACCATCATCAGGACACCGGCGGGGATGGCTGCACCATTTTGAATCCCTTCAGCGACATAGGTGTACACACCCTTAGAGAGAAAAAAGTCCGTCAGGACGGTCTCATAATTTCCATAAATCGAGAAGGCTTCCAGGGCTAGGGAACGGAGAAACGGAAGATCGTTGGGGAATGCCAGTCGGATTTTTATCGCATGATGGGGCTTGTTCATGATCCCTGTCACGCAACGACAGCCAGGATCCATTTCAGGCCACTAGTGGGACCTAGGAATTATACCATAAAGCCTTGAAGCCAGAGTCCATTCATGGTAAGAATGCCAGCGAACGAGACGGTCAAAGCGCACTGTCCGCCGGATTCGGCCCGACTATCCTCTCAAGAACCGCTGACTTAAACGATCTTCAGCATAAATGGGGGACCTGACTATGCCTAGGACAAACCAAATCTCTGTTTTTCTCCCAAACACCCCGGGTGAGCTTTTGAAGCTGTGCGAGCATCTAAGAGGAGCGAACATCAATATCCTCGCCATCAGCATCCAGAATGCCAAGGACTATGTGGAAGAGCTGTATAAAGCGAGAGAGAGAAGTGGACGTAGAACCGTTCTGGCGGAGAGCTATCGAGGTGTCCTCCGGGAGTCGGCGGATTATTCAGTGATTAGACTGGTGGTCGATCAGCCTGATGCAGCCGAGAAGATCCTTCGCAATGCCACGTACACCGTTGACGTTGAGCCTGTGATTTGCACTAACTTGATGAACAAACCCGGAGTCCTCGGGGAGGTAGCCGGGAGATTTGCCCAGGCCAAGATCAACATCGACTATGTCTATGGTTCAGTCATGGAGGATGCCAAACAGTCCATTTTTGTGGTCCACATTCCAGATATAGATAAAGGGCTTAGGCTTCTTGAGGAGTGAAGGCTGGGATTACTACTCTTTGATTTTGCTTGATTTTTCCGTTCATTACGTGTATTACTAAATCCAGGTTTAGAGAGACAAGCCCTACAAAGAGACCCGCCATTGGAAAAGATTCAGAGTTGTCTTATCAGCCGTGCCATTCTTGACTATGTGAGATCACAGCGTTCCGAGAGCCTGGATAGTCTTATCCAGAATCTTCATCCAGAGCTCGATGTTCTACCCGACCCTAAAGCTTACCTTATGGATAGCAACAACTGGGTGTCGAGCCAGGTTTGCGCGGAAATGTTTCGAAGAACCGAGGAGATTTTTGGTGATCCCCGTATTGCATTCCACATTGGTTACGATTCCACGGTTAACATGCAGATGAGCGATATTCAGAAGGTCCTCATCCGGTTCTTTGGCTCACCAAAGATGATTCTCGGGAGGATTCAGAATGTGAATGACAAATACAATCGGAACAAAAGGATTGAGCTGGTTGAGAGGGGGCGGAGGCATGCCATAATACGCCTTTATTGGTTCAGAGAGACTGGGCCTGTTAAGAGTTTCTGCTATTTTAATCAAGGCGTCTATCAGGCCATTCCAATGATATGGAAGATGCCGCCGGCACAGCTGGAAGAACCCGTGTGCTTTTTCGAAGGGAATGACTATTGCGAATATCGGATGAAATGGAGCAACAAACCGTATTTCTTTCACCGTGATTTTCACCCTGTCACGAAAAGAAAACTTCTGGAGGAGAGCATCGAGGAATTAGAGCGGGATAAGCAACTGCTCCAGCACAAATATGATGAGATTCACCAACTCAACCTTGCGCTTCAGAAGAAGGTCAGACAACTCTCTTCGATCCAGGAGGCCAGTCAGGCTGTTGTCTCAATCCTTGATTTGAAGAATATTCTGGAAGTGGCCTTCAGTCTTCTGGCTCGTCTCTTTGGGTTTGATCGACATGTTATTTTCGGGATCGATGAGGATGAAAGGACCCTCAAGATTCTTCATGCCAGCGGTTCGCGAAGGGACCTGATCGAAAAGATCAAAGACTATCAGGTCCCTTTGACACGATTGAATAATATCCTTGCAAGGGTTGCCAGCACTGGGGTTCCAACGATCATCGAAGATGTCGAGAAATCGTCCATCAATAGGGAGAACCTGATTATCAAACTGTTTCAGCCGAGGGCTTTTGTGGTCGTCCCTCTCATTGCCAAGAACAAGATCATCGGTGTTCTGGCGGCTGACAAGAGGGATGATAAGTTGACGGTGACCCAGGAAGACAAGGACTACCTCCTGAGTTTTGCCAACAATATTGCCATAGCCATAGAAAACGCCAGGCTCTATCAGGACCTGAGAAAAAACTTTTTCAATTCAATTCAGGCCCTTGCTTACGCACTGGAGGCAAAAGACCCATACACGCGAGGTCATTCCGAGGTCGTGGCTCAGTATTCCGTGAAGATTGCTCGGCAATTGGGATTTTCAGATGAACGAATCGAACAGCTCCGCCAGACGTGCCTTCTTCATGATATCGGCAAAATCGGGGTGGTTCCGGACGTTCTCGAAAAGCATGGGGTTCCCAGCAAGGATGAGTGGCACTTGGTGCGAAAACACACGCTCATTGGCGACAACATTGTGAGGCCCCTCAACTTCCCGTCACCAATTCGGTCCATTATCCGAAGCCACCACGAACGGTTTGATGGGAGAGGCTATCCCGATGGTCTCCTGGGCACACAGATTCCTCTTGAGGCACGGATTGTTGCCGTTGCCGATGCCTATGACGCAATGGTTTCCACCCGACCCTACCGAAAGGCCATGTCTTCGAAGAGGGCCCTCATGGAACTTGAAAAGAACGCCGGTACACAATTTGATCCAGAGGTGGTTAACGTATTCAAATCAGTAATCAGAAGAGAATCCATCAACTGAAATCTGTATCCCACACGATCTCTATGAATTCTACCCCTGCCTCATCTTTTCATAGAGGCCTCTCCTCTTGACATAGGACACAATCTCCTTAGGGATGATCTCATCAACGTTCCCTCCTCGGCGAATCCGGTTTCTGGCCCGGGTCGAGGACAGATGTCCAATCGAGAGGGGGATTTTAAACAATGCGATCCTCTCGGAAAAAGGTCTGTTTTCCTCCCGGTCGAGAAGTTTTTCGATCTCCTTGAGGCCGACATTTCTACGGGTTGCAACGAGGAATCGTGAATCTGCAAAGAGGCGTTTCAATGAAGCATCCCTGTTTTCGTAGTACTTGCGATCAAGGACACGGATCAGGGTGTCGGATCCCACAATAAATCTGATCGTTGTGTTATCAGGATAAGCCTGTAGTAAGAGAGCAAGCTTGTCAACAAAGAGTCCGGCGTTCGTAAAAGCGACCGAGACGGTAGGATCCTTCTCGAAACAGAGGAGGATCATAGAGAGTCGTTCTTCGAGGGAGGCACCGAATAT
>Ga0209636_10003055_pt1 | contig 17056 bp, 17 predicted proteins | sample DeeMarSWOR152_54_FD_187464 | JGI IMG/M metagenome (GOLD analysis project Ga0209636, IMG submission 187464) | Marine sediment microbial communities from White Oak River estuary, North Carolina - WOR-1-52-54 (SPAdes) (version 2) | ecosystem: Environmental > Aquatic > Marine > Intertidal zone >...
ATCTCTGCAAAGGCCTTGAGGGCACCCACCTGGTAAATGATATAGTGATAGATCTCCTCAGGGCTGATCTCCATCACTCGTCTTCCGAAACCCATGAGGTCCGGCAACCCGGGATGAGCTCCGACAGCCACACCATATCTTTTGGCCAGACTCACGGTCTTTTTCATTGTCAGTGGGTCTCCGGCATGATATCCGCAGGCAATGTTGGCCGAGGTGATGAGCTTCATTATAGCCTCATCATTGGGCATCACATAGTTCCCGAATCCCTCTCCAATATCTGAATTGATATCAATCTCCTCAAGCATTTTGTCCTCCCTTAACCGATTTTTCGGTAATCATATAGGTGCGAATGCCACATTACAAAAAGAAGCTTTGATAATGAGATTCAATGGGCGTGTTTAAAATGGCCAATTCTTGAGTTTTCTCGGGGCTGCTCCTAAGGATTAGGAGAATCGCACAACAAGAGGTACTAACCCGGTGATATCTGACAACTTGTTTCTATCACTTACTTATTCATCTTCTAGATCCGCCCTCATCTCCACGCCAGCTAACTCTTCCATAACCTTTATGACAACCGGATAATATCTCTCCCTATAACCGGCCGCCCTCGCCCGTTCATATGTCTGGTAGGCCATTGAACCAAAATACTGTGGAACATTGTACTTGGCTGCTGTGTGCATGGCCAGGTCCAGGTCCTTCATGATATAGTCTACCGGAAAAACCTGCCTATCGAACTTCCCCTTCAGAACGAACTTCTTCACATGATTCTGCAAGACGAAACTGTTTGCGGAGGCCTTGCTTAAGGCCTTAAATAACACATCCGGTTTAACGCCTGACTTAACTCCTAGAATAAGTGCCTCTGAAAGGGAACACATGGAAACGGCGATGATAAGGTTGTTGACGATCTTTACAACTTCACCTGCACCAGAATCTCCAACATAATCAATATCCGATCCCATTGCTGAGAGGATTTCCTTGCACTTCTCATAAACCACTTTTTCGCCACCGACAAAGATCATGAGCGTCCCGGCTACCGCCGCTCCCACACCTCTTGCCACAGGGGCATCAAGCATCTTAACCCCTTTTTTTGACAATTCGTTTGAAATTTCCCGAGTTGTAACTGGATCAATCGTACTCATATCAATTATAATCGATCCCTCCCGGATACTTTTGATGACGCCCTTCTTCCCTAAAATGACTTCCCTCACATGGGGGGAAGAGGGAACCATGGTAATAACCACCTCCGATTTATCGGCAGCCTCTTGAGAAGACCCCGCAACCTCGGCACCTTCACTGAGAAGCGCTTTGGCTCTCTGCTCAATTTTATCATATACGGTGAGGTGATAGCCTTTCTTAATCAAATTCCTCGCCATGGGGCCTCCCATAGCACCAAGTCCGATAAAACCTATTTTTTCTTTCATTCCCATCTACCTCCTACTCCCCATTAACGTTTGATATCAATTTCTCTCTTCTCTCTGTACCTGCATCCTTCAGGGATAAACAGGGCGATCAAATACTCTACCATCATGGCCCGGTAAGACGTAATCCGCTATCTTTTCAATTCTATCGAAAGATTCATAGTACTTTTCCAGGTTATTGAAGATGCCCGAAGTGACATGAGGGACCGTCTCCCAACATTCAAAAAGGCCCACAGCATCCCCAGCAATGAAGTATTTTCCTTTCCCAGTATCAATTAATACACCCTGAAAACCGGGAGAGTGGCTTGGAATAAGCATCAGCTTGACGCCCCCCTCCACTTCACAGTCGCCATCAATGGCTTCAATCCTTTCCAAGTAGTCGACAAATGGTGGCCTACCTAGGCTTTTCTCATAATAAAGGGTATTGTGACACGGAAGCGGGGCTATAGCATAGGCAATCTCTCTTCTTTGAATAAGAAATTTGGCGTTCTTAAAAAGATGAAAACCATATGCATGATCCCAATGCAAATGGGTTAAAATAACGATCTTCACATCATCCGGAGAAACTCCTGCAGAACGAAGCGCATTAATTGGTTCCTGGCTTTCATTCCGGGTGATTACAAGTCCGTGATTCTCAAAGCATTGTTCAGGGTCGGGCGGGCCCAAATCTACGATGATATTGTTTTTAGTTCCTTCGATATACCACATGATACAAGGAGCCTTATAAGTTATCTCCCGATACATCCGATACATACAGGTCTGTTTAGGTAATGCTTCAAAATTCCCCACATTTATTGGCACAATCATATGATGCATTTTCTATTCTCCTCAGTTAATGCTATCATCGAATGACAACCCACGGCAAAGACTAATCAATTACTGACTAAAACATTATTTCCCAATTTGCGTAAGGATAATCGGCTTTGGTTCACCACATACTTTGCTCCAAAAAAATCGATCAATCCAATTCTCTTGCCTCTGTTACTTCCTTAATCCTGTTACCTACCTTACAATAACCTGGAAAAATTCGAGATCCTTAAAATGTAAGGTCTTTTATTCCTGGCGTGAAATATTACTTTTGTTTCCCTTCACCTTAACGAAAGGGGAGTTATTATGGATCTCAAAGAATGGGCCAAGCCTCAAGAGCCAGTCCTCAAGTCACAGCTAGCAATTACTCGGGAATTCTTGAGACGGGGAGAAGAGCCTCCCTTCAAACCTCGCAAGAAGGGTCGGTCACAAATGAGTATCATATATGACACACTCCATAGCTCACCGGCGCCACTTCATGTATCCGAGATTATCGCTCGTGGGAAAGACGAGTTTCACATGGACTTAGATCGCGAGAGCATCGTCTCCGCAATGACCAAGAAGGTTAAAAGTGGTCGGGTGTTTAAGAGGGTCGGACCAAATAGGTTCACCATATTGGAGTCAGCTTCAGAGAGAAACCACTGACATCACGCACCCCTTCACACAGACTCGGTGGATTGAGAAATCTGGCATCCTTCACCATTGGCAGCGTTGTCAAAGAGCTCAACCGAATACATGTTCAAATCAATTCCATATACAACCACCCCTTTACTGAGTTTACGCACCTCATCCTCTGCATCCTGAGACCCTATATTAAAGCTTCAGCTAATTCCTCTTAAATTAGCCCTAAATCCTTATGATAAATCAGACAACCCGAGATCCTTCAACGTCTCCTCCTTCGGAACACCCGTAGTTTCATCCCATCCCCTTTCTTCATAGTAATGGTCAAGCATATCATTTGCCACCTTCTGCGACAGAGGCTCAATTCTCCGACCATCAACCCACGTAGGTTTGGTAATCCACTTCTCTGGGGGCTGATCTTCTTTCCTCCCAAACCCCTCACGGCAATTGAACAGTCGTTCCAGATTCTGTGCTCTTTCTCCTGCTCGAAGGATTTCTTCAGATGTTATCCTTATCCCTGTTGCTGCTTCAAATAGTTCAGCACAGCCGTCTGGATCAAGTATCTTTTGGTAAGGTGGCCTGTTGCAAAGCCCCAGGTTCAAAAGCATAACATTGTAGTCTTCTACCCATTTGGTTAGTTTAGGGACATATTCCTGTTCGACTTCGCTTGGTATCACTTTTTCCACCTGATCTTCCGGCACACCTATCCATTTCGCAAATTTCCTCAAGCCCTTTAACTTACGATGCGGCACTATAGTGATTGAAAGGGCATTCATATTGTGCCCGCCTCGGGCACAAACCAGTTGCCCAAAATTCTCTGTACAAATATGGGTCCTGAGATCGTTAGCAGGTTCGGTACCCTTAATATGAACTACGTGCTTCTTATCTCCCTTTGCTAATTGCTCTGTAATATCCTCCCATGTTCCTGCTAATAAATCGCCAACCCCTTTTCTATAAGCGACCATCTCCATCAATTCCATAGTTGCCTCGAAACCTTTTCTCGGGACCCAACCCTGCGTCTCTTTAGAGCTGATAAGGCCTTTTTCATAAAGGTCACAGAGCAAATCCATTTTTGAGCAAAAAGTCAGATTGTCCATTCCGTAGTCATTTATTGTATGTGAACACTTAACAAGATGATTGTAATCGCCCACATGTGCCTTAGCTCCAAAACTCTCGATAGAGCTGAAGATCGTCGACTGAATATGCTTTAATCCAGCAAATTCTCCCGACTTGACCTCCATAGCGCTTTTGCACCCGACAGGGCAGGTATCGCAATGAGACGCCCCAGCCCGCACCTGCTGTCTATATGCCTCAGGCCCGTATAATTGTGTCATCGTTTCACTCGGTGCAGTGTTGCTAAAATTGTTTGTCACGTATTTGCCGGTGTTTACCATCCAAGCGTCCCATCCAATTAAAAGCCCAAGTTGGTTCCATGTCGGTACTAAGGGATCCGATCTCAATTTTGCGAGATATTCTATGCTCATTTCACGGAACCTTTTGGGATCTGCCACCTTTACGCGCCTGGTGCCGTGTATTGCTATAGCTTTTAGGTTTTTTGATCCCATGACTGCCCCATCGCCACTTCTGCACCACGTCCCCTGCTTGTCTATCAAAATGTTAGCAAAAGCCACCAAGCTCTCACCCGCCGGGCCAATGCACGCAACTGATGCACCCCCTATTTTTTTCTTTATTATATCAGTCGCCTCAAAAATACCTTTTCCCCAAAGATTGTTTGCATCCACAAACTTTATATCTTCATTAAAGATATCCAGGTAAATTGGCTTTGCTGAACACCCGGTAATGACCAAACCATCGTATCCTGCGTATTTAAGATAACGGCCAATGTTGCTTGTTGGAGACGAGATATAAAATCCTGCCGGTCCCTTTACGCTGCACACTGTTTTTGTTGCGCTAGGCATAGAGGTGCCTGATAGCGGCCCCGTTGCAATGCATATTGAACTTTCGGGACTATAAGGATCTATCCCCTCGTTCGTACGAGTCAACATATAAAACCCAGTAAAACCAGCACCACCTAAGTAGTGTCGACAAAACTCGACGTCCAATTTTTCCTCTCTAATATCAAGTTTCGTCAAATCAACATGAAGTATCCTTCCCGCATAACCATGTATTACCTCCATTGTCAAATCTCCTCCCTTAGACTTAACTGTATTTATGGAACATTTTTTTGGCTTCTGACTCAAACACCTTGCTAACACGATCCATATAACTAATGGCAGAAGAGCAGATCACTCTCTCCAGATTCATTGTAAAACTGTTGGCTATACAACAATATAGTATCAATCCGATGACAGATGTGAGCATATGTGCACGGTGATGAACTGGGTACTTGTTTTTGTGGTGAGGTTTTCCAAAGGCAATACTGTCATCGGTGAATATCCAGTTTCCATCGTGATCGCTTTCGCCTTTGAAGGAGGCTACGGCTTTGAGAAAAGTTGAGTCGACGATGAGAATAATCTTGTCACGAACCATTTTGGGAACATCTGAGATAGGTGGAGTAAGCAGGCCCAACTTGTATGCCTGTAAGAGAAAATGTCGATGAATCTCAACGAAGTCTTGTTGTCCCAGTCGTTGGCGCAGCACGTTGAAGGTATTATGTGCGGGCATTCTATCGCGGTTTATACCCATAGCATCACGATAGATTTTGATTTTGGCCAACTTCTCGCTGAGTTCCCTATCAGAGGAAATACGCTCTTTGACTTTGAGAATGCGTGCCCGCACCGGTGAGCTTGCCTAACCGACCGGGCCGGTAGAGCGATATCGAGAAAGTATGTTATCGATACTGCGTTTATTGACGCGGCGGAAATATTTCAAGAATTCCGATTCCTGGGGCGTGCGCATCCAGGACATGTTCTGTGGCCCCTGTTCACTATTGGTGGACAATATTGCAAGAGCATACAGAACAAGAGACAGAACCCATAGGCTTAGGTAATGCCGAAACTTGTAGGCTTTAATATTCAGACGACAATCATTGAAATCTTGGGTTCCTGCTACCATTTTTGCCTATGAAATTTGGGTTATCTTTTCACGTGTCATGGTTCTGAGAAGCACAACCCCCCATTTTATAAGGGCTTAGTGGGTTACATTTGAAACTAGGGCCATAAATATGCACTTATATCAATAGATTACTTCTTTGCAGTTTTCAGGCGAGCATAACCTATGAGCTGCTTCTTTTCTCAGTCTATATTTTTGAATTTTACCGCTTGCGGTTACAGGGAATTCTTTAACAAACCAGATATAACGTGGAATCTTGAAGCTCGATAATTTGCCCTGACAAAAAGCAATCATTTCCTGTTCTGAACATATTTTTCCTTCTTCTAACTGTACAACGGCCATAGGCACTTCCATCAGTCTTTGATCTGGAACCCCGATCACTTGAACCTGTTTAACCGCAGGGTGCTGCAGAAGAAAATCTTCAACTTCAATCGCAGATACATTTTCACCCCCGACCCTCAGCATGTCTTTCGCTCTACCAACAAATTTATAGTTTCCCTCTTCATCCATGACTCCCAAGTCCCCTGTATGAAGCCATCCATTATCATCTATTACTTTGGCTGTCTCTTCTGGCATCTTGTAGTAACCCTTCATAACATTATATCCGCGCACACAAATTTCTCCTGCTTGCCCAAACTCTACTGTCTTCCCAGTATCCAGATCGACGATTTTCATCTCTGTACCCGGATGAGGTTTGCCATTCCAATTGATTTTATATTCTAAGGGATCATCTGCCTGTGTTGTTCCCGTATTGGCTGTAGCTTCTGAAAGCCCATATGTATTGACAAATCTCTTGACCCCCATTTTTTCAGACACATTCCGGAGCAATTCCGGTGGGCCAATCGCCCAGCCTTTTTTGAGTGTTCGAATATCAAATTGATCAAATTGTGGATGGTTATACATCTCTAGCCATGTTGTCTCCACCCCATTCATTGCCGTGCACTTTTCTTCCTGAATTATTTCGAGAGCGGCTCTTGGTTCAAAATGCTCTGTCAGAACAACTGTTGCCCCTGCCAATATGCCCATAAATAAAGTAATGAGTAACCCACCAACATGATTAAACGGAAGAGCACAATAGATCTTATCATCAGACGCAATTGCCATATTTTTCCCCATGGCTAAAACATCCATAATTACTTGACCATGGGCAGTCATGCATCCCTTGGGAAAAGATGTTGTACCGGAAGTATATTGCATCAAGACAATATCATCATGTTTTACCGAGTCTTGTCTTTGCTGAAGGCGTCTGTCTGAAACATGTTCCTCGCCCTCGATTATCACTCCCTCAAAAGAAAACGCTCCCGAAAAAGATTTACTTGCCACACATATTACATTCTTCAACATGGGAAACTTTTGGTTCGATAATCCTCCCTTGGCTGAGAATTTTAGTTCAGGACAAAGTTCGGTAAACATCTCAAAATAATTCGTCTTGTAAACCGAATCTTTAAATATGATAGTTGTGCTATCAGATTGAGATAATATATATTCTAGCTCTTTGCTCTTGAACCGAGTGTTAATGGAAACAAGGACGGCCCCCGTTTTGGCCGAGCCAAACCAGGAATATACCCATTCCGGGTTATTATTCATCCAAACGGAGACCTTATCACCCTTCCTGATCCCTAAATGCATCAAACCCTTAGCAAAACGATTTGATTGATATTGAAGTTCCCTAAAGGTGATTCTCCGATCTTTGAAAACGATGGCCTCCTTTTTTGGATACTTCCCCGCGATCTCATCCAGGATTGCCCCAACTGTACTCCCCTTAAATTGCTCCATAAAAATTACTCTCCTAAAGTCAATTTTTATCGAGTCATTTTTCTCTTTAAATCCTAATTCATAAACCTGTTCACCGTACTAAACATGAGCGCCTTTCTGTGTTAAGCCTCTAGGGCAAGGCCAGGGTAGACTTTTTTCCAATTTTCATAGACGATATCGTCCAATACTTTCTGCAGTACCTCGGGATAGCCATATTGCCTGAGATAAGTATTAAGGCTTAAAAGAATGTCAAGGCTAGTCTTGGGATGAGATCCTGTCCAATCGGAACCCCAGAGCAATTTATCTGTAGAGCCCCATGTCTCAGCCCAGTATCGCATGAGAGGATATAACATGTGAAAATATGGATTCATTACTACTGGTAGATACCTGGGGGTAAAGTTACGATCAAGTCCTGCCAGCTGTGTAAGCCAAGAGCAGTCCATGAAAACATTGTCGTGCTTCTGCACCAGATGAATTGTATCATCGTATTTGTAATAACCCATATGGCATATTACGAGTTTAAGCACTGGAAAGTCGATAGCCACATCATCTACACGTAAGACATCTGCATACTTCATACGAAGATTCTTGGGCTGTGCAGGGCCAGCATGAACGACGATGGGGATACCCAGTTCTTGGGCTTTCTCATAAAATGGGTAGGCTTTCTCGTCATTAAAGTAGAAGCCTTGATAAGCAGGGCTAATCTCTCCCACAGCGACGGCACCCAGATCCTTAACGCAGTGCTCCAACTCATCTATTGCTTCAGGTTTCGTTGGATCCATGTTGCAAGCCCACTCAAGTTTATCCGGATACTGCTTCTTTAAGTCTGCCATATATTCGTTAGGTACGGTAATGCCAAACGTTTCGCTTGATTTCAGAGTCATCAGGATAGCTTTGTCTATCATTCCCTTGGCCTCTTCGAAATAACGCTCGACAGGGTTGTCCCACATGGCTTGAAATTTCTCGTCTGACCAACTTCGGCGTCGCTCCGGTTGATTGGCTAACATGGCTTTCTTATTAAAATGTTCTGGATAACGCCAAACATGCATATGCGTATCAATGATCACGAAGTACCTCCTTTTCTCCGTTTATATCCGTCCAAAATAAACCGTTATTTCTTGTCCCTGGCCTGTGCCATGCCTTTCTTGCGCGCACCTCCGGCAAACGATGCGCAGGCACAATATGTTTCGAATGCTAGGGTCCTCTCCAAAGTGCTATCCATTGCTGCATCCAGCATCTCTTTCTGTAGTTGGACTTCAAAATCATAGTTAGAGGCGATCTTGTCTGCCATAGCAAAGGCCTCTTCTTCTAGTCTGTCCCCTGGAACTACTCTATTGGCATAGCCTATGCGATAGGCTTCCTCAGAATCAATATAGTCAGCTGTCAGCAACATCTCTTTAGCTTTACCTAGGCCAATGATGCGCGGGAGGTAGTAAGTACCGGCGTTGGTTACAGTAGCACCGACGCGCGATTCAGGGAAACCAACTTTTGTTCCCTCAGCCAAAATACGTATGTCGCAATTAAGCGAGAACTCCATACCCTCGCCTAAAGCATATCCCTTTACAGCCGCAATAGTGACTTTGCCAAGCCCAATAATAGCTTTAGTCACATCCTGCATGAGCTTGGCGTGTTCCCTGTAATCCTGCAAGTTGCGAGGCTCAACTTGCTCCTTGATGTCCGCCCCAACACAAAAAGCCCTCCCCTCGCCAGTGATAATGACCACTTTGATCTCAGGATCTTGCCTTACTTGACCCAACACAGCAAGAAAGTCCTCCAGCAATTCGTCGTTAACTGCGTTTAGCGAATGCGGTCTATTGAATTTTACTATGGCGATATTCTCTCGCTTTTCAAATATAACTGTACTTTTCATTACTTACCTCCAGGCATAGAAGTTTAATGTTTATGGGTTAGTAGAGGCAGTACAATGTGACGGACAGTAACACCTATCTTGCTTCCGTAATGCCTTTTTTATGCTCCTTGTTCATTTTTTCCAAAAATTCCAGCGAGCGTTAAGGCCAGTTGAAATCTAAAATAGCGACTCCTAAAACTGCTATGTGCATCTCTCAAAACCATTTAAAAGAAGGAGCCGCCCGCAAAAAGCTACTACGAGCAGGTAAGGATGTCAAGGCAAGGAGGATGAACTGTGTTAGTCTAATAGTAATTTCCCCTCTAACCGCTGTATTAAAATGTCCCCATGATGAGAGGGGACATTGTAGGCATGAGCCAGAGAAAGGCAGAGGCACCATCTCCTGAAGATGGTGGTGGCTGGGAAACTTACTTTGCAGGATGCCGGGAGATTGATGGAGGTCTTCTATCGGCATGCAAAGCGGCTGAAGAGAAAACTGGTCAGTGAAGGGGCCAAACGATTGCCGCACGGTAACCAGGGCAGGCCCTCACCGAGGGCATTGAACGGTCAACTGGCGCAACAGATCATTGCCCTATCCCGTGAGCTTCAATGACACTCATGTTACCGAAAAGCTCGAGGAAGCAGAGGGAATCACCGTAGGCAGGGATACGGTCAGGAGGCTCAGACGAGATACCGGGATAGCTCCCAAGGAGAAACGCAGAGCACGAAAACACCACCAACGCAGAGGGGAGCCCTGACTTTTGGTGATGAGGTAATAGGAGAGCTCTTTGGTGGTAAAACACCACAACCGAGGGGTAACCCAATGTTGTCGATGTAATCTCGAGTCAAGCACTGTACGTCAAAACTCACGTAGGTGTATCTCCGGGGCATCAACTGTTCCTTATCGGACTTTGTGGTGAGATTTCAATCTTTTGGACAACAAGACCTTTGGTATCTTTCCTAGGTTTGAAAGTAATCGAGGGAACCAGGTCTTCAGAGTACACGAAGCTCTCGGCATCCCTGACATCGCCATATTTGGCTCTCAACTCATCAATGGGACCAGCATCCAGAGCCCACAGCGGACAACTATCAACGCATACCGGGTTTTTACCTACCGCCCATCTATTTAGGCACAAGTCGCACTTTTGCATCTTGGCTTCTTCTTCGGCCCCAAACTGTGGAGCGTCATAAGGACATGCGTCCAGACACAGACCGCAACTGTCTTTACCCAAACATGCGTCTCTATCCACTGTGACAATACCATCCTCTTCCCGTTTGGTGATGGCATTGACCGGGCAGGCTGCAACACAGGCAGGCTGAAGGCAGTGGTAACAAGCCACAGGGAGAAAGGTGACAAACAAATCCGGATATTTGCCCTTTTCTACAATCCTTAGCCTTAGCCAGCTGGCTGGCCCAGCTGGTATATCATTCCAATCCAAACAAGCTTCCACACAGGCGAAGCAACCCGTACAGCGATTCTGGTCGAAATAAATACCATATTGCATAGCTTACTTCTCCACCTTCTCCACTTGCACTAGAGCACTGTTACAAACAAAAGCTCCAGCTGGTGAGGTCTCGTTCTTGGTAAACATATTGGCGCAGCCACCGTGGTCGACGCCATTCTCGTCGGGTGTGTACCATGCCCCTTGTGGGAGAGAGACGACCCCGGGCATAAGCCTTTCTGTCACTCTGGCTGGAACCATCGCTTGCCCTCGGTCATTGAAGACCTTTACCATATCTCCATCTTGGATGCCTCGTGACTCGGCGTCAAGGGTGCTGATAGTAACCGCTTGGAATTGTAACTCCTGGAGCCAGGGCAGGTTATCAAATTGGCTATGTGCTCGCCGCTTGAAATGGGGTGTAATGAGCTGTAATGGATACTTCTTTGCCAACGGATCATTCGAGCTCTCCCAGGTTTCTATATACTTTGGAATAGGGGGTATCAAAGGGTGATTCATCTCGGCCGCTATCTGGGAGTAAATTTCAATCTTTCCCGATGGCGTAGGGAATATTTTCTGCTCGGAATCCTCTAACCTTTTGTTGGAGACCGCGGTCGGCTTATCGAACTTCTTGCTGTAGAAACCCTGATTGCTGAGGATGTTGTAGTCCGGAAACTCCACCTCTTCAGATAGCTTCGCTACTATATACTTCACCCACTCCTCGTCTGATTTATCGTTGTAATCATTAATACCGAGTTTTGGGGCCAATGCGTCACAGATTTGTAGCTGAGACTTGGATTCACCCAGCGGCTCGATGGCTTTACTCACCAGGCCATAGATGCCACCATCCCCTGATGCATAGAGGTCATTTCGCTCCAAGAAGGTGCACACCGGCAATACAATGTCGGCAAACTTAGCCGAGGATGACATAAACTGCTCCGTGACCAGGATAAATTCCAGCTGTTGGAAGGCTTTTATTGCCTTGTTCACTTCCGCGAGCTGATTCAGGTAATTGGTGTTGGATAGCCAGAGAAACCTGAAGTCGGCCGGATAGCCGCCTGCCTTGCCCTTAAGGATGGCATCGGCAAGCAGGTTCACATTAACCCGTGCGCTGGAATTCACACTTGCGCTGCGGTAAGGGAGGGCATTCCAGCGTGACGGCACGCCCATCTCTACCTGGTTTGGTGGGCTCGGTATCCGGCATATATGTCGCAAAGCTCTGGGGGCGGCGGGTTGTGCCCAAATTACCGTGTTACCCGTAATTGCCTCTAAAGTATATATCGCCCGGTGGAATTGCTCACCAAAGGCAGTGCGTCCTGCAGCATAACCAGTGGCAAGAATCGCAGGCTTCATGCGAGCGTACTCGCGAGCTAAATCAGTGATCGTCGCGGCCGGGATGCCACTTATAGACTCAGCCCACTCAGGCGTCTTCGCAATACCATCTTCCAATCCGAGTATATAATCCTTGTACCTGTCAAAGCCAAATGTATAAGTGTCTATGAAGGGCTTATCATACAAATGCTCATTGACTATCACATAAGCCATGGCAGCAAGGACAGCGACATCGGTGCCCGGTTTTATGGGAATCCACTGGTCGGCAAAGGTAGCAGCCGAGTCGGTATATCTGGGATCAACCGAGATGAACTTGGTACCTCTTTCCTTCGCGCAAGCCAGGGACCAAGAGGCCCTGGTACCCTGTCGCGTGGTGACCGGGTTCCAACTCCACATAACAATGAGCCGTGCATTTATATATTCTTCTTCCGTTCTTCGCATCCACGGCTGAGGCTCCCTGGGCCTGAGTCCGTAAGTTACTCCAGACGCAAAACATTCCCCCTCGTTCGAGATAGTGCCCCAAGGTGCGGTATAGCCGCCAAATAGGCACAGCAATCTGTGAAAAGCCTGCACGTGATGCAAGGTATGCGCGTCGGCCATGGAGCAGAAGTGAAGAATTGAGGCATTACCATAGGTATCCCTGACCCGTTTCATCTCATGCGCTACGGTTTCCAATGCCTCGTCCCAAGATACCCTGGTAAATTCACCAGCACCTCTGGGCCCCTTCCTCTTAAGTGGATAGAAAACTCGGTCAGGAGCATAAACACGTTGACGGTACGCACGACCCCGCGCACACATCCGGTGCGACATTTCGCCTTCATCACCACTCTCAATTCGAACGATTCTACCCCCGCTGACGTGTACTTTCATCTCGCAGATGCCACCACAATGGCTATTACAGATAGTACGAACGATCTGTTCTTCCTCGGTCTTGTTTAGGCTCATCTTATGGCAAATGCTCCTTTCACGCTTCATGACGGTATCATCTCGCTTATAATTAAATTTTCTCCCGCACCCGGTCAAGTCACGGGTGGCTCTATCTTGATTGTGTAGGAAAATTTGTCAAGAAGAAACGCTTAGGTGTTCGGAATTTACGATTACGGAGAAAAATGACTGAATAGAATTCGGCCTTAGAGAGTAATTTTTATGGAGCAATTTGAAAGTAATACATTTGGGGCAATCATCGATGAGATTGCCGGCAAATATTCAAAAAAGAAGCGATATTAATTTCCGTGAGCAGTAGGTTTTTTTGATCTTGAAGGCAGTGCAATTGTAGCCGAACCATTGGCTGTTTTTTTCCCTTGGGAATCTTCAATCCAAATCTCACAATCTATAAAAGATTCTCCCCGCTCCTCATACTTACGAATTACTAAACCTTTACAACTGATGGTATTCCCCACTAAGTCCATGCCCTGGTGTCTGACGGCGAGGCTCTTTAATCGTCCGGCAGGTCCACCATATGCTGTCATGAACTGACAAAGGAGGGCAACCTTAAACCGGCCGTTTACAACAGTGCTTGGGAGTTTCTGGCCCAGTGCATACTCTTTGTCGTAATGGATTGGATCAAAATCGCCGGAAGCTGCTGCCCATTTGGCTGAAAGGAGGCTGGATGTCTCCTTCACCAGCATTGGAATCTCCATGTTTTTGGTGGTGTCTTCGAACATAAGCTGATACGACATAAATATGCACCCCTATTCTTCTGTAGAATATCTAAAGGTGGTCCAAACCCCTTTTGCCACCACTACCGAACGTTGGTTCCGATATGTTACCTCAAACGTATTGATAATCATAGCACCCAGTTTTCCTTGACGCTCCTTGATGTTTACTAGCTTTCGGGTTACTGTAATGACATCTCCAAGGTAAACAGGATGATAAAACTCCCACTCACCCCCCCCATCAACTGCACCCTTTAAGTGTGATTGTTCATGCATATGTAGGCTCGGCGAATCCCCTTCCATTTGCATGCTCGTTATTAATCCCGGAGGCACGGGTAAATCGGCATATCCAGCCTGTATAGCTGCTGATTTGTCGCGCCATACCGGATCGGGATCACCCATGGCGTCCAGGTATTGATCGATCATCCTTCGGTCAATTTGCATGATATGGGTATTGACCAGCTTACCCACCTGAGCTTTCATGGGCTCTGTCAGTATTGGTTTTTCTGCCATAGGGCACCACTCTACTTAAAAGGTTCGCTTTTCAAATGTCGCAGACTTAATCTAGTAAGGCTATAGCAGTTACCTCAATAAGGGCGTCTTTGCGCAGGAGTTCCTTTACAACAAATCCCGCAGACGCGGGAAATGAATTCCCAAAAAATTCCCTACGGATTTCTGCGGTCTTCTTATAGTTTTCCCTGGTGGTGATATAATCAATTGTTTGAACAACGTTATCAAACGTGGCTCCTGCCGCCTCCAAGATATCGCCTATGTTTCGGTAAATTTGACGGGCCTGGGACACTATGTCATTTGAGCTGACCAATCTCCCCGTCTTTGGATCGACACCGGTTATGCCTGATATGAAGAGCATATTGCCGCCCCTAACTGCAGGTGAAAAAGTAAGGCCGGGATTGTTCAGATATGTCTTCCAACCAGGATCAACTCTTTGCCTTTTTGCCATAATGATACTCCTTGTCATACTGTAGGAATATTCGGGCTAACACTTGGGTCACTAATTACCAATTGTCAATGTAATCAATTTCCGCTATTTTCGGACAGCCTCATAAAGAAGACCGAGAGGTACAAGAAAGGCGTCAATCCTTCAGACAGATGTTTCCATTGTATCTATTAATTCCCTGAATTTTTCTTCTACCTTATTTGTTATGGGGCCTGGCTCCCCGTCTCCAATTTTCCTGCCATTGATTTCAATAACCGGGGAAATCTCCGATGCTGTGCCAGTACCAAAAACTTCATCTGCCGTAAACAATTCAGATAACGAGACATCTCTTTCCTGAACTTGAATTTTAAGTCCCTTCAAAAGATCAATAACGACATCTCTTGTTATCCCTCTCAATATACTGGAAGTTATAGAAGGAGTTGAAACACAATCGTTCCGTACCACAAAAACATTCCATGCACACCCTTCTGACACAAACCCCCTAATATCCAACAAAATGGCATCATCAACTCCCCTTTTCCTCGCATCCATTTTAGCCAAAATGTTGTTGAGATAGTGTGTCGTCTTGCTTTCAGGCGGGAGAGCGAATGCCGGAGGTCTCCGATAAGGTGACACAACAGTCCTTATAGACCTACTCTTTTTCATGGCCGGTGTTGGGGTAACATAAACGATTACAGTCGGCTTTTCACACGTACTTGGATCATGACCCAATGACCCCACGCCCCGTGTCACTTGCGGCCTGATATAGCAGTCCTTGTAACCCGATCTTTTAATTGCCTGGATGACAATTTCTTTGAATTCTGCCTTAGGCAAAGGTATTTCTAAATCAATAATTCTCGCTGAATCATACAATCTGTTCATATGCTCATCAAATTGAAATATCTTTCCATTGTAGGTCCTAAATGCTTCGAATATGCCATCTCCATACAGGAATCCATGGTCGAACACCGATATAACTGCCTCATTTTCTTCAAGAAATTTTCCATTGATAAAAAAGACTGGCTTTCCCATAACTACCTCCATGAGCAAAATTGGACCAATGCATAATGTTCTCCACAGACGGTCCTCACGATTAAGACTGCTTCTTATATTCGTAAAACCCCTTCCCCGTCTTACGTCCAAGCCACCCCGCAGCAATCATCTTCTTCATTAAAACCGGTGGTAGAAAGTTTGGATCTCCTGTCTCTTCATACACCGCCATCGTCCCAGCATACGTCACATCAAGGCCAACTAGGTCTTGTAAAGCCAATGGGCCCATAGGATGTCCCAAGGCGAGCGTTGCAGCAGCATCAATGTCTTCTTTACTGGCTAGCCCACGTTCTAACATTCGAATGGCATTTAGACGAAAGGGATATTGAAGGTAATTCACAATAAATCCAGGAGTATCTTTTGCTACAATCACCGTCTTTCCCAGGGATTTTCCAAATTCCTTGCAGGTTTCCAGGGCCTCATCACTTGTGGCAATGGACTTGACAATCTCCAACAATTTCATAAGTGGTACTGGATTCATGAAGTGTAACCCCAAAACCTTCTCTGGCCTATTTGTTACAGAGGCCATATCAATGATGGACAGGCTAGAGGTATTGCTTGCCAAGATGGCATGATCAGGGCACACCTTATCTAATTCTGCAAATATCTCTTTTTTAAGGTCTAGATTTTCATTCACCGCCTCTATGGCGAGATCACAATTATTAAAATTCTTGTATTCGGTTGTGCCTTTTATAAGGGCTAGCGTGTCTTTTTTATCTTGCTCGGACACCTTTCCTTTTTCCACGCCTTTCGTCAAAAAGGCATCGATCTCGGATAGTCCGTTTTGCAACAGCTTGTCATTGGCTTCTAATACCGTCACTGAGTACCCTGCTTGTGCAGCAACCAATGACAAGCTGGAACCCATTGTCCCGCAGCCTACGAGTCCGACGTTCTTAATTTCCATGAGCGTACCCCCTTTCCGTATTATTACATTATCTGTTACTTTGCCTTGAAATCAGGCCTTCACTTTTCCTTGAAAGCCTTTCTTCCTTCTTCATAGTCTCGGTTTCATATAGAGGCAATGCCAACATATTTTCAGTCCATTCAAAATTCATTACCTAACTCCAATTCTCAATTTCCTACTCTGGAGATGTAAGTTGTCCTCTTTTATCTCCTCTCCACGATTGCACAGATCCCTTGTCCCCCGCCGCCACAGATGGTCTCTAGCCCATACCTGGAATTAC
>Ga0209636_10003057_pt1 | contig 17054 bp, 10 predicted proteins | sample DeeMarSWOR152_54_FD_187464 | JGI IMG/M metagenome (GOLD analysis project Ga0209636, IMG submission 187464) | Marine sediment microbial communities from White Oak River estuary, North Carolina - WOR-1-52-54 (SPAdes) (version 2) | ecosystem: Environmental > Aquatic > Marine > Intertidal zone >...
ATTCATCTCGCAAATCTCACATAGCCGACAGGACGAATTATGCAACTTTAGCAGATTCATCCCGGAAGGCGTATTTTGCAGATATTACAGGATACGTAGCGTTAGCTGATTCTTCACGTAAATCTCACTTAGCAGACACTAGTGATTATGCCACTTTATCTGATCGATCAGAAATAGCTGATTATGCACATGATTCAGACAAACTCGATGGATATAATCCTGGCAATCAAAGGGATATGATTCCGATAAATAATGGAGCTATAAATAATAATTTAAACGCTGATATGTTAGATAGTTTGCATGCATCTGTTTTTTTTGATTCTCTATATAGTTTTAAGATAAGACTAAAAACTCATGGAGTGATTAATAATACAAAAAATCCAGTAGATTGGACAAAATTAAAGAATGTTCCTTCCTGTATAGCTAATACTACCATTGATAGTATGAAAGGGGGAACTATTCAAGGTGAAGTAACGATAAAAGGAGCTTCAAAAAATGGTTTGAGCGTGAAATCCGATAATGGTAATGCTATATATATCGAGTCCACCGGAGCAAATGGTATTCATATTGAAGAAACTAATGTTCATGGGATATTTATAAAATCTGCTAGTAATGAAGGCTTAAGAATTGATTCAACTGGAGGATATGGTGTCTTCATTGACTCTACAAAACTTGATGGAGTAAGAATTAATAATACAGGAGAAGATGCTTGTGGTATTCGTGTTAATTATGCAGGTAAAAATGGAGTTTTTGTCCATAATGCTGGAGAATATGGTATTAGAGCTACAGGAAATAAAGGCGGTGGTAAATTTGTTGCCCCCCCAGACACAAGTAAATACGCTCTTTATGTGGAGTCTTATTCAGGATTACCTAGTAATAAGGCACTTCGTGTAAATGGCACCTCACATTTTACCGGTCGTGCTGTATCCGACTCAGGTTTTTTTAATAAAACTAAAAATGGCAATTATTTTCTTTCATCAATCAGTTCGCCAGATGTAGAGATATTTGCATCAGGAACTGCAACATTAAATCATAGGATGACACATGTAGAGTTTGAAAATGCTTTTCAACAGTCAATCTCGCAAGATGTTCCATTGAAAATAATTTTGACTCCTGGTGGATTTGCCGCGGGATTGTTGTGTGTGACCAAAAGATCAACTCAGGGGTTTGAAGTCAGGCTTCAGAAGATCCCAGGTTTAGAAAATTTTCCTGAAGATGTTTCATTCGATTGGATAGCTATTGGCAGAAGAAAGGGCTTTGAGATCAGACCCAAAATTACTTTAACCGATGAATAAGATTGAACCTCAAAAGTTGATCATTATTCGGTATCACTCTGTTTATGTATATGACCATATTGCAAGCATCTTGCTTGCTAGGCAAATTTTAGATTTAGCAATCTTCTTTTCACAAACTGGAAGTTTATGTTATGTTTTGAGAAAGTTATCGATTAGATAAATGATGTATCATGAAATTATAAAACTTTTAAGAGCCCATGTCTACTAACAAATTTTTATTATATGCTATTCTAACGATACACTTTGCATTTTGGGGATCACCATTTAGTGAAATGCTAGCCCAGGATGCAAGGAAATTAAAAATAAGCACTAAATTGAGAATTGAATCAAGCACAACAGATCAAACCGTTAACAATTATAAAAATAAATCTTATGTTCTCGACTCTGGTGGCAATGTGGCCAGCTCTACAAATTATAGAACGTTAAGTAGCATTGGACAACCTTCGCCTATTAGAATTGCACGGAGTGCTAGCTTCACAAATAGCCCTGGATTCATTCCCACAATCAGAATGAAATATAAGATTGCTGGCAAAGTTATCTATGCGCTGACCGGAAACCCAGTTAGAAAGGTGACCATGTTCCTGAGTGGAGCAGAATCAGCGCAAGTTAACACAAGTGACAGTGGTTATTATGAGTTGACCGATTTGCAATATGGTTTGTCGTATCTGGTTATACCCAAAAAATATAATGACTATAACAGAGAAATAACTATTACTTTGAAAGATGCTTTTCGCGTCTATTGTTATTTAAACAATTCGCTCCAATTTGATTACTATGAATGGCTGGCGTCAGATGTTGATGAAAACGAAGTTGTCGACAAAACCGATGAGGAGTTAATTAGAAAACGAGCTTTAGGTAATACAGATACCGTAAAAAATTATTCCGGACAGTGGCGTTTTCAACCTGATAAATTTTCTTATTCGCCACTACTCTCTGATACAGCGAATCAAAATTATAGGAGTGTTTTATTGGGCGATAATGATGGCTCGTGGAAAATTAAAGAGGAAAGCTTGAACAAAGAACTTATTAAAGAGCTCACCTACCCGGGTTTCCATGATATGAGCGTTAATAATGATTCCATAGTGACTATTCCTTTGTCGATTCAAGATACAAGTTGCTTCCAATTTGCTGAAATCAAGTTAAATTATGACCCAGAAATTTTAACTTTTTTAAAATGCCAGCAAACGGAGTTGAGTGAAGATTTTTATTTGATGACATTCAACGACACCTGTCAGGGCGAAATCTCAGCGGCGTTATTCGCTCCAAGTGGTGTCGACTTGCAAGGGGAACTCTTGCGTTTTAAGTTCAAAGTGCTTGGAAAAGAAGGAGAGAGCTCTCAATTGTTGTTACAAAAATTTAGGATAAATGAAGGTCCGATCATGAAAGCTTCGGCAAAGCTAACAATTGTTACTCCAACAGCTTTTCCAAAGCATTATCAACTGCATCAAAATTTTCCCAATCCATTTAATTCAATCACTGTCATTCGTTATGATTTAGCAAATAGCAAAGCCCAGCGTACTGAGTTAAAGATTTATAATATCTGTGGTCAGATCGTAAAAACAGTGACTGACAGGATACAGGAAGGTGGCTTTTATCAAATAATTTGGGATGGAACTAATGATTCAGGAGAAAAAGTAGCCAGTGGAGTCTATATTTACAGATTATCCTCAGGTACTTTTCACAAAACAAGAAAGCTTGTTATTTTAAAATAAATTCCAAAGAATAACCTTAATTGGCAGTAGGAGGGTATCATGTTTAAAAAGTATTTAATAACAATCCTTTTGATTCATCTTTTCTTTATCAAACCATTGTGGGCGCAGACTAATAAACCGGCTGTATTATTAAATAGTAAATCACTTGAAAACCAAAGTCTTCAAAATGAAGAACAATTGGCACTGTTTGATACCATCGATATTTCCATACCAAGAGACTTGGAAGGGTTTAAAAATAAAATTATGACGATTCCTATCAATGTCGACGACTCACTCACCAACCTGGCAATTAATACCTACCAATTCACATTTACATTTGACCCTTATGTATTAGAATTTCAGGATGCTAATGATACAAATACTCTAACACAACCATGGGAAGATCCTCACTGGGAAAGTCCTGCTCCTGGCAAAGTTACAGTGGGAGGTTATGGGCTTCCATCATTAAGTTGCCCTCCCAGTCCGCCGCCGCTGGTATATTTAAACTTCTTGATCATAGGCGAACCAGGAATGGATTCCGAATTACACTTTGAATCGTTTAGTTTTAATATAAGTGATTTAAATATTCAGACTCATGACGGATTCTTCAGAGTTTTGGCAGACACTGAAACTGTACAAATTAAAATTATAGATAGCTGGGCAGGACCAAGTACTAAGAATCACGCCGTAGAAATCGAGTTAAAAAATTTAGTCGGTGTTTATGGAACACAATTTACCTCTGTATTTAATGGTACACTTCTCTCTTGTGTAAAAGTTGATTCCACAAAAAGGAGTTCTCATTTACAGATTGCCAGTAATATATGGTCTGATTCTGTTAGAGTTTTAGTATTTAGTGTCTTAAGAGACTCACTTAGCGCAGGTAACGGTTCTATAATTAGATTATTTTTTGATATAGATAGTAGTGCTATCCCAGGGAGTAGTACTTTACTGTATTTTAGTGAAGTGAAAGTGTCGGGACAAAGTGGAAAAAAGTTAAAAGTAAATACTGAAGATGGCTGGATCTTTTTTGGAAAGAAGGGGGATATAAACAACGATGCTGAAGTGGATATTTATGATTTGATGATAATGATTGATATCATACTGGGTGTTTACCAACCAACGCCTTATGAGTTCTGGGCAGCAGATATGGATGACAATCGAGAAGTTGACATTTATGATCTTGTTAAATTAGCAGAACAAATTCTAGGTGATATACTTCATAAATTTAGAGCTGAAGCGGCGTTATCACCTGCCCATTCATGCCAAATCCATCTACCCAAAATAGAATTCGAATCGGAAAGTTCGTTTAATATTCCTGTTGTGGTAGCTCTTGATGGGGCGGCTTCTGGAGTTCAATTAAAAATTAGCTATGATCCACAGGCTTTTAAAATTTCATCACCGTTTCTCACTCATTTTACAGATCAAATGGAAATTGCAAGTTACAACAAAGATGGTAAATTAACGATTTTAATTTATAGCTCTTCTGGTCAAGCAATACAAGCAGGTTCAGAGCCAATTATCTCAATTCCATTACAGATATTAGATTCAATCCAAGAAGAACCTTATTTTAATATTGATCAGGCTATCGTAATTAATAGCACGGGTGAAAGAATTCTGGTGGAAATAATTTCTGAATTTAATTCATCTTCAGTGCCAAAAAACTTTTATTTAGCTCAGAATTATCCTAATCCATTTAATGCTGAGACTTGGATTAAATATCAAATTCCTGAAGATGGTAAAATAACTTTAAAGATTTTCAACCTGTTGGGAGAAGAGGTTAGGACTTTGGTAGACGTAGAGGTAACTGCTGGATTTTATAGGGTGATATGGAATGGTAAAGATAATCATGGAAAAATGGTTCCCTCGGGAACGTATATTTATCGCTTACAGACCAATTATTATGACGATTTTAAAAAAACAGTTCTGATAAAATAGTATCATATAGCAAATATAGGTAAAAGGATAGATAAACTAAAAGTAATCTTAGGGAAGTAGATGAAAATATTTATGTACTTCCCCGACCTTATCGAATTCAAAATAAAATATTTTAGCGTTACAACATTTTGAAGCTTAAAAATTTTCATTTATGCGCTGGCTTTATATATAATTTATTTCTTTGAAGTTATTTATTTTAATCATATTTTAAGGATTATAACATGGTCAAAAAAACAGATACAGATGATAAGGACAAAACAAAAATAAATCACAGCCAAACTAAGACAACTTCTATAAATTTATCATCGTTTGAATCTGAAGTTATTGATGAAAAAAAGAGAAAAGTAAGTAAACCAAAAAAAGAGATAAAGATTAAATTTAGATCATTTTTAGCATCCTTAGTTGCGGCTGGTATCCTGGGTTCGTTAGCTGAACCTCTTTTTGATCGTTTATTGGATTTCATTTTTTCACCTAAAGATATCAACAAATACATAAAAGTCGAATCGCTAAACATGAATGATACATTTTACTCGTCATTATATAATTACTATAACTTAAATTCAAAAGCTAAATTAAAGTTAGAAGTTATGACAGACAAAAAAATAGAAGGAACATTTAGCTTAGCAATTAAGGATTATATGGAGTCAAGAGATATTTTTCAGATTATTGAAGGTAAACCAGAGCAGTTTAAATTGGGTTTTAACTTTAGTTCAAATATTTTGACGATAAAAGATACCACGAAGAGATTAGCAGAATTGACTTTAAATTACACCTGTGAAAATCATGACGCTAGACCAAAATCGAAACATACAAATATAAAGATACTTGGCAGAAACTTTATGAATCCGAATGATCCACGAAGTTTAGTTGTATTTATCAATCCTTATAATGAAACCATACAGAGCCTTGCATCCACTATTACCAAGAGAATAAATAAAATATATAAAGATTCTGATGTTACAGACCAGATATTGAAGTCGATATTGCTCTTTTATGCTTTAAACACGATTGGAATTTCACATCGTGGCGATTTGAAGGATCCTTATAATTACGTGCGATATCCACAAGAAACATTGAATCAAGCATTCGGAAGTAGCAAAGATTTACTTGTCCTATATTCATCTCTTTTAGAGAGCGTTGGTGTTTCGGTAGCCTTGGTTCCTGTTTCTGACTATTTCATTATCTTAGTAAACACAAACTTAAGGATAGAAGAATCTCACAAAATAACACCCAATAAGAATTTTTTCTGTGTTAATAGAAATGATTACATTTGGTTACCATTGGACTTGAAAGAATTATCCACAACATTCTTCAATGCGTGGAGGGCAGGTTGTAGTATTTATAATGAATTAAAAAGTCCTGAACTAATAGATATTAAGAAATTTCATGAAACTTATAAACCTTTAAATGTAGATGATTTATTACCATCATATGAAATTCCTTCTACTTTAGCAATAAATGAAATGCACGAGAAGCTTAAAAATGAACTAAAAAAAATTGAGGAAAGTCGTCTCCATACATTGATCGAAGTTGAAGAATTAAGAAAATTAAAATACAGGATTACTGAACTTGAAGGTGAAAAAGGGAATTATAACCAACAAATCAGTAGTATAGAAAAAGATAAAAATGAATTATTTGATTTTCAACAAGCAATATTTGATCGTTTATTTTTAAGCTTTAAAATTACAACTATTCAGGAGATAGATTTATATTCTAAATATTATCCAGAATTAGAAGAATTTTTAACAATCGATACAGCAATTTCTGGATTAGACAATTCTAATTCTGAAGTACGTCGTGTTGCTGCTTATTCATTGGGATTAATAGGTGACGAATACGTTGTTAAAGAACTTGTTAAAAGATTGAATATTGAAAAAGATCTTGGAGTGAAATTTGCTATTACAAAAGCTATTGGCACAATCGGTGGTCAATATGCATTTAATGTGCTAAAACAGATTTCTTCTGATGCTCAGCTACACGATGTTGCAGAAGAATGTATTAAAATTATGAAAAAATGATAATCTTTAAAAATAGTAATACATAGTAATACTTTGAATGTCTTTTGAAGGGTCTAATTTCATGTTTTTAAGAAAAAATAAAAGAAGTGTTGTAATTTTGTTGTTACTATTTCATAAAAGAATTTTTTTGTCTATATTATTTATATTGATTGTTTCATCTATATTATTTTCTCAATCTACTATTGTTAAAAGAATTGATGAAGATGATTCTAAATATAAGAAGTGTATTACAGATTATAAGAAAAATAAGTTTGAGGAATCTATTAATTGCTTTCATAGTTTTCTAGACATAAATAAGAAAGCTTTGTTTATAATAGATTCAAAAAATTTTAGAGATTCACTGAATATTGAATTTCAAGAACCCCAAAGAAGAGATGTTGTTACCTCGTCATTTAATAATATAAAAGATAATGTGCACTGGTTTGAAATTGAAACTGGTCCTAATACCCATCTTTATAACCTCTTAGTGCAGTGGCAAGAATACTCTAAGCTAAACTCAAGAAATTTTCATATTCCTATTTCACCAGGTATACTGTACAAAATGGATGTTACTAAAATCCCGAGTAGAAAAGACTCTCTATCATACTTTTTTGATTATTTTAACCTAAAAAGAAGATCAAAAAGAGTCTCAACAGTTAATTTTAAAAATCCGAGGTTTTATTTATTAATTTCTTCCCTTCTATTAGGTGGTTATGCAATTGAAAGATTTAGTAGTTCAGAAAGTTCATATAATAAATATCTAACATCTTCTTCAACAATACAAGCGGATAATTATTCGAAGGATTATAAAAGAATTAGAAAAAATGGAGAGATTATTTGCGGTATTTCCGCTGGGCTTTTTACTATTTATTTGTTGTATCCCAAACTGGAATCTTTAGCAAAGAAGATTTTTTAAATTAAAGGTAAAATAAATGATATCATTCATCATAAATAGAAAAATTCTAATCCTGTTTTTTATTTGTTTAATATTAAGTTGTCAACATCCTACTGATATTAATATTATTAGGAATGTCCCAATTAAAATTGCAATCGAAAAACCTCTGTCCACAATTAATTGCGGCTCTAATGAGTCCATAGAAAATGATACTTCTACAATATGTGATTTTCAGGTTTGGGGCAATTCTGAAGGAATAAATCCTGATGGTAAAGTTAAAATATATATCTTAGTCCAATTTTCTGATACAACCTCTTTTATTATTCAATATCCGTCCGCACAAATTTTTGATGACGGCACATGGACCGCCGAAGCCATCATAGGTGATTCAGCCAATCCGGCTTTTCATGGGCAAGAATTCAATATTTTAGCAATAGCTGATAGCAACGAAACTTTGGAGCATAAGACAGTAGTGAAAAGTGAGGAGATTTCTGATTATCCAAAGTCCCAAACTGTCGGTTTGGTCGTTTCTCGTAAAAGCTTTCTTGAAATAATTTCTCCTGTATCTATTGTTAAAAATGAAATTAAACCAGATACTTCAAATGAGCTTAGCTTTACTGTGCAAGGAACATCGGGAGGATTAGCTCGAAATTCTCAATATAGGATTTATGTGTTAGTTTCTACAAATTCTGAACCAATTGAAAAGTGGATTTTATCATATCCTGATGGAGATGATCCAGTATACTCTTTTAATCGAGATTCATGTATTTGGACAGCGGGTGCAAGACTTTGTTATGAAGAAGAACAACCAGTTTTGGATAGAGATTCTTTAAAAATCATTGCAATCGCTTCGCACAAGCCTGATTTAATAAAACAGATTGGTAACAGACCCATAGCGGATTTAGATGATGAACTTCCCAGACATCACTTCATTCGTTCTAATGTGGCTTGTTTAACAGTATCCAGATCAAGTATTTTAGAGATTACTTCACAATCTCCCTTAACTGCTTGTGAGCCTGATACAAATCTAACAAGTTGTTTTGATATTGAAGGCAAAACAAATGGATTGATACTAAATTCCCATTTTAAGATTTATGCATGTATCTGGCAAAGCAAATGGTATCCTTTTCTGGCTTATTCCTTTGATAGAATAACAAAAGATTGGAAAGCAAAAATAGAAACAAAAAAAGAAGTTTTTGATGAAGATAATTTGAAAATTGTCGCAGTTGCCACATTAGTTGAACTTGAAGAAAGTTATTTTGACTTAGACGATATACCTTCTTATTCGATAACCCAAGAAATGACGGCAACATTAAAGCGTAAGCTTGTTAAAAGAATTTATATAGGTGATAGTCCTTATGGAATAGCGATCATTCCAAATCATGGAGAGGCTTATGTGACCCAAGTCGGTCAGACTGATATTACGATAATTGATATTTATGATAATGAAGTAATAGGTAAAATAGAGCAGGTAGGAACAGATCTGAGAGGAATTTCCGTCTCGCTTGATGGCCTAAAAGCTTATGTTTGTGATTATAGCGAAGAATACATTAAAGTTATAAATACATTTAATCCAACTGACATTAAGCAAATAAGAGCAGGAAGAAATTGTCAAAATATTGCTTTAACTTATGACCAAAAATTTGCTTTTGTCATAAAAGATGATAATAATAAGAACGTTTCTCTTATTGATTGTATAAACAAAGTGGTAATGGCAGATACAACCGTTAGCGCTATACCAAATAATGTTGCTATTGTACCTTTCACATATAAAACGTATGTAACAATTAATAATGGAAACATTGTGGTTTTTAATGATGCCCCTAACAGTCTTAATTATGAAATGATCAATGTTGAATATGGGAGTGAGCTTAACGGGATAGCCATAGCACCTGATGGAGAGAAAATTTATGCTTGTTTGTCATCTATGAGCGCTGGAAAAGTAGCAGTTATAGATGTAGCAAATACTTCATTGGATTCCTTTATAAATGTTGGTGGAAATCCACAAGGAATAGCTATTTCGCCTGATGGTCTAACAGCATTGGTAGTAAACACTGTATCAAAATCTAATACATATAACAATAAAATATCGGCAATAGATTTAATACGTAATGTAGTGATTGACACTATAAAAGTTGAAAATCAAGGTGCTTTTCCCCAGAATATAGCAATAAGATCTGATGGAAAGTATGCTTATATTATAAATAAGGAAAGTGAGAATATAACAGTAATAAGAATGGATTTACTTGGTAAATAAAGAAAATTTGTTCAAGAAATTGAAAATTAATAAATAACCTATTTTTATAATACTTGTGATTAAGATGCTGTTTCTTCAATCTCTAAATCATTTGTTTAAGGAAATGTTGTTGATTGTTCCTCAGAAAAAAGCACATTATACAACCTCACCTCACTGCCATACAAGGTCAACCTCAACATCATCCTGAAAACCATATAAATCTGCTGCCAGAGAAAAAGCACAGGTATGACAATTGTTAATGGAGCGGATAAAAGATCAGCAATGGGATTGTAGATAATTAGCGCAACAATTCCTACTACAAACAACAAAAACGCCAACCCAAACGTCTTCAAAAAATTACCATACGCAAATTTAATCCCCTGCCAGAGCGAGATTCGCATTCGGGGATCATCAGTTATCACGGCATGTATACGGGCATAATCAAGAATAAGGAAATACAAAATTAGGCTGATATAGCGCAAACCCACTTTGATCCAGCCGCCCCAATGGGTGATGTATTGATAGGGATCGCTGCCAAACAAGATTCGTTCGATGGCGTTCCATAAGAATTGTAAACAGAATAGGATGGCAAAAAGGGGTATGCTCAATAACACCAATCGGATGAATCGTCCAAAATATCTTGCCGCGCTGCCCCAGAATAAATTTGCAGAATATTTTTCTCCGCTGGTGAAAACAGAAAATGCTCCGCCAGATAAAAACAGGGTGAAGAGCCAATACACGGCTGGAACGATTAAGAATAAGCCGGCATAATTAGCAGTCACGTTAGGATTATGCTTAAAGAATTCAAACAGAAAGTCCATATCCAGCCGACCGCCGAGCTTGGCGCCCATGAGACTGTGTCCGACAAATCGACTTAGAATTGTTCGAAAGGGCAACATGAGAACGATGCCGAAAAGGAGATTGGCGAGGTAATAAATAAGAACCATGCGTTTGTTTATCCATATATGTGTTAAGCCATATTTTATGCTTGTTATAATCATATTTCATTCCTTTCTCATAAAATTGTAAAAGGGTATCAGTGTATATGGGGATATGGGGATACGGGAATATGGATATAAGGGTAATATGGGTATAAGGGAATATGGGAATATGGGTATATGGTTTAAGAAGGTGTATGGATATAATGTTATGAAGAAATCAAATACATTTTTGTTAAAATTTCTCATCTTCTCTCTTTTGCACAATACCCTTATTCCCTATACCTCTATACCTTTATATCCCTTATACACTTATATCCCTTATACCCTACATATCAATCCCCATCCCGGTGAACAGATTCAAAAACTCCGGTTGATCGAGTAGAAACTGCATCCAGAAAAGGAAGCGGACTGCTAATTTATTGACGCCTTTGGCTTGTTTTTTGATTGTGCGACTATTGTTGGTGAAGTTAATATCGATCGGGATTTTGTTGTCAGGATCGACGGTTGCGGAGACTAATTTCGTTGGTTTTACGTAGCGAAACTTTTTCCATAAATCCTGACCGTCCCATTGTTCACGGATTTTTTCAGCGTTGTTAAATATCAGTTCAATTTCGACAGGGAATTTGAAATCGCCAAGCCGACGGATATTGACACCGCTGTAATACATCTTCTGTTTTTCTCTGGCTTCCGCAGTATCGGTGGTATCGACTTCAAGAGAAATAGAATCTATTGCTAAGTTCTGTGAAATTGTATCGTTATTGATTTCAATTTCAGTTGTATCCGTAGCGGTTGTGTCCTCTTCTAAGACCGAAAGGGTGAAATCATACCCTTCATGTTCCTTGATCCTTCTGGTAAAAACTCTATCGACACTGTAATCGAGCACCGCGGTTGTGAAAAGTGCCTGATCGAAAAACCAGTTGAGATCCTGGTCAGAAACCTGGTTGGCAACATCAATGAAATCCTGGGTTTTGGGATGTTTAAATTTCCATCGTTCAAAGTAGGTACGCATGATCTGTTGCATGGTTTCTTTGCCCAGGTAATTTTGCAGTGTCGTCAACATGAGAGCTGGTTTCTGATAGGAATTAACGGCATAACTACTAAAACTATAGTAGTCCCATGAGTTTTGAACAACCGGGTCGAGATCAGGAAAAGCGATATATTGCGCACGATTGGCTTGTTGATCATTAATCTTGATGCCCCAGAGGTCGATTATATCCCCGGTTGGTCCATAATGATCGGCAAAGATTTCACTTTCGCTGTAAGAGTTGATTCCCTCATCCAGCCAGGCTTCTTCAAATTCATTACTGGCAACCAGATGATACCAGAAGTTATGACCGAACTCATGAATAATCACCATTTCCACCATACGTAAACCTTCTGGAATACCATAGAAAGTCCCTGCTGTAATGAGCGTTGGATATTCCATTCCAGCCGAAGTCATGGCTTTGCGACGTGGATCAACAACTGTCAGGTTTGGATAGGGATAATCGCCATACCAGTTTTGAAAATATTCCACAGCCACTCTTGCGGCTTCCAGGTGACGGTGAGTCTGGCCTTTGTGGTCAGGTTGTAGCAATACGCGAATGTCTACATCCTGAGCCCTGCCTGTGACTTCGATAAATTCAGGGCTGGTGGTCCAGGCGAAATCGTGAACATCTTCGGCATGATAAAAATGAGTCGCAGTACCATCGCCGTTATGTTTAACTTCAACTTCAATACCGGTAGCGCCAACAATGTTCTGCTCAGGAACCGTGATGTGAACATTGTATACACCGAAGTCGGCAAAAAATTCTGAGCTTCTATGGTATTGATGGCAATTCCATTTACCATCGCTGTAAACCCCAATTTTGGGAAACCATTGGCTAATGAAAAAATATTCTTCTTTGGCAACGGTACGACGTGCAATGGGCGATTGGGGTATTTTTGCAGTGAAATCAATATTGAGTACGATGGATCGACCGGGTAACAGTGGGCTGGAGAGGGGTAAACGAAACACGGTTTTGTCATCTTCGCTGTCATCATCAGGATGGATGTATTCCATGTTTTTAGTCAAATCCTCTCCTCTGGATAAAGTAATCTGATTGATTTCGATGAAACCCCAGTCTTGTTCATCGACATTGCTCCTGCCTCCAGATTCTATCATAAACGTAGATTTGTTATTGCGGAAGGCATTCCAATAAAGATGAAACTGAAGTTCTGTTACCATATCGCCGGTCTTATTATACCAGGTCAGTGTTTCTTTTCCATAGATCATTCGTTTTTCGGTATCGAGTTTGACGTCGATATCATAGTTGGCAATACGCGGGCTTAACGGTTGATCAAAAAGAACGGGCTGTGCCCTGAGTTGCTGTACCAGGAATAGAAGTAGCCAAAAAATTAATAGCTTAGTACAGAATTTGTTTGGTAACATTATCCTCCTCCGATTTTAAGTTAAAAAATATAAACATAATATGATAAAAAGTCAAGTGATTTGGTGTAAGTATACACCTGAATTACTTTTAACCATAAAGACACTAAGGCATTAAAGAATCACAAAGCTTTTATTTTTATTAAGGATAAATAAAGAAGTTGAAATATTGATTTAAAAACTTTATTGGAAATTTATTTCAATCCTATTCTTTTGCCTTGCTCCTTAAATACTTAGTGTCTTTATGGTTGAAATTTTGAATAATTCAAGATAAAAGAGGTATTGATAAATATGAAAAAAGTGTTATATTAGGTGAAGAAAGTTTAAAGTTATAAGTTTAAAGTTAGAATTTGGAAGTTAAAAGTGAGTGAAATTCAAATTTTTTGGTTGACATTAATGTAAAAATTATTTAATTTAAAAATGCTTTATGGAGGGAGCATGTTCGAATTAGATCGAACTATGAAAATTTTGGCTTGAAGAGAAGAAATTAATTGATGAAATTCATGATTCACAGGAACGATCGGATTTATTAGCCCTGGCAGCCATGGTGGCATTTCGTAAATTCAAAAATGGTTTAATCAAAGAACTATTTTATGAGGAGTACCAGATGATGAAAGCATCAAACTTCATTGAAGAATGGATCCAGGAAGGATGGGAAAAAGGTCGAGTGAAAGGCAGGGAAGAAGGTTGGCGAGAAGGTCGAATAACCCTGATCCTGAACCAGCTAAAAAAAGTCCTGGGTCTTGTTAGTTCTGATTTGGAGAAAAAAATCCGCTCATTGACTGACAAAGAAATTGAGACTTTGACCTACGACTTGCTTGATATGAAAGCAATCAGTGATTTAGAGACATGGTTGAGACGATGAGCTCAGAATAACCATAGAAACTGATGCAATCACGTTATTGCAGGTATTACTGCTAACAAAATTTGAAATGAATTGAAGATATAAAGACTTCTCACCATTGAGGTTTCACTTTTCACGATTTACTTTTCACATCTGCTGTCTCACGCTTCACGTCTGCTGTTTCACTTTTAAAGTATAGGAAATCAATCCTTATGATCGATCCAAATAAAGAAGTTGTCATTCGTACATTAAGCAGTTATGAGGAATTTACCGAATGTGTTGCTTTACAGCAACATGTTTGGGGTGAAGATTTTGCGGATTGTGTGCCGGCTTCGCTGTTGATGGTTAACCAGAAGATCGGTGGTTTAACTGCTGGGGCTTATGATACGGAGGGCAAGCTTTTAGGTTTTGTATTTGGACTGACCGGAGTAAAGGATAAGCAATTGGTACATTGGTCTCACATGCTGGGAGTCAAGGAGGAGGTGCGCGACCTCGGGCTGGGTAGACGGTTAAAACTTTATCAGCGAGAACAACTCCTTGATCTTGGGGTAAAGGTTATTTATTGGACATTCGATCCGCTGGTCGCTCGCAATGCACACCTCAACCTGAACCGGTTAGGGGTTGAGATTACCGAATATGTACCGGATATGTATGGTGTTGACACTGGCAGTAAGCTTCATCACGCGCTTAGCATGGATCGTTTCATTGTGGCGTGGCGCATTGCCGATGAGCACGTGGAACAGACGATCCGGGGACAGGTCCAAACTGATATTCATAGTTTTGCTTCTGCGCCGGTAATGAATATACATGCTCTCGAAGATGGTTCCTTTGTACCTTTTCATGGTGAACTTTTGACGCTGCCCAAAGTACGGGTTGAAATTCCTTTCGACATTCAAACTGTCAAAGCCGAATCAGTTGAGACCGCAACTCAGTGGCGTGCCACTACCAGACGGGCATTTATGTGGTATTTAGAAAAAGGTTACAAAGTGAAGGCTTTCTATCGTGATCGTGAAAGTGATCGTTGTTTTTATGGATTGGTTCAAAACAGCTTGGCGCAAAGCGCAGTGACTAAAGTTTAAAGTGTCTAAAGTGATCTAAAGTTGTTAGTTAAAAGTGTACCAATTAAAAGCAATAAACTCTTGCCAAAAAAACAAAGATTTTGCTTGTAATATTAGCGCACTAAAGTGCATGTGACTAAGGTTCTAAAATTGTTAGTTAAAAAATGAATAAGTTAAAAGTAAAAATTTTTGCAGCTTAAATTTTTTGCCAAAAAAAGATATGGAGCAATATTGATGCTTAAAATCAAGCACATTACCTTACGTGAGATTTTACTCCCCTTGAAAGAGCCTTTTGAAATTTCTTCGGGAATGACTGAAGACCGTCATATTTTCTTACTAGAGCTTAAAGATTCCAATGGATTTGTCGGCTGGAGTGAGTGTGTGGCAGGGAAGACGCCGAACTATTTGCCTGAGACGATTGATACGGCATGGCTGGCGATTCGTGAATGGGTTGCGCCTCGCGTTATCGACAGGCGGTTCAAGGGACCCGAGGAAATTCATGGAGTTCTGGAGCGCGACTTTCGTGGTCACAATATGGCTAAAGCTGCTGTGGAAATGGGAGCCTGGGAGCTAACGGCTCAGATTCAGGGAGTTTCACTGGCTCAACTGCTTGGTGGAACTCGACAGAAGATCGCAACCGGTATATCTCTTGGTATTCAAAAGAATCCTGAATCTCTCGTCGCGAAGGTACGGACTTGCCTGAAGCAGGGGTACCAGAAAATTAAAATAAAAATCAAACCCGGTGCGGACGTGGAATATGTGAGGGCAATTCGACAAACTTTGGGTTCAGAAGTTCCCCTGATGGTTGATACGAACAATGCGTATACACTGAACGATATTGACCTACTAAAAGAATTAGATGAATTCAATTTGATGATGATCGAGCAGCCACTTGCCTGGAATGATCTGGTGCGTCATGCAATCCTTCAGAAACAGTTAAAGACACCAATCTGTCTGGATGAATCGATCACCAGCGTTGAGAGAGCAGAGGATATGATTACGCTTGGCAGCGGCAGAATCATTAACATTAAACCCGGACGAGTCGGTGGATTCATGTCTGCCCTTGCGATTCATAATTTTTGTGTAGAAAACAACATTCCTGTCTGGTGTGGTGGAATGCTGGAGAGTGGAGTCGGTCGCGCTCACAATGTGGCGCTGGCTTCGTTGCCCAATTTTGTTCTGCCGGGTGACTTATCTCCAAGCTCACGCTATTGGGAACGCGACATTGTTACTCCTGAGTGGACCATGGATAACCAGGGAATGATCACGGTTCCCTTTGATAAATCGGGAATGGGTGTCACAGTGGACATCGACCGTGTTGATGATCTTACGGTTCGGTGTGAGACAATTTAAGATTAATTTTGATTCTGTGTAATAGTTTACCACCTCAGTTGATGCTGGTTTTGATTTCAGAACAAGGATTAACGATTTACGATTTTAGAAGTATTATTGATTCTTAAAGTTCCGATGCTTCCAGCAGTGCTCTTTCGTAAATCAAAAATCGTTAATCTTTAATCGTAAATCATTTTTTTCTTATGATTAAATCAGAGTAGTGAACTATTACGATCCTGTTATTGGCAGTGGACTAATTGTCCGCATAAGGAGGGGAGAGAAATACTTGATCCTGGATGCTTGATACTTGACAAAAAAATCACCCGGTATCCAGCATCCAGAATCGAGTAACCAGTACCCAGTATCAAATATCAAGTATCCAGCACTAAAAAATGAAAGGAAACCAATGAATCAGAACTCAGA
>Ga0209636_10003059_pt1 | contig 17050 bp, 15 predicted proteins | sample DeeMarSWOR152_54_FD_187464 | JGI IMG/M metagenome (GOLD analysis project Ga0209636, IMG submission 187464) | Marine sediment microbial communities from White Oak River estuary, North Carolina - WOR-1-52-54 (SPAdes) (version 2) | ecosystem: Environmental > Aquatic > Marine > Intertidal zone >...
ACTCTTTCAATTCCACATCTTCTCTCTTGGGTTTGGTGTTTACATCACATCGGTGGCTCTGCGTCACAGGCGGCTTTTCAAAGGCAAGCTTGGGATAATCCTGTTTTCAATATATTTGTGTTTATTAGCTCTCGAAGGGGGCAGGACCCAGCTGGTGACCCATGGTATGATTCTGCTACTGGTGCGCCATTTTGTAATAAAGCGTGTTAAACTCAAATCCTTGATAATAATAGCTGTTTGTGCATTGCTGGTGTTTTCTGCTATTAAAAGAGTCCGTAATGTAGCGGCCTTCAATGTCCCAAAGATGTTTGAGGAATTGAGACATGCTAGAGAATTGGGGGAAACCCATTGGTATGATTCACTGGTTGAGATGGGATCTTCGATTAACACAGTGAACCTGATGACAATGTTGGTGCCCGGGCATGAACCTTACTGGCATGGGCGGTCTTATATACAATCGATAGTCCATATTTTTCCTTATATGTCAAGCGTGTTGGGGCGCTATCTGGGTGCAAGTCCATCGTTCTGGCTGACATATACGCATTTTGGTCGCGAGTCTGCGGGGACAGGTTTTTCAATCGCAGCAGAAGGGTATTTGAATTTTGGCCTGCCAGGGGTATTTATTCATATGGCTATTATGGGAATTCTCTTGCGGCGCATTTACGCCCGTTTTGCTGCCACGAAGTCTCCGTTCAGCACGCTGATATTCATTGTAGCCTACGGTATTTTTATGATAACCGTGCGCAACCACGTAAATTTACTGATTGCCCCCCTGGTTAGAATTACCGTTGCCGTTTGGTTGCTGAAAGGCCTTTGCGGTGAAGAGGAGACAGCTGCTGCTTATTATGAGGAGCCGGTTCTGTATGAGCTGGAAGAGGTAGGGAAGAGTTTTAACGTATGAATAATTCAACAGCGCAGAGGTGCAAGCCCCGGCGGGTATTGCATATTATCGGTTGCATGTCTCCGGGCGGTGTGGAAAACTGGCTAATGAGACTGTTGCGAAAAGCCAATCACAAAATTCTTCAAATGGACTTCTGTGTAAACAAACCTCAAGGTTTCTACGAAGAAGAGATTAAAGCTTTAGGAAGTAAAGTTATTTACTGTCCCGTCAAGCCTTTTTTGACCCACCCGCATCGGTTAGCTCGAATACTCCGCGAAAACCAGTATGATGTGGTCCACTCTCACGGCTGGCTATTTAGTGGAATAACTTTGAAAGTCGCTCATCACTGTAATATTCCGGTACGAATCGCCCACAGTCATACTACTGGTGACAAATATTCTCCCACTCTTTATCGCAAGTGTTACGGCATTCTGATGCGTCGGCTGATAATGAAGCATTCGACCCACTGCCTTGGCTGTGGCAAAGCTGCGGCAGCGGCCCTTTTCGGCCCCAACTGGAGAAATATCGATAAATGCGGCATCGTCTATTACTGTTTCGATGATGAGGATTTCCGCCCGGGACAGAGACCTTCAATAAGTAAAAAAGATTTTGGAATCCCTGGTGACGCAGTTGTGATCGGACATGCCGGCAACTTTCGCCCGGCAAAAAACCATACTTTCCTGCTTGATATTGCGGCTGAAATAACCAAGTACCAACCCAAAGCCTGGCTCTTCCTCGCCGGCGATGGTGAACTACGTAAACAAACGGAAGTAAAAGCCGAGCGTCTTGGAATCAGCGACAGGGTTATTTTTGCCGGCGCTCGCAAGGATGTACCGCAATTGATGATGCACCTATTTGATGTGCTTGTTTTCCCATCAATTTATGAAGGGCTGCCTCTGACGCTGTTTGAGGCGGCCACAACCGGTCTTCGCGTAGTTTGTTCCGATGTTATTACCCGTGAGGTCAGCGAACCACTTCCGGAGGCATTTACTTATTTGCCGTTAAGCCTTTCCGCGGAACAATGGGCCCAAAAAGTTAACCAAGTCCTGGCAGAGGGAAGAATCCCTCACGAGTACGCTTACCAAAAATATAAAAATAGCCACTTTTCGCTGGAACACTCCCTTCGTGAATTAAATGCTTACTATGGCTGCCAAGACAGCGGTTAAGAACGAAATACCAATTAATGAAAAGGATATTTTAAGGGGACGATATGAAAGCACTGATTACAGGCGGGGCAGGTTTTATTGGTTCCCATTTAGCCGAAAAGCTTCTACAAACAGGTCATGAGGTTATTGCTGTTGATAATCTGAGTACAGGCAGCCTGCAAAATATTCAAGCTATACAAAGTCACCCAAAATTCAGGTTTGTCTATGATAGTGTGCGCAATCCGGAAACCATGCACATTCTTATCGAGCAATGTGATACTGTTTTTCATTTAGCTGCGGCTGTTGGTGTTCAATTAATAGTTGACAGACCTGTGCACACTATAGAGACCAATATTCACGGCTCCGAAGTTGTGCTAGAAATAGCCAATAAATTCCGTAAAAAGGTGCTGATTGCCTCAACCAGTGAAGTTTATGGGAAAAGCGAAAAAACGCCATTCTGTGAAGATGATGATACGGTACTCGGCAGTACCAGGTTTTCTCGATGGTCGTATGCCTGCAGCAAAGCCATAGATGAATTTTTAGGCTTGGCATATCATGAGCAATATGGTTTGTCGGTGGTTGTTGTACGATTTTTTAATACTGTAGGTCCTCGTCAAACCGGTCAATACGGTATGGTGATACCCCGATTCGTACAATGGGCCTTGAAAAACCAGCCCATTCTTATATACGGCACAGGCAAGCAAAGCCGCTGCTTTGGCTACATTGCAGATATAGTCGATGGAATAATTGATTTGATGAATTGCCCTGAAGCCTTTGGTCGGGTTTATAACATTGGGTCAACTGAAGAGATCAGCATTGAGGCTCTGGCGAATAAAATCATCGAGATGACAGGCTCAGAGAGTCCAAGAAAATACGTTTCTTACCAAGAGGCTTATGGTAAACCTTTCGATGATATGATGCGGCGGGTGCCGAGCCTGCAACGCATCAAAGAGACAATCAACTGGGAGCCAACAACTAACCTTACAGAAACACTCAAGATAATTATAAGAAGTAAAATCGAAGAGATTAAAGCTAAAAGCTAAAAAATGTCGAATTCATTAGTTTTTCGTTTTTTGCTTTTAGAGGTCACATAAAGGACACCGGAGATTATGAAAATTATCAATGAATGGTTTTGTACGGACAAGATTGTAAGAGAGTTTTAGTCTATGGACAACTCAGTGTTGCGGTCGGCAAGGCCTCTCCGAGTATTGCATTTTATCAGCTCCATGAATGTGGGCGGCGCCGAAAACTGGCTGATTAAGTTATTGCGTAAAACTGACCGTAACGTTTTGCAAATGGACTTTTATGTGACCAAGCCACAAAAGGGTATTCACGAAGATGAGATTAAATTATTAGGAAGCGAAGTTATACACGGTCCTCTTAAACCTTTTTTAACTTTCCAGCATCGTTTCGCCCGGATACTTCGTGAACATCAGTATGATGTAGTACACTCTCACGGCTGGCTCTTTAGTGGAATAATTCTGAAAGTTGCTCATCACTGTAATATCCCCGTACGAATCGCCTACAGCCACACAACCCGCTATAAGTATTCTACCAAGTTGTATCGCAGGTTTTATGCCTGGCTGATGAGGCGTCTGATAATGAAGCATGCCACACATTGCTTAGGCTGCTGCAGCGAGGCCGCCTCGGCCCTGCTCGGCAAGGAGTGGAAAAATGTCGACAAGTGCGGCCTGCTCTACACATCCATTGATGTAGATGAGTTTCGTCCAGTCCAAAAGCCTTCTGTCACAAAAGCAGAATTTGGAATTCCTTCCGATGCTGTCGTGATTGGTCACGTGGGCAATTTTCGCCAAGCCAAGAACCACGCTTTCCTGCTTGATATTGCTGATGAAATAATCAAACTCAACAAGCGAGCATTTTTGTTCCTGGCCGGTGATGGGCAATTGCGAGGTGAGATGAAGGCGAAAGCCGAACATCTTGGAATCAACGACAGGATTATTTTTGCCGGCATTCGCAAAGATGTGCCGCAATTGATGATGCACCTATTCGATGTGTTACTGTTTCCTTCAATTTATGAGGGGATGCCTCTGACACTTGTAGAAGCAGCGGCAGCAGGGCTACGTGTGGTCTGTTCAGATGTTATCACTCGTGAGGCAAGCGATGTATTGCCGGAGGCGTTCACTCATTTGTCCTTGAACCTCAGTGCGGAACAATGGGCGGAGAAGGTTATGGAAGTGATTAAACAGGGAAGAATCTCTCATGAATATGCGTATAATCAGATTAAAAACAGTCATTTTTCCATCGATTACTCGCTAAAGGAATTACGTACCGTCTATGGTTGTGAGGATGATAAATGAGAACAAAAGACTTTATTGGAGCAGGGCTTTAGCAGCAAGAGATAAATAACAACTCGTGTTATATTATCACTTTTCCATCATTTTAGAGTGACACGAGACGGGATGGTGTACACGTATTCGGTTTCTGATCATATATTCCGGCGTCGATAATTTGGGATTTTTGACGAGGTTGTGGTATTTGCGCGGGTGGGAAAAATTAGAGAGACAGCCTCGGAGACCATTCCACTAAAATCCAGCGGCCCGGGAGTGACTTTTTTCTGGCTACCTGATTTCTTAGGCGCATAGCAGTATTTGAAGTCTTATTGCAAACCTAACGCTGCGAACAAGCAAGTTTTGGCGGGCAGTAATTACTATGTGCTACGGCCAAGTTATCTGAGTACAATGCCGTGTCAGACACTAATGAAAACCAAGCGATTATGAAAATATTGCATGTTGGCGGGATAAAGCCATCACGCAGTGCCGGCGGACAGAATCACAGTATCCGCGGTTTAGCAGCAGCACAAGCGGAAATTGGACTAAGGGTTGGCTTGCTACCTTCACTGCCGTTGCCTTCCGGCGCTTCAATGGAAGAAGTACCGGGAGTTTTTTTGCTTGAGGGTCCACGCAAGACACATTACAACCCATGGTCGATTTCTCATGACTGGATTGAACGCATACAGCAAGATTTTGGCACACCTGACATTGTGAATTTTCATAGCACGTACATACCTTTCCACACAGCATTGGCTAGGCGAAGCAAACAGGTCGATTGGCCCTACATAATTACGCCACGTGGAGTAATGAGCCCTCTGGCCCAAAATGTTAAGCGTACAAAAAAGAGCATCGCTAATTTGTTATTCTTTCACTCTTATGTGAAAAACGCTGCGGCCATACATGCTTTGAGCCCCAGAGAAGCCAAGGAAATTCAAGATTCATTCGATGCCAAACGAATCTTCACTATAAGCAACGGTGTGGAAGATTATTTATTGGAAGCCCGAGACAAATTGTCCCCAGCCGATTTAGGGGATTTCAGGTGCCCAAGTGACTTAATGCTGGGTTTTGTCGGTCGCATAGATATGTACCACAAAGGGCTTGATTTGCTACTGAAAGCAATGGCAATTTTGAATTCACAGCTTTGCGGTTTTGGATGTAAGCTTTTTGTAATCGGACCATTCCACAGGAAAAGAGATGAACGGTCTTTTTTTTCAGCAGTAAAATCACTTGGCTTAAAAGATGATGTCAAATTATTGGGCCCGAAATATGGTGAAGAGAAACTTCGCCATTTTTTAGCTTGTGATGTTTTTGTGCACACATCTCGTTTTGAGGGTATGCCAATGGCCGTTCTTGAGGCCATGGCGTTAGGGCGTCCTTGTCTTGTCACGCCAGGAAGCAATATGGGGGAAGTTGTCCGTGAATGCGGCGGATGGGAGTGCCAGCCTAACGCACAGTCAATTGCCGAAACAATTAAAAATATATATGAAAAACGAGATTCACTTGGAGCTATAGGACAGAGGTCGCATGAACTGATACGCTCGCGCTTTACCTGGCGTAAGGTGGCCGAACAATTATTCCAAGAATACAACAAGATATGTTACGCGGTCAACAGGACACCTGACGGTGGATGATAAGCTATACCCTATGAAGAATTCTGCTTCATCATAGAATGTGGAAAAAAATGAGAATCAGCATATTTGGAACGGGCTATGTTGGAATTGTCAGCGGGGCCTGTTTGCTTCGGGACGGCCACGAGGTTATTGGAGTGGATCCCGTCGCTTCAAAAGTCTCGGACCTTGCACAGGGGCGTTCCCCCATTCAAGAACCCGGCGTAGCCGATCTGCTTGCTGAAGGACACAAGCTCGGTCGACTCAAGGCAACGGCCGACCCTTCCGGGGGGCTGGCCGGCAGTGACATGGTCTGGATATGTGTTGGGACTCCGTCAGAACCTAACGGTGATATAGACTTTTCGGCGTTAGACACAGTTGTTGGGCAGATCGGCCGAGCGCTTCGTGACCGTCAAGACCGCCCCCTTATTGTGCTTCGCAGCACATGTCTACCCGGGACCACAAGGAGCCGGGTAATCCATCCATTGGAAAAGGTATCCGGTCTTGTAGTGGGTAAGGATATCCATGTGGTGTTCCATCCTGAATTCCTTCGAGAAGGTACGGCAGTGGAGGACTTCAACAATCCGCCGAAAATTGTCGTGGGTGAAGCTCATTCCGGAGCCGGAGATTTGCTTTTGAGTATCTATGAGAAGTACGATGCACCATGCTTCCGTCTGGAACTTAACGAGGCGGAGATGGTCAAGTACTGTGACAACCTCTTTCACGCTCTGAAGGTCACCTTTGCAAACGAAGTTGCTGCGGTGGCCAACTGCATAGGAGCAGACGCCCGCCGCGTGGCTGAGGTCTACTGCGCCGACACAAAGCTGAACATCAGCCCATGTTATTTACGTCCGGGCTTTGCCTTTGGCGGTTCCTGTTTGCCCAAGGACCTTCGGGCGATTTTACGGCTTGCTTCAGTCAAATCGCTTCGTTTGCCGATGCTTCAAGGTATCCCAGAAAGCAACGATCTCCAGATTCATAATCTCATATGCCGCGTCCTGTCGTATCGTCCTGCTATTGTTGGGATGGTCGGGCTGGCATTTAAGCCGGGCACTGATGATATGCGTGAAAGTCCTTACGTTAAGGTCGCCAAGGCGTTGATTGGCGAAGGGATAGAGCTGCGGATTTACGACCCGGCTGTGCAGCCGGACCGTCTAATCGGGAGCAACAAGGAACAAGTTCAAAAAATGCTGGGGCATCTTGAAAAGCTGCTCGTCTGCGGTTTAGAAGACCTTTCCTCTACGGAATTGATTATTTTGAACCATCCCATAATAGATGCCGATTGCATTCACGGCTGGCTCAAAGCCGGAATCCGCGTACTGGACCTGGCTGATATCAAAGGTGTAGATCGTCACGCCGATGGGTATGAAGGTATCTACTGGTAAGCCCAAAACAGATGCATATCCTTTATCTTCACCAATATTTTGTGACGCGAAAGGGAACAACAGGAACGCGGTCCTACGAGTTTGCCCGGTACTTAGTAGGGAAAGGCCATCGTGTCACAATGATAACCTCGGGCCTGTTCAACGATGAGTTTCCTGTGCCAAAAGGCCGGAAATACGTCGAGCTGGAAGCCGAAGGTATTAGTGTGGTTTCGATTGCGGCAGCTTACAATAATCCTTATATCGGCACGGGTATGAGCGGCTGGCAACGAATGATAAAGTTCTATCAATTCGCGAGTTTGGCCACGCGTGTGGGCAAGAAACTCGATAAGCCCGACATTGTTTTTGCCACACATACACCCCTGACGATTGGGCTGGCCGGCATTAAGCTCAGCCGGCACTTTAACATTCCATTTGTCTTCGAGGTGCGCGACCTCTGGCCTGAAGCGCTGGTGAATGTCGGTGGTTTGAAGAATCCTTTAGTAATATGGTGGCTGCGGCGAATGGCAAAGAAGATATATTCCGAGGCAAAACATATTGTGGCCCTGTCACCCGGTATGAAAGAAGGAATCGTACGCACAGGTATCCCAGGCGAGCGTGTAACGGTGATTCCCAACTCGAGTGACCTGGAGCTTTTCCGGCCAGACATTGACGGGTCATCCTGGCGAGACAGGCTGGGCTTGGGTAAGCGATTCGCGGCGATTTACTTCGGAGCTATGGGTTTTGCCAACGGACTCGATTATGTCATCGAAGCAGCCCGAATCCTTGCCGAGCAAGGCGATGATCACATTGTTCTTGTTCTGCACGGGGACGGCGGCAAACGTGCTTCATTGGAGAAGCTGGCACGCGAGTACAAACTGACCAATGTGATTTTTAATGATTTGGTTCGTGATAAAAGTGAAGTTGCCCGGCTTGTTGCCGGCTGTCAGGCGTGCATGACGATTTATCGAGGGGCCAATGAGAACACATGGTCTCCCAACAAAATGTTTGACTCGCTGGCAGCGGGTAAGCCGGTGCTGGTCAATGTATCAGGCTGGCTGGGCGATCTTGTTGAGCAGAATCATTGCGGCAGGCGCCTGGACCCGCGCCGTCCCGATATGCTGGCCGACGCATTGGAGGAACTCGCTGCTGACCCTGAGATGTGCCGAGAGATGGGCAGCAATGCGCGGGCACTGGCCGAACGGGACTTTGACAGGAGCAAAACAGCAGACCTCCTCGAAAGCGTTCTGACCGATGTGGTGCAGTGATTCAAAGCTAAGAAATATACAACAGCAGAATTTACAAAAACATAAGCAATCCATAGAGGATAACAAATGCGTGTTATGGTAACTTTTGAACATCGCTTCATCAGAACACCAGGCGGTGACATATATACAAGAGGAACAGTTGACTATAATTTCCTCAGCAGATATTTGACTGTTTTTGATGAGGGCATAAGGGAAATCCAGACTGAGGTGATTAGAAGAAAACAAAGGATAACATAGATGAAATGCAATATTAAGTTAAGAGAAGACATATCACAGAGTCTTTGTTGTCCGGTTTGCAAGTCAGAATTGAAGTTAGATAAAGAACATTTCTCATGTGTATCTCCTCAATGCCATACTATTTTTCCTGTGGTTGATGGTATCCCTGTGTTAATTAATGAGGAGAATAGTCTTTTTTCCATTTCGGATTTCATGCATCAAGACGACACCTACTTTGCAACCTGTTCGAAGATAGAGCGCTTAGCAAAAAAGGTTTTGCCTACTCTGAGTCGGAATCTGAAGGCGAGAGCGAATTTCTCACGATTTGCAGAGTTGCTCTTTAAAGAGAATACAAATCCCAAAGTCCTGATTCTTGGGGGGAGTATAGTTGGCAAAGGGCTGAAGGATATTTTGTCACTTGAGTCCATTGAATTCGTTGAGTCCGACGTGTCGTTTGGTCCTCGAACGGTTTTGATATGTGATGCACATGACATCCCGTTCAAAGATAAAACATTCGATGGTGTAATAACCCAGGTCATCCTTGAACATGTTGTCGATCCCTATCGCTGTGTAGAAGAAATTCATCGAATTTTAAGGCCAAACGGTATCGTTTATGCCGAAACCGCATTTATGCAACAAGTACACGGTGGCAAATATGACTTCACCCGATTTACTCATCTTGGACATCGCCGCCTGTTCAGGAGGTTTGACGAGATTTGTAGTGGTGCCGTGAGTGGCCCTGGAGCCTCATTGGCTTGGGCATACAACGCCTTTTTGCTAAGTTTTGTAAGGTCGAGATTAACACGAGCAGCCGTCAAGGTCTTTGTAAGGTTAACCTGCTGGGGATTAAAGTATATAGATTACTATTTAATTGACAGACCTGGAGCCCTTGATTCCGCGTGTGAATACTATTTTATGGGAAGGAAAAGCGATAAAATAATACAGGATATAGAAATAATTAAAGGGTATAAGGGGGGATATTATGGGCAGCAAAAGCGATAAAATAATATCAGGATAGAGAAATTGTTAAAGAGTATGAAAGCATTTTTTTAACCACAGAGGTTTTTGATGCGTGTTATGGTAACTTTTGGACATCGTTTCATCAGAGCACCGACTGGAGAGGTCTATACCAGAGGAACGGTTGATTATAATTTCCTCAGCAGATATTTGGCTGTGTTTGATGAGGTAATTGTCTTAGCACGGACGGAGGATGTCGACGAAATACCGCCAAATAAAAGCAGGGCTGATGGTCCGAATGTAAGTTTCTTCCCGGTACCCTATTATTTCGGACCTATACAATTTCTGAAGCGCTATCGAGAAATCAAAGCTAAGATGCAAAAGGCTGTAGATGCTGCAGACGCCTACATTTTACGGGTTGCCGGTCCTATAGGCACCTTGCTGTGGCGCTGTCTTATGAAAAAAGACATCCCATATGGGATTGAAGTTGTGTCTGATCCTTGGGATTTTTTATCTCCCGGCAGCGTAAAGACGAGGCTGCGTCCGTTTTTGAGGTGGAAAATGACCCGGGATTTAGTACGTCAGTGTCGGCATGCAAGTGTGGCTTCATACGTTACAAAATACAGCTTGCAGAAGCGATATCCTTCGAACTGCTGGTCAACACACTATTCGACCATAGATTTGCCTGCGAAGGCTGTACTGGATAGCGCGGTTGTCGATAAACGTATGGAGAGAATAAAAACGAAGGAAAACTTAGCCGAGCCACTACTGGTATGCTGTAGCGGGCAAATGTCACAGCTTTACAAAGCCCAAGATATCCTAATAAGCGCAATTGCGAAGTGTGTTGATAAGGGAGTAAACGTTGAACTGGTTCTTCTGGGTGACGGCTACTTCCGGGAACAACTTGAACAACAGGCGGCGAGTCTAAGTATTGCCGATAAAGTACATTTTCTTGGGAATATCCCGGCGGGACAAGCGGTCTACGAACAACTTGACGAGGCAGACGTATTTGTTGGAGCATCCCGGCAGGAAGGTCTTCCACGGGCCATGATAGAAGCGATGGCCAGAGGTTTGCCGTGCATCGGCAGCACAGTAGGTGGAATACCAGAGCTATTAGGCGAGGAGTTTGTTGTTCCAGCAGGAGAGGTTGAACCGCTGGCTGAAAAGATTGAAGAAGTACTTGCGGATAAGAGGAAACTTCGGGAGATGTCGCGGCGAAATCTTGAAAAAGCTCATGAATACTGTATTGATAAGCTGAATCCGCGTCGTAAGGCATTTTATCAAAGGCTTTACGAGATAACCGAAGCCTGGCGGTTAAAGGGGGCCCCCAAACGCGAAAGAATGCGTTTGGGGAAGCCTAAGATGGATAAAGAGAAAAATGAGAGGACGTGAAATATTTGTGATATTTAAACCATTGTTTAGCTTCGCTGTGGGGATGAGTCGATTACTTCCCAGCATATTTTGCAAATGGCTTTTGAGCGGATTTCGATACAGCAGGGGCCGCGTTGGCATTGGTATTCGGTACATTCTAATCAGGCGGCTGGCGCAAAGCTGTGGTGACAATGTGTCGGTGCGTGAAGCTGTCTATCTGTTAGACATTCAAAAACTTTGCCTGGGTAATAACGTGAGCATCCATCCCCTATGTTATATTGATGCCCTGGGAGGGCTTTCAATTGGGGACGATGTAAGCATCGGTCATAACGTGTCGGTTTTAAGTTTTGAGCACGATTTCAGTGATACGAATAAGTGTATTAAGGATTCTCCCTGTCTGCCCAAAGAAATTGTTATTGAAAACGATGTTTATATTGGCGCCGGCGCAAGAATTCTTGGCGGAGTCAGAATCGGCTCCGGTACCGTTATTGCAGCGGCAGCGGTGGTAACCAAAGATATACCGCCGATGAGTATAGCCGCTGGTGTACCAGCTCGTGTTATACGTTCGAGGAGTCAGTAAAAGAGACTACACAGCCGGAGAATAATGCTGAAAGTACCACATATCACAACATTGTACTGAGGGCAGAAGGATGGGCTGGAGGCAAAGCTTCCTGAAATAACTCAGGCTTGGCGTTCAAAAATTGATGTCTAACGTAAATAGGTTAGGAAGAAAACAGTGAGCTCAGAGGTTTCAAAGCAAAATACTGAGAACCGTAAGAAAATACGCATTCTCGATTTGATTAATACAGACAAGTCGGCAAAAGAACTGCTTGCTCATCGAGTTGCACAAATAAACCACAGCCGCGTCTATGAAAATGCGATCTACTGCAGCAGTGGCGAATACGTTGAGAAATTGCGAGCTAAGGGTCATACGGTTTACGTGGTGGATACACCACGGGGATTGTCCAGATTGAGGCTGATACGGTCAATATGGGAAACGTATCGGCTCCTTAGAAAGCACAAGTTCGATATCATACACACACATGGGTCGGTAATAGGTGCTATCGGACGGGTTTCAGCTTTTATGGCACGTACGCCTGTGGTAATACATCAGGTCCATGGGTTTCATCATCATGATGCTATGAACCCTGTTAAAAAATGGATCTTTGTGAATATAGAGATGCTCTTTGCTTTAATCACCGACAAGCTGTTGTTTCAAAACGAGGCTGATGTGAAAGAATGTCTTCGCAGGCGCATTGCACCGAAAAGAAAATTGGTGTTGATAGGAAACGGGGGCCGGTTGGCTGATTTTGCCCACGGTGGTGAACCGGATAATAAACCGAAGGTAGTTTTATGTGTCGGCAGGTTCGAGCCGGTGAAGAATCATTTTATGCTACTGAAAGCAGCCGAAATTCTTAACGCACACAGTATCTCTTTTGTACTTCAGCTGGCTGGCGATGGAGACTTGAGAGAGGAATACGAAACATGGGTTCACAAGCATGGACTTGAAAATGTTGTAAATTTTCTTGGATATCGCGATGATATTCCTTCTTTGACTGCTCAAGCGGATGTGTGTGTTCTTACTTCTATCAAAGAAGGACTGCCGCGGGCGATAATTGAAGCCGCCGCCGCAGGTCGACCGATGGTGGCAACAGACGTTGCTGGAAATCGCGATGCTCTGATAGACGGCACAACAGGCTTTTTGGTTCCACTGAACGACTGTGCAGCATTGGCCGATAAAATCGAAAAGCTGCTTTCGGACGCTGCTTTAAGATCTCATGTAGGCCAAGAAGCGCGTAAGTATGCCGCGGAGCACTTCGACGAGCGCGTTGTTATAGATAGGATTATAAAGGTATACAATGAGACTATACAGAATCTGTGGTAGTTTTGTATTATTTCGGATGAAGAAATGGTGGGTGAAGAAGTAGTTTCAAATAACTATGAAGAGACGGTTCTGTACGAGTGGTAAGACTGCGGGAGAGCTTTAGTGTATGAATAATTCAATGTCGGAGAGACGAAAACCTCGGAGGGTGTTGCATATTGTCGGCCGTATGAGTCCGGGCGGTTTGGAGAATTGGCTGATGAGGCTACTACACGAAGCTGACCATAGTGTTTTACAAATGGACTTTTGTGGGACCCGGCCCCAAAAAGGTCTCTACGAAGAAGAGATTAAATCTTTAGGAAGCAAAATTATACGCTGTGAGCTCAAGCCTTTTTTGACCTACCAGCATCGTTTGGCTCGAATACTCCGGGAAAACCAATATGACGTAGTACATTCTCACGTGTGGCTGTTCAGCGGAGTAGTATTGAGAGTTGCTAATCGTTTAAATGTGCCGGTCCGCATCGCCCATGGTCATACCACGAGCGACAAGTATAAGCCGTCACTGTATCGGAAAATATACGCCCGATTGATGAAACGTCTGATAATGAAGCACTCCACGCACTGTATAGGTTGCTGCGAAACGGCGAGTTCAGCACTGTTTGGTCCCGACTGGCGGGATATTGATAAATGTAAGGTGGTCTACTATTGTTTTTCTGATGAGGATTTTCGCCCGGGACAGACACCTTCCATCAGGAAAGAGGATTTTGGCCTTCCTTGTGATGCGGTTGTCGTTGGGCACGTGGGCAATTTCCGGCTGGCGAAGAATCACGCGTTCCTGCTCGATATTGCTTCCGAAATGGTCAGGCAGCGAAGAGATGTTTTTTTCTTCTTTGCCGGCGACGGCGAACTGCGTAAAGAGTCGGAGGCGAAAGCCGAGCGTCTCGGAATCAGCGATAGGGTTATTTTTGCCGGCACCCGCAATGATGTACCGCAACTGCTGATGCATCTGTTCGATGTGCTTGTTTTTCCCTCAATTTACGAAGGTCTGCCTCTGACACTGTTTGAGGCGGCGACGACCGGCCTGCGTGTGGTTTGTTCCGATGTTATTACCCGCGAAGTTAGTGAACCACTTCCGGAGGCGTTCACTTTTTTGTCGTTAAACTTATCTGCCGAACAATGGGCTAAAAAGGTTAACGAAATCCTCGCACAGGGCAGAATCTCTCATGAATATGCGTACGAAAAATACAAAAACAGTCATTTTTCAGCGGAACAGTCTCTTCGTGAATTAGGTGTTTACTACGGCAGCCAGACGTCAAACGCGTCAAGGGCTTAGAAACTGTGTTGTCCAAGAAATTGATTTTGACTATCTTATGGAAAAAGGGCTCTCTCTCAATCAGGACACAGCTATGCGGCGTGGCCGAGAGAGTCTATTTGCTGATAGGGATTACTGGCGGAAATACTGCCAGGCGGGTAAGGATACAGAGGGAGCTGTAGCTTGGGGGGCGATGGTTGATGGTGAATTAGGGAGCTATGTCATTGCGATTGTGTTTGACAGCTGGGTAAACTGTCTGCAGACTAATTCGTCAACTACCTTATTGAAGAAAAGGCCGAGTAACGCTCTGTTGTATGAAGTGACACGGCATTATCTACGAGAGATGGAGGGTTACCGAATTTGCTACGGCATAGGTTCGCTTGAACAGGTGTCTGAACTTGATAGATTTAAAATACGGATGGGGTGGGAGCTAAAACCAATAAAACAGTGCTTGGTATTCTCAAAGAAGATGCAGTATGCCTTTTCGCTGGCGCAGGAACCTTGTCTGAAAGTGCTGAATAAGATTTTTCCCAAGAGTTACACTGTTCGCAAGACAGTGGCAATGATTAAACTTTATCGACAGCAGTCTTACGATGTGCCGGCTTGCGACGATAATAAAAAGACTTCCGATTAACTTTTTCAGACCCGAATATGCTACAAAAGGAAACTATGAATAATCTCAACAGCAAATACGAATCAGCGTTCGCCAAATGGTTTGGCGCCGACCGCGCTTTCGGCTTTTGGAAGGGGCGTGTCGCCCTTTATGCCATCTTAAGGGCTATGGGCGTGGCCGAAGGGGATGAAGTAATACTGCCGGGATATACCTGTGTGATGGACGTCAATCCAATCAAATATCTTGGGGCAAAGCCCGTGTATGTGGACATTGAGCCCGACACTTTCAATATAAATGCGGAACTGCTCCCGGACAAAGTTACCTCAAAGACCAAAGTCATCATAGCTCAGCATACCTACGGCTATCCCTGCGACATGGACGCGATTATGAATATTGCCGACAGAAACGGCACAGCCGTCATTGAAGATTGCTGTCTTTCTTTTGGTTCAAAATATAGAGGAAAGACCGTGGGGACATTCGGCAAGGCTGCGTATTATTCTTTCCAATGGAACAAGCCATTCACAACCGGGCTGGGCGGAATGGCCTTGGTAAACGATACTGAACTTGCGGAGAAAATTGAATCTCTGTGTGCTCACCAATCACAAAAGCCGTCAAAAAAAGATGTGCTAATGCTGGCCGCTCAGCTTGCAATCTACAGGATATCTGTCTATCCAAAAACAACGGCTCTCGCGCAAACCATATTTCGTTATCTTACTAAAAGGGGAATTGTCGTTGGGTCGTCCTCGAGCACTGAATTTGAACCGGTGATGGCGGATGACTTTTTCAAGCGAGGCAGTAGACTACAGGCCGGCTCCGGACTACGACAGCTTAGGAAGATCGAACAGAACATCACACACCGCAAGCAAATGGCTCATCTTTACGACGAATTACTCCAGCAGAAAGGATGGCAAGGGCGACAATATGACAAATCTGCCATGCAGCCGGTCATGGTAAGATATCCTGTCAGAATCATGGAAAAAAACGAAGCCCTCGCAAAAGCAGCGATGGCCGGTATAGAATTAGGCAGCTGGTTCGAATGCCCGCTGCATCCAATCGAAACGCCTTTGGAAGCCTATGATTATGAAATTGGAATGTGCCCAGAGGCGGAAAAAGCCAGCAACGAGGTCATCAATTTGCCTTTGCATCCCCGCGCAGGTGAAAAAACGGCGAAAAGAACCGTAGATTTTATAACGAGCTTTACTGAAGCAACCTAATCTGGCTGATGGTGAGCTGTTGTGCAAAGCAAATTAAATAAATAAGAAAAACAACCGCTATCACATTATTATTTTAGTCACAGCAATATTTGATTTGAGATTGGTCAGTTTGAGTAATCAAGTTGAAAAGATTGTTTGATATAGTTTTGGTATTGCCGGCGGTAGTAATACTACTGCCGGTTTTTGCGGTTATTATTATTGCGATAAGGGTCAGCAGTAAAGGCCCCGCCGTTTTCAAACAAAAGCGGGCGGGCAAAAATGGGACGCCATTTACCTTCTATAAATTCCGCACGATGAAAACCGATGTTGACCCATTTGGGTCAAGCCCAAAGTCCGGCGATGACCCGCGACTAACGAAGGTAGGAAAGTTCCTTCGGGAATATTCACTCGATGAACTGCCACAATTGTTCAACATACTAAAAGGGGATATGAGCATCGTTGGTCCAAGGCCGCTATATGTTTCACAGATGGCGGAATGGAACGAGCGACAAAAAAAGCGGCTGCTTGTTAAGCCGGGGCTTACAGGATTGGCGCAAATATCAGGGCGGGGAGAGCTGACACGTGAGGAAAAACTTGAACTCGACGTTGAGTATGTGGAAACGGCAAGCTTTCGGACCGATATAAAAATAATTCTGGCGACCATCATCCAGGTGTTTCGACGAAAAAGCATCTACGAAAAAAGATACTCGAAGACAGAAGAGACGCGGGGTGAGGCAAAGCAACGAGTAATTAACAAGTGAACTTGCAGTTTTCGGTTTATGTAGAATGAAGGCTCTTAACTAATAATGAGAGTGGACTAAAGATGGGGGCAAAGACACCCATTAAGAGCAAATACATTACCCGGGTAGAACAGTTGGAGCAATTAAACAAGCGGGAAGCGGCCAAGTTGAAGAAGGTCACAGATAAGTTTGCTTTTCGCTGCACCGATTATTATTTATCGCTTATTAACTGGGATGACTCGGAGGATCCAATCCGAAAAGTCATAATCCCCAA
>Ga0209636_10003060_pt1 | contig 17048 bp, 14 predicted proteins | sample DeeMarSWOR152_54_FD_187464 | JGI IMG/M metagenome (GOLD analysis project Ga0209636, IMG submission 187464) | Marine sediment microbial communities from White Oak River estuary, North Carolina - WOR-1-52-54 (SPAdes) (version 2) | ecosystem: Environmental > Aquatic > Marine > Intertidal zone >...
CCGTCAACAAAGAACCGCCAAAATCACACCGTCACTCCTGAAGTTCCTAAAGGACAACCCGCCGCGCTAAGAAGCCTTCCCGCGCACAATCGCTTCCAGCGCACGATACGCCTCCAGAAACGAAACGCCCTTCTCAGTGGTCCCAAACACCTTCGTCGCCTTGCTATGGCGCTCCACCGCCACCACCCGCAGAAGGCCCTGCTCCAGAAGGAGATCCAAGTACCGGTCAAGCTGCCGATAGCTCAAATTCGCCTTATACATAATATGGGTCTTCGAATCCGCACTCGTGGCTACGCGCAGGATACTCGCCATAATATCCCACTGACTCCTCTGCACAATCCCACTCCCCACAATTCCAAACGCACAATGACCGCGGCTCTTGTTTGTCCCATATATATCTAGCTATTTTAAAGCTTTGTGCCACACCCACCAAGACATTCTGGTTAATAGACCACAGGCCTTCCACCCCACCGTGCAATATGCGTGCAGGAGCCCTGACCTAATGCGCTGATCATTGTGAATGGGCGGGAGGTCGGCGCGCGCCGGTGACGTATAGTGGATGATTAGATGTGTTAACAGCTGTTGGTGTATATAGGTGTTGTATGGTGTACTTAAATTGCGCTTACGACGTTAGTCGTTCCAGAGCTGTGTCGTATCAAAAATTTTATAAGTTCTTACGTGGCATAAGTAAGAAACCGCGCCGTGTTAGGTGTATATCTGGTTAATATTGCAGGCATATTTGGTGGTTGCTTTGGCTCGTGGACGCCGTGGCAGAGTCGAGATCATGATGGATATTCTAGATGAGGCTCTCAGCGGCGTGAACAAGACTGGAATCGTTTATGGGGCAAACATGAATTTCAACATGGCCGAGAGATATCTTCCGCTGCTCATTAGTAGGGGGCTCCTAGTCAAGTCGGATGGAGCGCAGGGAGATGTCTACAAGATTACCGCGCGGGGAAGAGAGGTTTTGAAGAACTACAAACGTGTCAGAGAGTTTGTCTAGGCCCGCGTGAGCTACAAAAAGCATAAGCTTCTCTCAAGACCCGCTGTTCTGGAAAGCGTCTAAGTGCTCTGGATCTCGATTTTTCCCAACTTGTTATCGGTTCCTGTGAACAGGATGGTGCCGTGAGCCCTAATCAGCTCGTTGTAGAGACTTATTGGGTTATTAGTTCTGATTAACATGTTGACGTTGTAGGCGCAGATGCCGATGATTGGGATGTTGAAGACCCGATGTAATGCCTTCTCGTATTCTATCAGCTCTTCGATTAGATTGTGTTCGAAGAAGCACGCCATTTCTCCAGTGACTCTCCATCCCGTAAATCCGTCTGTCAAAGCCTCATCATACAACTTGTTTATCAGGCTCATGGTGGTGGATATGGCAAATTGCCCCTCTATGATGTAAAAGTCATTGCATCCGAGGATGTGTAGGGCGCCTGCTTTCTCGTTCTTCTCTACTTCAAGGCCGAAGCGTCTCATGGCATCTCGTATTTGGGTTGGGTTCTCTTCTGAGGCTATATACAACACGGCCTCGCCGGCTTCCAATCCGGCTAGAAGGTAGTTGAAGAGCACGTTGTATTTGTCTTGTGCGGACTCGTACAGGAACAGCACGTGGTTTGTTGGTTTCAACTGCCTCACAAGACCTGCTATCTTTCCAGAGCCAGGGTTAGCATGCTGTTCTAGGGTTATGAGTTGTCTTAGATCGGTGTTTATTCGGGCCTTTTGCTGTTTTTCGTCCAGTTTTATGAGGTCTAGGCTCAAGAGGAATTGGATTATTTCGCGTAGTTTCTGTTGGTTTAGTTTGAGGTTCCTTGCCAGATCTTGGAAGTTGTGCCATTCTCCGTCTTTTAGTAGTTCGACGACTTCGTCGATGGTTGACATAGCTCGTCTGGCGCTATCTGTAGGTTACTTGGGTTTTTAAGCGATCGGAATCTGGGCTCAGAAGGGGCTCTTAGAAGTTATCTTCTGGAAGTATCTTCTAGAGGTTTTCTTCGAAGGTGTGCTTCTGAGGTGGGTTTCTGTCGGCTTAAATATGGTCTGCTGACAAATTCCCTTATTTAGTTAGTGCATGGCCGGCTGTGCTTAGACGATAGGCGCGCGCGTGCATTAGCTGGTGCCTTGACTCTGGGGCACGCCAAACATGCCATAGTCCGGGGGACTAAACTTGGGAGCCCCCGTTAAAGGGTGGAAACACCCGATGATAGCCCACAAGAAGCGAAAGGAGGATGAACAGAAAGATGAACAAGAAATTATTGACTGCGCTGTTGATTCCGTTAATGCTGATGCCATTGATGAGCTTCGCCTACGCCCACTGGACAGACACTGTGGAAAAGAGGTACAAGCTGCGTCCTGGAACCGTTGAGATCCATATTATACAGTGGCACATAGACAAGTGTACAAGCTACGACTGCAACTGCAACGGCGAGGTTCTGGGTGACGAGCTCCAGATAGTGCCTCGGTGTGACGACGAGGGTGAGGTCATTGGCCTGTGGATTCAGGCGGATCCCATCTTCCCATGCTGGGAACTGGAGCTGAAGATGCTTGTCCACGTTAAGGGAAGACTGGCCGTGAGGTTTGAAGAGCCAACAATAGTGTTCGACGGACCTTTTGAGGACGATCCATGCTTTGAGCCCATAGTTGGCGGCATCGCTTATGATTGGGACGCGAAGGAGTTCCCTGGAATCCCATGGTTTGACTATGTGTGCACCATGTGGAAGCACAACGACGCTGTTTTCGGCGACGAATGCGATCCCGTAACCCATCCAGATGGGTGTCCATGCTTCGACAAGAGCCATTATACTACTGAGGCGAATCCTACCGAATTCAGATACAAGCCGTGCGAATGCATCATGATAAAGCAGTACATGCACCTAAAGCAGGAAGTTCTTCCTGACTGGCCTGAAGAGAGACTTCAGGAATTCATTTCATGCCATTGGCTACGGATAGACTTCGAACTTGAGGCCATCAACGAAGTTGGAATGGATATCTTGGCTAGCGAAGGCGAGCAATATCCAGTAGATTGGGAACCCTACGAAGCTCCAGAAGTGCCGACAGATCCAAACTGCCCATAGATACACAACACGTAAAAGCAAAATCTCTCTTTCTCCCCTTTTTTAGTTCCTATTGAACCTTGTCTAAAAGGAATTGGCGTTGAAGACACTTCGCTACCATCATCGAGGCCCAAGCCGCACCGAAGGGCGTCTGCTCCCCGCTTTCTTAGTGCCCATCCTGCTAATCACCCTATCCAGCTTCGGCTATGCCATGTACCCAAGCAACCTCTTAACCACCTTTGCCACCGCGTCTGGACCGGAAGATATCAGCATCACAGACTGCCTCGTCATCAGCTACAACGGCTTCATCATCCCGCCGAAAATCTCCTGGAACGACACTGAACTCGTCTTCGAAGATGATCTGCTCTACCCTGGCTGGGAACTCAAACTTGTTACTGAAATCACCAACATTGGTCCCATGCCCGTGCACATATGGGCTGAAATCAAACACTGGGACGGCGCCAGCTGGATACCCATTAACGAGGACGATCTACTTGCTCTATTCCGTTTGGACTACACCAATGGATTCTACAACGATACGGGCCCTGATGGCAAATGGTTCACGGACGACGATACACCCTGGACCGGTCGACACGGAGACTACCGTCTGTGGCCTGATCCACCGGGCAACAAAGTCTACCAAAAGGAACATCTCCTCTTCGACGCTCAAGATCACCCAGAACTCCAAGACAGAGTCTTCACTTTCAAAGTCAACGTAAACGCCGCGGCCAATGGAAACAACAACCACGGAGCGGGATGAAAGCATGAAACGCCTAACGAGCGCAAGAATCATGGCTGCCATCCTCATTCCTGCGATGATAATTAGCGTTGCCAGCTACGCCTATGCCCACTGGACCGACAGCGTGTACAAGAAGTACAAGCTACATGCCAAATGCACCTACACAAAGATAAAGACCAACAAGGTCCTCACAGACTGGGTCGACGATAAATACATCAAAAAGGCCCCCTCTGATGAAGAACTCTCCGAGATGGATGGAAGCTACGCCCTACAGATCAGCACGAACAAAGGGTGCCCCGGCTTTGACGTCTGGATAGGCATGATGCTCCATAACCAAGGAAGCCTCCCAGAACGGGTTTACCCACTTACTTTCGTCGTGCAAGCGAGCCCACCCAACGGGGTATCCTACGAGGCCTCCAACTTCACCTACGGAATCTTCAGCGGAGGCGAGTTCACCGACTATTATGCACATATCACACGCAGTAACTTCAGAGAAACACTGGACCCCGACACAGGCATCATCGGCAAAACACCGATAGATCTACCCGTCATCATCGAACCGTGCCAGAAAATCGTCATTTGGACCTACCTTAAATTCATTGACGGCCAGTCGAAGTTCAACATCCAAATCCGAATTGCCGTCAACAGCGAATTGGCCTAGGTCGGAAACGAAATGCCCATGCGGAAGACCGACATGATTTCCTTCGGGAAGGAAGCTGACCCCTTAAATAATCGCTAAAGCCTTATTATAAAGCATCCACAAAGCCACATCAACCCAAAAACGCCGGGTTCAACAATGACCAGAGGAAAACTCACCCTTCTACTCCTTCTCTTCGCACTCCTCAGCCTCTTCTCAATACTAACCGTGTATTCCACGCATCAACTCCCTACGGAACGCGAAGTCGTTACTCCGCTTTACACCTACGAACAAGTAGGCACTTACGACTACACAGCAAAGCTCTACCCGAACACCATCTACGACAACCGAACAACACTGAAGCCGGGAGAAGGAACGGTCTACACGAAAATAACGGAATCCATAGATACCTTTTTCACCTACGGCTTTGAGGGCGATCATCCAGCGAACATCACAATTACATACAGCGTCGATGTATCTCTGGAGTCGCCAAACTGGAAGAAAAGCGTTTTCGAAATTCCTGTGACGACTGAGAATTACGCGGGAACCACCGCACAATTCTCAACTGAGCTTCACTTCAACCTCGAGTCAATCGAAGCATTGCAGAAGGAACTTGAGGCTGAAACTAGAAGGTCCGTGTCCGACTACAACGTAACCATTAGACCTCAAATATTGACAGTCGCCGAAACTGAGGTCAACAATCAAATGCTAACCATCTCCCTGACGCCGTTCACTCCTACACTGACATACACAATCCAATACCAACACATCTTAACCAGCAGCCTAGAGCATACAAGACCTGGCGGAAGAACTCACGTCGAAACGATCTACCTCGCATGGGTCATGGACCAACGCTACGCCTCCTACGGGTTTGCCGCGGGCTCACTTGCCGGCCTAGCCATCACCTCATGGATCTTCATAAGAACCCGACCACGCCGGCGCAAAATTCCAAAAGCAATAGAAGAAATCATCTCACCATTCCACGATCTCATCGCAGAATCTGCCGAAGAACCACAATTCAAGGAACACAGTTTCATGCCGACCACAATGATTTCCATGAAGACTCTGGAAGATCTCATAAAAGTGGCCGATTGGCTGGGAAAACCTGTCCTGTCCTACCAGAAACCCGGAAGCTCCCAAGGCGCCAACTCCACACGCGTCTTCTACGTCCTTGACGGAGCTACTCGATATGAACACACAATCACCGCACCCAGTGTACTCCGCGAAGAAGAGGAAGAGAAAGACGCCAGAAACCAAGCACAAAACGGCAACTAGGTGATCAGGCTGTCCATAACAAGCTCGAAATACAGAAACGTAATCGCCAGTATTCTACTGTTCCTCATCGTGTTCGGAATCTGGCAAGTCTATGATCTAATCATATTCCACTACCCGCTCCCTTCTCTTCCCCTTCCTATCGATTCGTACGCCCTTTCACACCTCATCATTTATGGCGTGTGCCTGGCCGCACTCCTGGTCTTCCTCAAACTCGGGGAATCCCGCCTGGAAGAACAAGGATTCAAAGCGCCCTCCAACACTAGACGATCCATCATTCTTAGCATCTGCTTTGCCCTCCTTTACGTACTTGTAGTGCTGGCACCGGGATTCCTCTTCGAGTTCACATCAAGGGCCTATCCGGACATCGCTTCCATCATCTTCAACATCCTACGCGCCATCCTTATAGCCCTGACGACCGAATCGATATTCCGAGGATACATCTTCCGAAACCTCACCAAGAACTACGGATTCTTCGTCTCCCTCTACGCCTCCTCCATCCTCTTCGGCCTCCACGGCTACGACTACCCCATCTCTGTCCTGCGCCTACTCACCATGAGCACAACCGAAATCATTCAAGAAGTCGTTTTCCAACAAATAATGCCCGTCTTCACCAGCGGACTCTTCCTGGGGTTCATGTTCTACAAGATGGACTGGAGCATTCTGGGCTCCGTTATCTTCCGAGTGATCACCCTTCTCTACTTCTTCCTATCCCCCCTCGTGGCAAGTTCAGTCTGGTGGATGGGCCTAACCTTCGAAGTAATGGCCTACACACTCTTGTTCATAATCCTAGACTCAGCGATAAAAGAACCAAGATACCGCCGAAGAAGATACCACCTCGAATAGCCGTATTCAAAAGGGCAACAATCCAATGAAACTCTCACCCAGACGACGAAAGCTCATCACAAACACACTAACGATAGCTCTCCCAATTCTTTCGCTCGTCGTCATCTACTTCAGTCTAACACTCGCCCTAGCCACCGAAAGACCATTTGTCGCAGTCGTCGGCAGTAGCATGAGCCCCACCCTTGAAGGCGGGGACCTCGTCATCGTCCAAGGAGCACCGCCAAGCAACATCCACGTGGACGACATCATAGTCTTCGATCCGCCGCAAGGAGTTCGCACAATCCACAGAGTGAAGAAAATGCAAGTACTGCAAGACGGCACAATCCAGTTCAAGACCAAAGGAGACGCGGTTGATCAGGAGGATGACTGGGTATCAGAACAATACGTTCTCGGACGAGTCATCTACAGAATACCTTACCTCGGCTACGTGATGCTCGACCCTGTCATAATTATCATTGCTGTAATTATCATTGCAATAATCATACTCATCTGGCCTGAAAGAAAAGGGAGGTTTAGCCGCCACAAGCCTCGATAAAACGTTGGGATTTCTGTGAGAAAGCGCGTGATCCTCGGGATCAGTCTTATACTTTGCTCAGTCTGCGTACTTGTCCTCTCTTCACAAGAAGTGGAGTCAAGGATATTCCGGGGTATGCCGATGTATTCTTCCACTTCTTCTGAAGAATATCTCGGGAACAGATACCATTTTTCCGCAATTCCCTATGTCACAATAGACTCTCTAAGCAAAAAGGTTTCGCTGAGATTTACTTCTAAGCAAGATGTTGAAGCTCAGAAGGCCCGAGTCTACTTCAATGTCCATGGGCTTCCAGGGGATGTTAGAATCGGTATTCAGGAAGATGGTGGTGGAGGGGAACCGTCTGGGACTTATCTAGGCTACCAAGATGTAGACGTGGTATCGAGGGAGCAATGGTATGTGGCTGCCTTGTGTCCCCCAGTTACGTTAAGCGAGGACTCTGTCTATCACGTTGTCATCAGCCCACTCGACGGATATGATGCAGACAATTACATCATGATCTGGATGAATGCTCCTCACAACAGAATGTACCCTTACGATCAGGAGCCTGACGACAACTTGAATTCGTTGTATTACGATGGGGATTCTTGGGTTGCTCAAGACAAAGATCCAGAGTTCATGTTGGACCTGACGAACGGAGAATACATCGGCATAACCTACACCTTCTTCCCTGACACCTATGTCTATGGAGAAGTTAGAGCAGGCGAGGAGTTCATAGTAAAGGAAAGGAGCTGCGTCGTCAAAGGAGTCTCTGCCTATATGAAAAGGGGGCCAACGCCTCCTGAAGAGGATCTGTTCGTGAGCATCTACGACGTCACAGAGTCTTCCTGGGTCGTTCGGGATGAAAAGTTCTGTTCTCCAGGTGATGTGAGCGACAACTATTCCTGGGTTGATCACTGGTTCAAGCAGAGTCTTGTTCTAGATGAAGGCAAGACTTACAGAGTGTTCTGGGAGTCACCCACTGTATGTTGCCAGCGGTATTCATACATGATGAGGAGACTCATCTCTGAATCTCTGGACCCCTACGCAAAAGCAACATACGATGGTTTGGATTCGTGCTATGTGCGCGGAACAACCGATCCTCCGACTTCCACATATGTAGGCTCAGATCTGATTTACTCCTTGTGGCTGGGAGCAGTTAGAAAGGTTCCAGACGAATACCCCACAATCCAAGGCGCCATAGACGCCGCAGATGATGGAGATATCATCGTGGTTGCCGCAGCGACATACTATGAACATGTTGCTGTGGACAAGATGGTTACGCTTCTCGGAGAAGAAGGAGCCATTGTCGATGGCGGCGGGACCGGCACCGTCATCTCCGTAGCCAGAAACAATGTCAAAATAAGCGGATTCACAATACAAAATGGAAAGAGAGGCATTTTCTTGAGTCCCCCTGATTCCACCGGTACCCTTGCTGGCACTGACATCCGAAATAACACACTAACCTTGCACACACAGGCAGCCATCGAACTCTGGTATTCCAACGGAACCACGATCAGCAATAATAAGATATCAAACAATGACCATGGCATCTGGCTAAAGTATTCGTCCTGCGGCTCCACCATTAGCGACAATGAATTGAAAGACAATTCACAAGGGCTCGCCATAGTTTGGCACTGCAACGCCAACACCATCATAGGTAACACCGTGATCTCCAACTCATTCGAAGGTATCGTCTTCGGAGGAACCAACAACAACACCATCTACCACAACAACTTCGTCAACAACAAGGACCAAGTATACAGTTACAACTCATCGAATACTTGGGACAACGGCGCAGAAGGCAACTACTGGAGCGACTACTCCGGCACCGACACCGACGGCGACGGCATAGGCGACACTCGCTTGCCTCACAAAGGCCTTGACTCTCATCCCCTCATAGAGCCTTGGAACACCGTGAGGAGATTCGACGTTGCCTGGTTCAATGAAACCTATCAGGTCACCACGGTCTGCAACTCCACCGTAGCATCATTCGAATTCAGCCGCGAACTCAAGCAAATCAGTTTCAACGTCACTAGCCCCTCAGGCACCGGCGGATTCTGCAATGTGACAATTCCGAGGAAGCTCTTAGGGGCTGACTCGCCAGAGAACTGGCTGGTCGAGGTGAATGGCATAAGCGTAAGCCCAACGATATGTGAGAACGCAACCCATTCTTCCCTGTATTTCACCTACACCTGCAGTACACATAAAGTTGAAATCACGGGAACCTCCGTCATACAAGATACCATTCCTCCAGTGGCCAGTGCGGGACCCGACCAAACCGTGACCGAGGAGATGCCCTTAACCCTTGATGCCAGTCCTTCCAGTGACAACGTACGCATAGTTTCCTATGAATGGGATTTTGGAGACGACACCACTGGAACAGGCATGATCGTCACGCACACTTACGCGGACCCGGGAAACTACTCCGTCACGCTCACGGTGATGGATGACGCGGGCAACAACGCCACAGATTCAGCAGCTATCACGGTGTTAGCAGCAGATGATGAGAACGATGTACATGATGCAACGGACACAGATAGCGACGGCATACCCAATGCTGCAGACACAGACGATGACAACGATGGGATGCCAGATACGTGGGAAATACAGAATGGCTTAGACTCACTCAACGCGGCAGATGCGACTCTAGACCCTGACAGCGACACCCTCGTCAATCTTGAAGAGTATCAGAGACAGACCAATCCGTACCTACCCGATTCAGATGGCGACATCTGGAGCGACTCAATCGACCTAATGCCCGAGAACCCCTTGATTCCTAACGGAATAGTAATCGTCCTCGCCGCAATCATCATATCCGTTATTCTCCTTGAGAAAAAGAAAACAAGACCTGTAAGCAACCCGTAGTCTTCGCTCAGATGCGTCACGCTCTTCTTCCGTTTCAAAATGCCTGATCTAGAGAAGATAGAAGAGGATAAGGTACAGTGCGTAAGCTATTAAAATCAAGCCGCTAACTGCACGGATCTTCGATTTGTGTCTGTATGTACCTCTGACGAGCCTAGATATGGACGTGGCAAACACGCCCACAAGTACAAATGGAAGAATAACTCCCAAAGAGAACACGAGAATAATGAGGGGCATATATCCATGCGTCAGGAGAGGCAACATCGCCACAAAGATGGGAGCTATACACGGATCTAGAAAATAGAACAGAAAACCGAGCAGAAGGAGCCCTCCATACGTAAATGCGTATCTCTTTGATAAGTTCCGGACTAACGGTTTCGTCTCCAGAGACATTGGCCTAAAGAAACCCAGCAAATTGAGGCCGAAAACAATGGCCAAAGCACAAACAATCCATGTCAAGATGTGATGATACGTGTGTTCAAAGAGAAACATCAACCCAAAGGTAAGTCCAACTGATACTGCCGCGACCACAAATCCGGTCCCGAAAAACACGACCTGCAACAAGCCTTCTCTATGGCGAGTTGTTTCTCCAACCGTGTAGCTGAGTATGAACGACAGAAGCGCAAGCAGACACGGAGAGAAGGTTTCAAAAAAGCCGAAAGAAAAGGCAAGTGCAAGAACGGCAATGTTACTAGAAGACGAAGCTTGCGGAGAAACTTCCACTGTGCCGTAGAGATAATAGTTATCTTCGACAAAGATTTCATCAATAACCGGCCCTGCCAACGCGCTGATGGAGTACCTATCCGCAGCCACATTCGTTGTATCCCAAATGAAACTCAGAGCAATCTCCTTGTCAGGACCCAAGTCTGCAATTCGCAATGTATCGGTCCATGACTCTCCATAGAAAACCTGTACATCGAAGCTTTCAATCTCTGTTCCTTTGTTTCCGACACTGACTGTGAGATTCATTCTTTCTCCTGCAATGACAACACTCTGCGACGGAATAACTGAAATGACAGCAACATCATGTCTGATGGTTGGGTTATATGACGTTCGCACTTCGACAACGCTCCCATTACGCACGTTATCGTCAGTGTCTATTTCTTGTGGCACCGTATCCGCCGAAGCACTTATGGTGTAATTACCTTCTGTGATTTTTTGCGTATCCCAGTGGAAAACCAGTGTAGTTTCTACGTTTGGCTCTAAAGAATCTACGTGGCAACTGCTGATAGCGGTGGAATCATAGTAGACTGTGACGTTGAAGGATTCGGCGCAGTTTCCCTTGTTCCTCACAGTCACGTTTATGTCAAAAGTATCGCCGACGCGCACACTGCTCGATGATGAGACAACGCTGAGAATCGCCACATCACGGATCAGGTAGGCATCGATTATAGTCCTCAAGTATTGCTCACCAAACTCCCCCTCAATTTTGACTTCTCCATTGATCATTACCGAGTTAGGAGAAGTGATATTGTATGCGGCTGCTTTGACTTGGCCCTCTGTAGAGTTCCATGCTATCCACTCGACAGAGATCGCGCTTCCATACTCCCTTTGAATGCTATTCAAAGTTTCATTTTTGGTCCAAAACTTCTCATAGAGTCTTATCCAACCGGGACAACTTGAACAATAATCCGGGTGTGTGGAAGGATCCCAATAAAAGAATTCTATTATGACCTGGTTGCTTGAGTGCACAATTTCACAAAATGCCAAAATGACCACAAACGAGATCAAGACAAGCTTGGCTTTGTCACGAGTCACTGCATGCTGCCTCTACAACCTCTTAGCGAAATCGAATAGATAAACAGTAGAATTCGCGAACAAAGACGCATGCATACACCGCTCAACATAGATTTCCTGCGTTTCAACATTATTCTGCGTGGAGCTTCCGCAAAAATCCTAAAAAAGCATGAAAGCAGAATGCAATTAAAGCGCGATTTCCTTCGTCTCCAATGTGAGCGGGGATCGGAATCCGAAAATGAAACTGATCTCCCCGATTCAGGATTCTTCTCCGATTTCCGCCTGGATCAGCTTGAATTCCAAATGGGCAACGGTTGTTCAAGCTCCAATTTTCGACACGACAAAAGCTAAACAATGGTTCAGATGAATCGATTTTCACGAACTAAGAATCGATGTGCCATTTTCTGAATCCAATCCGGGGCAAGTAGAATCCTTGAAAGAGCTGAATGAACTCAGAGGCGTAGAATCGAACGCATACATGATGGTATCTGCAGTTTTCTTCTAGCCTAATGGTCTGGTCTTAAAGTTCCTATAGCTTAAGTGATCGATTAACGCCATTAACCGTGATAGGGATAGGAGAGAGAATGAAGCGAATGGAGGTTGAATTCACGCGAACGCTGCTTCTGACAAGCTTGTTGATCATGCTGTTCCTTGCAGTGCCGGTCATAGCGGATCCCGGACCTGGGCCAAGCGCCGATATCACGATATTGGATCCTTTCAACTTGATTTCAGTCGGTGATAAGGACGCATTCGTAGCTACAATGGTTAACACCGGAGATCCTGATCCGCCCCAAGATGTTCTGCAGTACATCACGCTCACAGCGGTTGCCAGCAACAATCTCGTGGACATCATGGGAATTGCTAATGTCACAATCTACAGATCAGACGATACTGTGAAATGGGACGGCGCAGTAATTGGAACCACCGAAACGATCATGTATGCCCCTTGGAGCCTAACTGAGAGCTTCTCGGCGGTCACATGGGCGTTGCCCGATGCAGTCCCCCTTGCGGGCGGAGAATACTTGACAATCGGTGTGGGATTACACTGCCTAGGCGAAGGCACCACCCATATACATATCTTTCCCCGGGCCACGGAAGATCATCATACTACGGGGCAACCGCTTGGATCTATCTCAGACCGAAGAAATCTGTATCAGCACATCGATGAGCTGTGGTATCCTCTTCACAATAGCTATGACCCTTATGATGCCGATATCAACAATGGGCACAGCTGGGATCAACACTCGTGGAACCCGCGAGAGACCATGTCTGCATATGCAAAGGGCGAGAAGACGGTGGAACAGACCGAGGGATCCCCACCGGTTGGCGGTTTCCACATCACGACCCCAATGGACACGTGCAAGAACATGCTCCCCTGGATCAGCATAGCTCTGATCGCCACGGCTCTCATCATCATCTCTACAAAGGCGAGACGAAAGCAATAGACTGGCGTCTTCACGCCATCCAGCGATCGATCACTCGATCGACGGGGGTAAGTATCTTGTCCTCAGTAGCCCCACGTATTGTAGGGTCGATTTTGCATATTTGAAGGAACATCCATGCAACGTAAAATCTTGCTGATGCGTGCATAGCTACATCGCATACTGGACAATCATCGGCAAAGCAAAGCCAGATGAACAACACAATCTTTAAATCAAAACAAGAACAACAAACCCTTCTAATCGAGATGGGAACAGTCATGACTGAGAAACTGACGAAAGAACAGCTACTGGAAAAAGCGAAGAAACCAGCCAAACTCGCACTGGCTTATCACCCGTTCTATGAAGGGAAAATCCAAGTCACACCCAAATGCGCCATACGCGACCCCAGCGACTTCGCCATCTGGTACACCCCCGGCGTGGCAGCCTCCTGCCGAAAAATAAAAGAAAAACCCGAAGAGGTCTTCAGACACACCAACAAGTGGAACAACGTCGCCGTCGTCTCAGACGGAACACGCGTCCTCGGCCTCGGCGACATCGGTCCAGAGGCCGGCATGCCCGTAATGGAAGGAAAGGCTCTCCTCTTCAAATACCTCGGCGGCGTAGATGCTTTCCCCATTTGCCTAGACACCAAGGACCCCGATGAGATCATCACCGCCTGCCGATGGCTTCAGCCCACGTTCGGCGGGATCAATCTTGAAGACCTAAGCAAACCGAAGTGCTTCTACATACTCGAAAAAGCACGAGAGAAACTCGACATCCCAGTCTGGCACGACGATCAACAGGGCACGGCGACAGTGATTCTAGCCGGACTGATAAACGCTCTGAAGATCGTTGGCAAAAAAATGAATCAAGCTTTGGTGACCATGGTCGGCGCCGGATCGGCAAATACGCGGACAGCGCTAGTTCTGATGAGGGCAGGCGTAAAGCCCGGAAACATTCTCATGGTGGACCGCAACGGCATTCTTCACGCAAACAGGAAGGATCTGCAGGCTAAGATGGAGGAAAATCCGTGGAAGTGGAATTTCTGTCTGAAGACAAACGCTGAAGGCCGGACTGGAGGGATGGCTGAGGCTTTTGAAGGCGCTGACGCGTGTGTGGCGGCCTCCAAGCCTGGTCCCGGAACCATAAAGAAGGAAGATGTGGCTAGAATGGCGACGGACTCCATTCTCTTTGCTTGTGCGAATCCCATTCCCGAGATCTGGCCTTGGGAGGCTAAGGAGGCGGGCGCTAGAATTGTGGCCACCGGGCGTTCTGACTTTGAGAATCAGATAAACAATTCTCTGGGTTTTCCCGCGATCTTCAGAGGGGTGTTGGATGTGAGGGCCAAAACGGTCACAGATGATATGTGCATCGCGGCCGCGGAGGAGCTGGCGAGGTTTGCCGAGGAGCGTGGAATCGATGAAACTGATATTGTGCCGAAAATGGATGAGTGGGAGGTTTATCCGCGAGAGGCTGTTGCCTGTGCCTTGAGGTCCATCGAGGAGGGTGTCGCGAGGCTTAAGCCTAGCAGGCAAGAGTTGTGGGACAGGGCTGTTGCCCTAATCAAGAATTCCCGAGAGACTACTGCGTTGTTAATGAAGAAGGGGCTGATTAAGACGCCTCCCTCTGAGGAGGAGGTTTTGAGGTAATGTGCGCGTAGCTTTCGGAGAGATATTGTTTCCGCTAGGCGCGTAAAATTAGATTGTACATAAAAAGAAGAGGAGAAGGCTCGTACAGAGATGTTTGACGAGCACATTGGTGGGTTTCATGAGTCTGTGGCGTTCTAGGGTGGTGGGTATACGACCAGGACTTCCGATTCTGGGTTGCTCTCTGATGGCTCGTAGTTGCTGTCGCCGCTGTAGAACGCTTGGAACCTGTAAGTTCCGACAGCGAGAGGTGTGTAGGTAAACTCCGCGCGAGCTGGATAGCCTGTTAGAGTTTTGGTGCCGATGTGGCTCCATGTGTCGGTGTAGGCGGGATACTCTACCCACAATTCTACTGTTCCCGTTGGAACCGGATCGCTTTCGCTGGGGCCAAGTACCCAAACGCGGTCGGTTATGTAATAGCCTAGATACATTGGTCCCTCGCACCAGCTTGGTATCAGCTCAGTGTTTGTTCTCGACGGAAGTCGCTCGACTTCTGGCACGTTGTAGAAGTCAACCGTCTGCGTTCCTTTCTGGGGAAGGGTGAACGAGACCCATCCTTCTGCGATGTTCATGCCCGTGACCGTTCCATCTCCGTATGTATCGATATCCACATGTGTCAGTTCAAGCCTATCTTCCTCCTGCACATTGAAGCTACCCTTGATTATACCAGTGAACTCGAAGTATCCCGTGTCCCAATCTCCCATTCCCGTGTAAACAGGCGGTGGATTGTACGGTATCGTGAGTCCTGGAGCCAACTCCAATTCCCCAGTGAGCGTAATCTCCCAACCGTCAAAGAGAACCCATTCACCGTCATCTTCTACGTACTTGTGTCCCTGAATTCTGCCCGACGGATATTCCGCGATCGGGATCGGTATGTTGACATCACCTATTCCCTTGAACTGGAGGAAGAAGTGGGAGGCAGAGCCCTGGTATTGGGAGGATCCGCGGTGGGGACAAGTCCAGTCGTCACCTGTGCCATAGAGTCCATCGTCCCCCAGATACAAAGTTCCGGCGAGTTCAGGCACTACATGAGATAAGATTGCCTCTTGTCCTTCCCTCCAGAGTATGTCCAAAGCCAAGTGCGCCTGGAAGTAGATAACAATGTTTTCGTGACCACCATCTGCGAATTCACTAGAATCAGGGAAGCCGTTAATACCAGGTGTCAATCGAAAGAAGTGGTCGTATTCAGGGTACGCGCAGTCTTCTGCAACCTCATCATACGTTCCAGTCTCTGAATTAACTACACCTGGGCGGTTCAGTATTGACGGGGCGAATGGATACCAGCCCTCAGCAGGACCGTACCTGAAGCCCAGTTCGAATTCGACCGCAGATCCGGAATCTCCATCAGGTAGGGGAGTAGCAGAGGGATATGCTGTTAAATCAGCATCCCATTTGTAATGGAAGGCTCCCAGCATGTCTACGTATATGGCGTCAAACCTATGACCGCTCCAAAAGCCCCAGCCGACGTCAGCGAATCCTCCGATGGCGAAGCCAAAGTCAGGGTCCTGCCAAACCTTGCTGCCCCTTTTGATCATCAGCTGATAGGGAACCCACTCACACTCCACATAGTCTTTGTGAGGAGACAAGTTGCCTTTCGTCCACTTCCCATCCGGCATCCTATAGCCTCGCCAGTACTCGTCTCCTGCTTTGGCGGCAATCGCGGGTTGAGACTGAAGAGAAGCAAGCAGTATTAGGATCGATAACATCGATGGAATAGTGATTGCTAATTTCCTGTTCATTCTCATTCTGTTTTTTTCTCCTTTCTTTTATTCTGCGTTTTGCTATTGCGCAGATTGGCTATTTAGATTTTTCATTTATAAAACTTCTAGAGGAAAATTCTATGTGCGTACATAAAAAGAGAGGAGTTTGCAGGGAAAGCGTGGAGACATCTCCATTCTGGAGATAATCTAATGTTTTCAACATACCTCGCCTAATAGGCTCCAAATAGGCGCCTGTGCCGAGAGAAGGCAAGAAGATTTATCTGTTTTGGTGTAATTTACGTTCAAATGGTGATAGGTTTGGAGACGCGTGTTGTGAATGAAGGTGATAGGGCTGTTGCGTTGTTTGGTAACGGATTTAACTGTGCTGAGGCCGTCTTGACTGTTTTGTGCAGGAGGATGGGGAAGCTGGGTAGGGATTGCAAGGAGGCGGTTCCTTGTGTGGCTACGGGTTTTGGTGGTGGAATTGGCCGCAGTGGGGGAATGTGCGGGGCTCTGAGCGGTGTTGTCTTGGCCTTGGGCTTAATGGGTAGACATGAGAGAGCTGAGGACTTCGAGGGGAAGTACCGGGTTTATGATTCAGTTGGGAGGTTAGTTGAGGATTTCGAG